>R27__coassemble_38_pt1 | contig 119605 bp, 111 predicted proteins | sample R27__metabat2_low_PE_023 | metagenome-assembled genome bin R27
TGGATGTTTCTGTTTTATTATTTCTTATTTTACCAACAACTATTTTACACTAAGATACTTTACTGGTTTGGAAACTAACTGCAAAAGATATCGGTCCGTACTTTCAAAAACTTGACAAAACAAAAACTGTTATTGGGAGGATGTAGAAAAAAGCTATAAAGAAAAATAAAGGTGTTTTTCCGACCCTGCTCAAGAATAACTTTTGAATCAAATAGTATAATGTTATAATTGAAAAAGATAAAAACATGAGTAACGATACTGCATATTGCTAAATCTGGCAGAGAGATTTGATGGTCCCGCTGAAGATAAAAAGGTCGTTCGACAACACAGCGGACGCCAAGCTATATTCAGTAACACACTCATGATATGCCACTTTGATAATCATTAAATTTGAAAAGAATAGCTTTAATTAATTTTTGAAGCAGCAAATATTACATTCCGGAGGCCTTATATGGACAGCCCAAAACTCATAAGAAAGACAACAAACCGCGTATTTTTCTGGATTCTCGTCTATCACCTGATCATGGTTATAGTGAACCTGATTCTATCCCCGTATTCACTTCCCGAAGGCACGGATATGCTTATTTCGGTGCTCGTGGGAGTCGCAGTTGTATACCTTGTGAACAGAAAACACATCTCAAAGGATGTGTTCGTTGAAAGGAAGAAAATGACCGCAAAGGATTTCTTCGTCCTATTCGGATGCATATCCATAACGCAGCTGATTACTGCCGTCATAGTCAAGGCGGCAGAGTCGTCCGGTGCCCAGGGCGTTTCGTTTGACATATCAAAAACGACATTTACCATGCTCCTGTATTCGGGACTTGTCGGTCCCTTGTGCGAGGAGCTTATATTCCGCGGATTTGTCTGCGGCAGCTACCGCAAATACGGCGCGGCGCTCGCGATAGTCCTTTCCGCCATTGCCTTCGGACTTGTGCACGCCAATCTCGAGCAGTTTCTCGCCGCGGGTCTTGCGGGCCTAGTTCTGGCGTTTGTCTGCACGGAGTATTCCATATTATGGGCGCTTGCCTATCATGTAATAAACAATTTCCTGTTCTCCGACCTCCCGTACCTCATATTCGGTCAGGGCGCATCAAAAACCATTGATGCGGTCGAGTACAGCATCTTCGGCATCTTCGCAATCTATGCCGTTTACGCGCTCATAAAAAGGCGCGGAGAAATTTCCGCATACTTCAGCCGTGAGGATGTCCCCGCGCAGAAAGGCGCGGTAAAGGAGATTCTCAAAAGCTTCTGGCTCTGGGTTTTCCTTGTTATCTATGTCGGGATCATGGTGCTGATGATGGTTTTCCCGGAACAGATAAGCCAGATAACCGCCGCAGCGGCAGCGGGGGCATAACAGCCCCGGGGATTATTTCCATTCCCGTAGGTTATAGTTCCATAATGCAAAATAAAAAGGACCGTATGGTCCTTTTTTGCATAGTATCTATTAAACTGCCGGGATAGTCGTCAGCTTTTTTCGGACAGCCGGATGAATCAGTGCTGTCCAGCTAGACGGATGCCGCCGTTGCCTTGCTGAAATATTCGGGAATATCATTCTGATTTGCTATTATATTTCTGAGCCTGTCGAAGTCATCGCCCTGAACGGCGCTGACGGAGTTCTGACCCGAAACCGGGATGAAGCTGTCGAATTCGGAAATGTCCACCGGGTTTTCAAGGACAAATATATGCTCGACAGTATAATCTTCAGGGTTTTCTGCCTGTCCGGCAACCTGACCGACTGCAAACAGCTTGCCGGCGTAAAGGCTGCAGAGTTCCGCGGCGCAGTCAAGCGCGCCGGTTAAGGCTTCGGTTATGACTATTGAATACCAGTGCCTCTGCTTTTCCGCTTCCGCTTTGAGATTTTCAATCAGTGTGCCTGCCGCATCCGGGAGAATAAAGAATACTATATCGCCGGGCTTTGCCCATCCGGGAACTTTCCGGGCCGTACCGTCGCGGAACAGTATCTTTTCAATGTCGAAAACAGGCCAGTCGGAATTCAGCAGGGAATAAAGATTATCAAGGCTTTCGGGGAAGGATATTTCGTCAATGCAGGACCGGACATCCGGGTATATCTCCGCTTCCGGAACTTCACGGTCGTCAACGATGCTTTCCAGCTCGAATATCGAATCGATCTGCTCCGGTGACAGATCAAGACGGACAGAATAATAATCGACACTGAGCGCGTCGCATCCGTATGTTTTGTATGCCATGTCCGCGGCTTCCCTGAAATCAACTTTCCTGGAAGTCTTGGCCCTCAGATTGCCGATGCTCATCTCATGTTCGGTCGTGAAAACCGGAAACACCGTTTTCGCGCCTTCGGTAAATAAAATTTCCGGCCTGAAACGGACGGCCTCGTCGGGACTTGCGTTTAAGGTGTCCACATAGCGCCCGGGTATGAGAACTTTGGCGTCCCGGAGACATTTCAGGAAATCTTCATGGTTTTCCGGATCTCCGGAATAGGCGGCACGGTCTTTAAGCCTTTTCAACAATTTGCCGTTTTCAAGTTCGCCGGCTCTGACTTTAAAATCAATCACTGTTCTGCGCCTCCTCCATCGTTAATAGAATGAAAAAAGTGTGAAATAACAATTCAAATTAATCGCGGTTGCCCACATATGCAGTTTAATTCAAAAACAGTATAAATACAAATTTTTTTTCTGTTTACTGCGGGAAAAGAACCGATGGTTGTTGAATATGCAACATTATTCCGCTCTTTAAATTGTTCAATCAATGCGGATATGACGAAAACGGGGCAAATATTATGAAGCCATCAGAGCGGACATTATCTTGTCCTTCAAAAGAAATTAACATATAATCAGATTATAGAAATGCGTAAAATATGACATATTTAAGGTATATATGAAGAGAAATATACGGACTTTGCGAGTATGAAGTACATAATAGACGATAAAAAATACCGCTTCAAGTCCGCCTTCGATACGGACACCGGCGCCTATGTGCGTACGGGCATCCTTGACGAAAACGGAAAAGACACGGGCACCGACCCGTTCATGGCATCCTTTCCGCATCTTATCGATGTGGGCGTCATGGGCCACTGCATCCACGGGAAGACGGGGCTCTGCGCGAAGGCGGGCATCGGATGCTATCAGAGCGGACTTTACGTAGACCAGCCGAATATGAGCGTTGAAAACTTCCGTTCAATCGCGGAGCAGTGCAAAGGCCGCTGCAACCAGCTGGCGCTTGGCGGAAGGGGAGACCCGGACCGGCACGAACACTTTGAGGAACTTCTGAAAATCACGAGGGAAAACGGTCTCGTGCCGAACTTCACGACATCCGGGTACGGAATGACGGAGGACATTGCCGCGCTGTGCAAAAAGTACTGCGGGGCGGTTGCCGTCAGCTGGTACAGGAGCGACTATACACTTAATGCCATAAAAATGCTTCTGGATGCCGGGGTGAAAACGAACATCCACTATGTGCTCGGACGCAACAGCATCGACGAGGCTGTAACGAGGCTTGAAAACAATGACTTTCCCGAAGGCATCAACGCGGTTATCTTTCTCCTTCACAAGCCCGCCGGCCAGGGAACAGCGGACAACGTGCTTCTCGCCGGCGACCCGCGCGTTGCCGCGTTTTTCGCGGAGGTGGACAAAACACATCCGTTCAAGGTAGGGATGGACAGCTGCAATGTGCCGGGAGCAATAAACTTCTGCAAAAAAATACTCCCGCAATCGCTCGACACCTGCGAAGGCGGAAGATTCAGCTGCTATATAGGACCGGACATGATTATGGTTCCGTGCAGCTTTGACCAGGACAAACAGTATGAGGTTTCCCTCGAGGGAATAACCATAGAAGAGGCATGGAACAGCGAAGCGTTCTCAAGATTCAGGAACGTAATGCAAAATGCATGCCCGGACTGCAAAAAGAAAAACCTTTGCATGGGCGGCTGCCCGCTCATGCCGGAGACAGTACTTTGCAACAGTGAAAAACGAAAGGCGGGAATAGAATAATGAAATTCAGAACAGACTTTGTTACCAACTCGAGCAGCAGCAGTTTCACAACCGTACTGTCGGTTGAAGGAACGGACGGGAGAGAAGTAGGCCAGTGGTTCATAGACGATGTACACTGCGACGTTACCAGACTCGACCAGATTCCGAGAAACGGAAGCATAGATGAACTTATTAACTTCCTGAAGGAAAACCTTGAATTCAATACGGAAAACTACGAGCAGATGCTGAACTGCGGTGAAATTCGCACACAGGAAGATATACAGGACAGTTTCCCCGAGAAATCGGAAAGATACTATGAGGAGCTCAGAGAGAATTTCGGGGATATGTCCGAGATAGCGAAAATCACAATGATATCCGGAGCCAATGCCTGGGGCGACGAAGTGTATGAACCGCTGGAGTATTTCAGCACCACGATGAGCAGCCTGAAGGAAAAGTATCCCGGAAAAACGGACTTCAGCACATGGCAGGGAATATACGATTATCAGTACGACGAGTGCAATATAACGGGCGAACTTGACTTGAAATCCGGGGAGATACAGTTCACGGGAACCATGCCGGAAGGCGGCGGGGAAAGCTGACGGATCCGGGACGGCAGTCATCTTCGGTATTGACTGGGCCGGCAACAGGGACAGCATATCATATTTAACAATTCGTATACTATTTTTCGTTTGCAAAAAGTTATAATGATTGCAACAGATGATCCGGCGCAGACCGAAACCTCCCGGATATATGCGCTTGCCATTTGGAAAGATGTATAGTAGTATAATTATGTATAAGTATACGCAGCCGGGGAAATAGGTAGATATATGAAAAAAATCAGCTTCAAACAACTGAATAAAGGATTCACGCTGGCGGAACTCCTGATTGTGGTAGCAATCATAGGAGTGCTTGTTGCCATTGGAATTCCCACGTTCGTAGGCCAGCTCGAGAAGGCGCGCGAAGCAACCGACCTTACAAACATCAGAGGTCAGTATACAACCGTCATGATTAAGGCGCTCGAAGGTGAAAAAGACGCGAGCGAAACCGTCAACCTTACTCAGACCAAAGATGGCTGGCAGACTCAGCTAGCCCAGAACGCGCTTGAATCACTCGGAACCGTAAACGGAACACCTACCGCAAAAGGTACTGCCGTAGTTTCATACGATTCTGCAGCTAAAAATTCCGTGAAGTTCACTTTTGACGGTGGCTCGGGTGGTCCGCAGACGAATCCTGATGTGTACTACGACGCGAACTGGACAGGTGCCCAGAAGGCAAAGGGACTTGGAAACGCCATTAAAGGTATTCTTAATAATATTAGTACTGAAGCGTATAGGTATATTACAGCAGGGGACGGTGCTAAATACGATTTTGCTCCTTACGGCGAGACCGAGCATGTGACAGGGAAGACACCCCAAATATGGTTTGATGATTTAAAAGATGTACAACTGGAAATTACAAAAGATGGTCAGAGTGCAGCGGAAACAGTATCATTGACGAAATACTTAAGTGAAAAGGGTATTGATATGGATGCTATTGGTAAACAGTATGATTATGGTAATTACCGTCCGACTCTGTATCTCAAGGATGATATGAAGACTCCGTTGGCATTCTTCTATGCGGAACCGGGTAATGCGTATAAGGGTTATTTATACTATTTTGATGATGACAAAACCGCTACCATTGAATACACAAATGCGGAAGGATATAATGTCCCCATTAATAGAGAAGATGGCGCATACTACGCGAGGAACGAAGCTAAAGCATTCGAACTCCCGGTGAATCAATAGAATTATTCAGCGATAATCAACAGGCGACTGTTTTTCTGCTTTCGAAAAAATATTGAAAAAAGAAATCAACAGGGTTCTTATTGTTGCGGCAGGGGCTGCATGGCAAAGATCGCGAAGTCAGGGCGTTGCCCGGGCGCGCAGATTGATTCACTTCGTGATTGAAACAAAATATCGGTGCTTTTCCAACAGAGGTGCAGGGAGATATTCCCGGCACCTTTTTTTAATCTTGTCCGGCTTTTGCGGTTTTATAGGAAACAGGGTCAGTGATGGAAATGCGGCAGTATACGCCCCCCCCCACAATTCTACGTGGAGTTTTCTTTTGACTGTCCTGATTTGCCACGTTTTGCACAGAAATGTTTAGCGGAACAATGCCGGAAGGCAAAACGGAGAACTGACGGTTTAAGGGAATAATGTATCAAAAAAAAGCAAAGACGCACTGCGTGTACCATACGACAAGTACATGCACAACGCGTCTTTCGCTTATGTATATAGGAATTTGCGCTATCAGCAGAGCTCTTTATCTTCAATTGTATGAATAGTTATACAAACTGTATTCCAACTGAGCGAAGGTCGTTAATAATGGAAAGGAGATCGTCATTTCCGCTGTTGACCTCAAGGACCATTTTTCTCGGAATGGCATCGTTAAACACATATGCGATGCCGTTAAGGAATCTGTTCTTTAATTCCGTATTTCCGTTAAAGAATGTGTCAAGGTTACCACAGTGCGCAATACGCCTGCCGGATGCAGAACTACCTTTACCCCACAGATGAACGCCTCCTATATATTCCCGGAACTCCGTTGTCCTGTTAAGCAGCTTCAGATAATCAATATCTTTTCTGACGTTGTGCGCGGAGTATATCTGCGGAATGTCATAGGCAATCTTGAGCCGGAGACTGTTCTCGTCAATCTTTTCGCAGAGGGAAATGATATCCGGAATTGTTGAAATCAGAAACCTGCCTCCGTGGTAAACGGAACCGTAGCGGTTTTCAATAAGTATTTCAACATCCGGCCATATATCCGTAATCTTCTTCTCAAACACTGAATACGAATCGATGAATCCGTTCATATCGGTATAGTCGTTGAACGGCGGATGAATCTCGATTACGCCCGGAGCCGTATCATCATCAACAAGGTCTGTTACAAACCCGGCGAACTGCTCTGCCCAGAGAGGACTTGCCCACAGACGGGGAATCCAGTCCTTGTTGGAAGAGACCAGTTCGGGGTAGTTCGAAACAGGAACAGAGTTCATATTTCTTTTTGCGTAACTGTACTCGGTATGTAGACTCATCTTCAATGTACAGTTAATCTGCCGCGTGATGTCCATGTGCGCAGCAACCTCTTCCAGATGCAGAGGAATATCAGGCGGATATGTCTGGGAATGATACTTGACCATTTCAAAGCAAGTCATATTAATAATGTCTCCCTAAAATGATAAGTGTTAAGACAATCCGTCAAACAGTTCGCTGAGCGTGACACCCAGTCCGTCGGCGATTTTTTTAATATTGCAGATAGCGATGTTGCGCTTGCCTGCCTCGACAGAGGCGAAGTAAGTCCTGTCCATTCCGATTTTCAGGGCGAATTTTTCCTGGCTAAGTCCGGTGTTCTTGCGGAGTTCACGTATACGTCTTCCTAAATCCACAGTAATCATTTCGATACACCCCCCCAACAAAAATATATGAACAGACGGTTTTTAAAACAACGGACTATAAGCAACAAAAGGCGACAAAAAACGCACCTCGGTCTCTGGTGCGGTCTATAAATTTTATTAAAATGCAGTATTTAATCATATAAAAAGAGTGTCAGGCGATTGACCTGACACTTGTTGATGTATTCAGTTAAAAAAATCTGGTTTTGAAATCAATTCTCGGGCGGGTAAATGTATCTGCCTTTTTCTTCATTGCATGCGACAATTCTTTTTTGAATATAGTTTCGCAAACCTTCATCCTCGCAATACACATAACAGCCCTTCTGACCTCTTGAAAGAAGAACCTTATATGTATTTCTAATCAGGCGGTCCGCTTTTTCTTTGTCCGGGCAGGTTCTTATCCCGCTCGAATGGTCGCTTTTTGAAACCGCGGTTGTGTCGGTCAGCACACGTCCCTGCCGGCAGATGAGATCTTTGCCGATAATAATTCCCACATAGTCAAATTCCAGTCCCTGCGTGGAATGGATGCAGCCGACCTGCTCAAATGAGTTTTCGTCCGTCGCGAAACTCTGGGTATCAAAATTCCATTGCGCCTCGAAACCGCCGGGAAGAACTATATCAATCTTGGTCTTGTCTTTCTCACTGTCCCAGGGATAGCAGTAGCCGGCTATCATCCTTGCCTTGTTACGAGTGTTTTTTGCCCGGAGCGCTTCGCGCATTTCGCATGGAGAGTCAAACACCTGAATGTCATAATCCAGATCAAAATAGTTTCTGTTTGCCGTTGACCGGATCTGAAGCAGGTCGTCGAGAAAAGCCATATAGCCGTCCGAACCGTTGCATCGGAACTGGGAAACCAGTTCCAGACTCCTGCCGCAGTGGACGGTTGAACCGAGTGCCTCCGCCTGCTTTTTTATTTCTTCGACAGTGCCTATATCTCTTGTCGTGACCATCTGGTCTTCATCGATAAAGAAAACACTGATTTTGCATGCATTGATGATTTCCCGCACTTGGTTATTACCTTTGCTGTAACGCCCAGAACGTGCTGCCAGTCTGTGCGCTTCGTCGGCAAGCATGCAGTCATATGTGTCTTTTTCCAATTTGTAGACGTCGCCGGCACCCTTGAACAATCCTCTGAGATAGCTGACTTTATGTTTTCCCTTGGTTAAGTTCTTGGAAAAAGTATGTCTCGGAGCAACTGTCTTTGTCACATAGACGCAGGAATATCCGTTGTTGATTATTTTTGCAAGCAAATTAATCGCAATGACCGATTTTCCGGTTCCCGGTCCGCCCTTGACTATGATGGTATGTTTTTCGTCGCTTGAAATTGTCTTTTCGACAAGCTTCAGAACGGTCGCGTATGCCACCTGCTGTTCGTCAATCATTTCAAATTCGTCGCTTCCGTTTAGAATGCTTCCGATGGTATCCTGAAGGGCTTTGGACGGTTTCAGCTTTCCGTTTTCGATTATGTCGAACAAATCTTTTTCTGACGGATTGGGAACGTACTTTGCAATATATTCAGAAAGAGCAACACTGTCTTCCTGCAGAAAAACCGGCGCGTCCGCAATTGCTTCGGAATACTTTTCGTGACAGATATGACTTCTGTTGCTCTCTTTGAAATTATGAAGGTACGCACAAGGTATCAGACCGATGTTGTTTATCCGGACATCCTCATTGAAGTTTTCAATCAGTTTTGCATAAGAGTATGCCTGCTGGGAGGGGTGCGCCACATCTCGCTTGGCGCCGCCAGTAAATGCCTTAACGACGTTTTCCTGCTGGGTTGCCTCGCAGTCATCCCACTGCTTAAGTTCGACGATAACGACATTATCCCGTACGCCGTCATTACCGCCGACCATAAAGTCGACTCTTTTGGATGTCAGCGGAATCTGATACTCCAGCGCGACTTTGACGTCGTCATCAATCCTGCGGTCGGATACAATAACCCCCATACGCGGCAGGGACTGTTCCCATGATCTGAACTCGGCAGCACTTTCTTTCGTGACACCGAGATCGGAGAACAGCAAATCCAGTCTGGATGCGATCATGCCGTTTATCACATCGCGCTGAAAAGATTTTTTTGTTCCGGAATATACTATCATTGGAGTTACCTCATTTGGCTTGCCGCATTTTATATTTATGCTATATGCAAACACTCAGTATTCAGCAGTCTTGTACCAGTATTTTCTGATGATTTGGTAGTTGCTTTTCTCAGCGTATTTTGTGTTAGCATATTATCAGATTAAGTTAAAGATGATATTTTGAAACAATATCATCATAATTTGAAGGCAGGGCATCGGCAATTCTGGTTTTTAATAACTCTTCACGCTTGCTTACGAATACCATAAAGTTTGAAAAATCATACTCAATATCTGTTGGTATACAATTTTCAATGTAATAACTATCAGTTGCCCTGTTTGGATGTGATTGTTCAACCCAGGTCTTGAAAGTAGTTACACCCTTCTCTTCATTCGCTGTATCGGTTAGAAGCTGTAAATTTGCTAACCTATGGCAATTTGATTTGAAGCTTTCATACTCTATGTTTGTGATTGTTGGCATATGTTTTTTCGTATTCTTTTTACTTAAAAGAATATCCTTTGACCATATATGATCAAGATGATATTTCTGCCCGGGAAACGTTCCTATTATTTCTTGAAGGAGGGGGTAAATTCGACCATCCCCATATTTATAGTCCATCATGTCCTCTATGGTATCGTTTCTTATATCTAATGACCTTGTCATTTGTGAAGACATCAAGTCTCTGAGCGGGAAGCAGTTTGAGGTGCTAGCATCAATTACATCACGAATCTGCCTAAGTGTAGAGCCAATGCCATCTCTGAAGATGCTGTTGATTTGAGCTCGTAATAGCCATTGTCTAATGAAAACTCTGTCGGTTTTTGCTTTTGCGGAGTTACTGGATTTGTGCGAATCGGAGAGATTATTCTTGTAAAAATAGTATGCAATGGGGAGTATGAGATTTTTGCTTGTCAATTTATTTGGAGTAAAACCTATTCTTTCTATAAAACCAACTGCATTTTTAATTGAGTTAATAGATTTTTCCCAATTATCAAATATGATATCAAGCCGTTCTTTGGAGTAGTTTTCCCGTTTCTTTAACGAAAGGCTTTCTGCTCCTGTAAAATAGAGTCCTGCTGTTAACAGCAATTCATTATCAACGGCAAGTGATGTGTTGGGACTTGAAGCATCCTTTATCATATCTATCGCTTCATTTAGCGTGACATGAATATCTTCCATGTGAGAACCAGATGCAACGGAAAGCATCAAATCAGAAGCTTTGAGGTCAACCCCAGCGTTATTAATTCGCACAAAGATTTCCACAACTTCTAGAAGATCCTTGCTCTTTGACACATAATAATTTACCACTTGATTTTTGGTAAGCGCATCTTGTAGTTTTGTTAACATTTTTCTAGCAGTAGTTCGTTCTGGAGAATTAATAAAGGCTTCAGATTCATGCTCATCCACATAATCTGATGCATCAAAAGAAGACTTAAAAACATCTGAGACCCTAACCCAATATTCATCTTTTCCGGTTTCTTCGTTTTCTTTTCTTTTTTCAATTTCTTCTATAGGCTTAAATCTGAAATTATAATTTTCCTCTTCGCTAGGATCAAATAGAACATCCAAACACAGAAAGCGATCAACGTAAGAGGAGGCAATCCCTTTCTTCTTCCCTTTGATTTTTGTTCTGTATTTTCCACATATCCCTATGTATAAAGATGTAATGCGCTGTTGCCCGTCAAGAACTCCTATGTATTCGCGATTAATCTCAGATTCAACTTGTGAACCACGATGAAGACCCGATACTTGTTCATTGTATTCCTTTACAAAATGATTGAAGCCATAATCCTTGACTTGATCAGCAGATACTTCCCACAGAAGAAATGTTCCGATAGGATAATCTTTGATGATACTGTCAAATAGGTTGCAGACTTTAGCTTCTTCCCACACGAAGTCTCTTTGAATAGCCGGTAAAATCATTTTACCTTTTTCAATACTGTCAATTACTTCACTGATTTTATAAGAAAGATACTCTGCCATTTTTGATCTCCCCTCAAGTTGATATTTTGTTAATATCATATTAATCGTATTAATCGTATCTTTCAATAATTATAAGAAGAATTAAAGGAATAATATAGGGTATAGATAAGCAAAGATGCACTGTGAAAAAGTACAGCAGTACATGCACACTGCATTTTTATTCTCAGAGATGGCAATCCAAATATCGCTTCTGTCAGGAAAAAGATATTCAGAACAAATCCCAACCGAGCGAAGCTTATCAACATAAAAAATGTGAGGATTATCTGAATTATTTTACGGCATATCTCCTTGGTTTTAGAACTATTTCCCAAATTCTTGGCATATTTTTATCAAAATCTGTCAGTAGACCGCCCACCCCTCCAAATGATAAACTTTACATTGGTGGTAATACCACCAAATCGAAAACCGGAGCGCACGAATGAGCCTTACCCAAGATGTCATAAGGAAAATAAAGTATCAGATTTTAAGCGGGGAATACAAGCCGGGCGAACGCCTGCCGACGCTCAGGGAGATGGCGGACATATTCGGCGTTTCCCGCTCGGTCATAAACGCCGCGGTGGTGGAGCTCGAGACCGACGGGTACATAAAGATCGTGCCCACCAAATGGATTGAGGTCGCGCCCTGGGAAGAGGAGGGAAACCTCTCAATCCTCACCGACCTCATAGACTTCGGCGTCATACGCCAGAGCCAGCTTAAAAGCCTTCTCGAGGGGCGCATGTTCTTTGAAACCGAGTGCGTCCGGCTCGCCTGCGAAAACGCGACGGATGCCGACATCGCGAAGCTTAAGGCCCTCGTAATCGAGGAGAGCGCGGAAAAGCGCCCCGACAGGTGCGCCCGCTACGATATACGCTTCCACTCGCTGATTGGAAAGATGAGCGGCAACTTCATCTACGCCATGATAATCAATTCCTTCAGCGAGAGCGGGTACAGGCTCATAGAAAAGTTCTATGGTGACGAAGGAGTGCTCAGCTTCGTCCAGGAAAAGCACGCGGGCATATGCGCCGCCATAGAGGACAGAAATACGGATAAAGCCGTGTCGGACATGCGGGAGCTTCTTGAGCACGGTGAAAAGACAATAAATTCAAAAATTTAAAATACATAACAAGGAGGTAGTTTTGTGGCAAAGTACGAAAATGCGGTGAAACAGCCCGGAAATCTCAGCCCGAGAGTCAAGTGGCTGCGCGATTACTATTTCGAAGGTACCAAGCGAAAATGGAACAACGAATACAGTTCCTACACAACCGGCACTCCCTGGGATATCCAGTTCGACGAGCTGACGTATTACATCGTTCCGGAGATGTATACCTACATATTCCCGTTCAAGGCGTCGTTCAGATCCTTCTCCGAGGTGATAGAGGTCGACGACGATTTCTGGAAGAAATCCATACCCGAGAGGAAGGCCATCTTCACCAAGAGGGCCGTGACCGAAAGACTGCCGATGGAGATCCTCCCGGGAGATCTTCTTTGCGGGGCGAGATTCAACATGATGTACTCCATGTGCCTCACGGAAAAGGAGCAGAAGGAGCGCAACAAGCTGGTTGACGCGGCGAGAAAGGTGATGTACTTCGTCTACCAGCACGGATACGGCAACTCGGGAGCGACCTCCGGGCACGTAATTCCGAACTACGCCAAGATACTCGAGCACGGCTTCAAGGGCGAGTACGAGCACATAGAGGAACTATACAGCAAGCTTTCCGAGCAGGACAAAAAAGGCGAGAAGGGCGGACAGCTCCGCGCCATGATGACGGCCTGCGAAATGCCGAGGGAGCTGGCCGAAAAGTACTCCGAGTTCTGCAAAAAGGAAGCGGAGAAGGAAACCGACCCCAAGAGGCGCGAAGAGCTTCTGACCATGGCGGCCAACACCGCGAAGGTGCCCTGGAATCCGCCGGAGAACTTCTGGGAGGCCGTTCAGGCGCTGTGGTTCACACACATGCTTATAATGGCCGACGAGAGATACCCCGGCCCCGGCGTTTCGTTCGGACGTCTCGACCAGTATCTCTATCCCTTCTATAAAAAATCCATAGATGACGGAATGAGCGAGGAGTTCATGAAGGAGATCCTCGGCTGCTTCTGGGTGCACTGCAACACGGTGTACGACGCACAGATAAGAGTCGGCGGAAACCAGGGCATAACGGCAGGATTCGGCCAGCTCATCTCATTGTCCGGCATGGGCAAGGACGGAGCGGACATGACGAACGACCTTACCTATCTAATGCTCGACGTCATCGACGACATGTCGCCCATACTCGAGCCCAAGCCCAACGTGAGACTGCACAAGAACTCTCCCGACAAGCTGCTCGACAGGGTAGTCGACATGATAAGCCGCAGCCAGGGCGCGCCGTTCCTGCTCAACTTCGACGAGAGGTCGATGGCCGGAATGATGCGCGAGGCTAAGCGCGGAGGATACGAAAAATATATCAACCTCGACAACGTGTACGACTACGCGTCGGTCGGCTGCCTGGAGAACACCATGGTCGGCAACGACAGAAGCGGCACGGTCGACAACAACCTGAATCTTCTGAAGGCCATGGAGCTCGTCTTCGCAAACGGCAAGGACATGGAGCCGTACTACGACGAGATGAGCGGCAAGTGGACCAAGCTCACCCAGGACGGCCCGAAGACGGGAACGCTCGCGGAGCTTGACACATTCGACAAATTCTTCGAGGCCTACAAGAAGCAGACGGCATATATCATAAAGAAGCTTGTGGACACCTACGAAACGTCCGAGTCCATACGCTGCAGGTTCAATCCCACCCCGTACCTCTCGGTCCTCGTAGACGGCTGCGCCGAAAACGCGCTGGACGTAACGAGAGGCGGGCCGGAGATTAAGTGCGTCACCATGGAGGGCGTAACTTTCGCGACTACGGTAGACAGCCTTCTCGCGGTCAAGTACCTCGTGTACGACGAGAAGATCTGCACGCTCGAAGAGCTCGTAAAGGCGCTTCTCGCCAACTGGGAGGGATACGAGGTCCTGCAGGCGCAGGCCAAGTACAAGGCGCCCAAGTACGGCCGGAACGACGATGCGGCCGACGCCCTGGCCCAGGAGGTCATGAGCTACTGGTCCGACGAGGTCTGGAAGTACAAGACAAAGAGCACGGGCCGCCAGTTCCGTCCGGGCATGCTCTCGTGGAACTACTGGATAGGCTCGAGCTTCATACTCAAGGCAAGCGCCGACGGCAGAAAGTGCTCGCAGTTTCTTTCAAACGCCATCTGCCCGTCCAACGGCGCGGACACCAACGGACCCACGGCCAACGCCAACTCCGTCGGCATCGCGCTCGGCGGCCACGGCGAGAACGGCGATTTCGAGGACTTCTTCAACTGCCTGCCCAACGGGGCGAGCCATACCATCACGTTCAACACCTCGCTTTTGTCCGATGCCAACCACAAGGAAAAGTTCAAGTCCTTCATCAAGGGCTACATCAGAAACGGCGGCACGGCGCTGCAGATAAACATACTCGACGCGGACGTTCTCCGTGACGCTCAGGCGCACCCGAAGGACTACCGCCATCTGCTGGTAAGAATCACGGGCTACAACGCGTACTTCGTTTCCATAGGCAGGGAACTGCAGAACGAGATTATCGCGCGCGAGAGCCATACAAGCTACTGAGCAGCATATAAAGATGAAAATCCTTAACTTACAGAGAATGTCCACTGAGGACGGCCCCGGGCTTCGAACTACGCTGTTCGCCAAAGGCTGCACGCTTGCGTGCCTCTGGTGCCACAACCCGGAGGCCATAGACCCGAAGAGCCACATAGAGTGGATGGGAGTGCGCTGCATAGGCTGCAGGACCTGTATAGGCGTATGCCCGAGGCACGGAATAACGCTTGACGAAGAGGGCGTGCACACCTCGGACGAATGCGACGCGTGCGGCACCTGCGTGAAGGCATGTCCGACGGAGGCGCGGGAGATGAAGGGCATCGACATGACTCCCGATGAACTTTTCCGCGAACTTGTAAAGGACAGGGCGTACTGGGGAGATGACGGCGGCGTCACGCTCTCGGGCGGCGAGATACTCATGCAGGCGGACGACGCGGCGGAGCTTTTGAAGCTTCTTCACGCAGACGGCATACACACCGCGGTCGACACATGCGGCTTCGTTTCCCGCTCGGCCATAGACAAGGTGCTGCCCTACACGGACATCTTCCTCTACGACCTGAAGCTTTTCGACGAGAAAGAGCACATACGCTTTACTGGCCAGCCGAACAGACAGATACTCGACAACTTCGAGTATCTCGCCGGAACCGGAAAGCGCATCTGGGTCCGCACGCCGGTCATACCCGGCGCGACCGACACGGACGAAAACATAAGGGGCATAGCCTCCGTAGTCCGCGACCGGGCCGAGAAGTGGGAGATGTGCGCGTTCAACAACCTCTGCGCCGACAAGTACGAAAGGCTCGGCAGGCAGTGGACATTCAAAGACTCGAAGCTCATGACGGCCCGGCGTATGGACGAGCTTGTGAGCACAGCCGAATCTGCGGGGGCACAGCGCGTGGTATGGAGCGGCATGTCCCGGAAAGGAGAATAAAATAAAGTAATATGAATAAAGTCAATATGAACGATGCCAAGGCATTGGATAATCCGTATAAAATAGGAATACTCGCGACCACCGACGAAACGGGCGACGTGCACCTCACGCTCATCTCCTCGCTGATGAACAAGGGCGAGGACCAGATGATGTTCGCCGAGTTCGTGGAGGGCGACAGCAAGAAGTTCATCTACGAGCGGCCGAAAACGGGCTTCTTCATAATGGGTCTGGACAAGAACTTCTGGACGGGCTCGGCGGAGTTCACCCACAGCGTGACCGAGGGCGAGGACTACGTGCACTACAACGAGATGCCGCTGTTCCGCTACAACACCTACTGCGGCGTGAGCGTCATCCACTACGCCGACCTTATAGACATATCCGAAAAGCAGCCTCTAAACATGGCGGGCGTCGTTGCCAACGCCATATGGGTAAGCATGTTCAAGGGCCTTGTCGCGGGAGACAAGTCAAAACAGGTGCTCAGGCCCTGGGCGCAGGAGTTCACGGCCGTGCTCGGCAACCTTCTGTTTATCGGATACAAGGGAGAAAACGGCATACCCAAGGTCGTGCCAATCATCCAGGGACAGAGCGCGTCGTCGAGCCGCATAGCCTTCACGAGGGCGCCGTACGCCGACATGCTCAAAGACCTCAAGGACGGCGACAGGGCAGCCATATACGCGATGGATCTCGACATGCAGGCCATAGAGGTCAAGGGCGTGTACCATGACGGTAAAATGGGCATAGGATATCTTGACATAGACAGGGTGTACAACCCCGTTCCGCCCAAGGCAGGCTATGTCTATCCCGAGATAAGGCAGGAGGCCGTAAACTGGGCCGACGAGCCGCTCATAGAGAGTCTCAAATAATATATCTGACGCAGGAAGAGCAATTAACGGCCTGAGGGAAAAGTATCCCGGAAGGCAAAAAATGCTGAACGCCTGCGGGGATTTCCCGAAAAAAGATTTTATTGTAAATGCAAATCTTATATAATTAGATAAAGTGTGTTAAAAGCCGCCGGTATTTCTCTAAGATACCGGCGGCACAGATAAAGTGTTCCCGCGGGAATTGTAAAGACGCAAGGGCCTTGTTTTCCGCATGCCGGACGAACAGAAGGGAGCACGCACTCCGCACGAGAAACGGCGGACAAATATACGTGGAAGCTGTCTTCCATGATAGCCTTAAGGAGAAAAAACGGATGAAGCCGGATATAGAAATAGCCCGGGAAGCGAAAATGCGCGGCATAGGAGATATCGCCCGACTGTGCGGAATTGATGACAGATATATTGAAAACTACGGAAAGTACAAAGCGAAGATAAGCACGGATTTTCTGAAGGATTCCGCGCAGGAAAAAGACGGGAAGCTTATTCTGGTGACCGCAATAACGCCGACTCCCGCCGGGGAAGGCAAGACTACGACCGCAATCGGACTTGCCGACGCGCTCAGGAAAACGGGGAGAAAAGCCGTGGCCGCGCTCAGGGAGCCGTCGCTGGGTCCCGTTTTCGGCGTCAAGGGCGGCGCGACCGGCGGAGGATATGCGCAGGTCGTTCCGATGGAGGATATAAACCTGCATTTCACGGGTGACTTTCATGCCATAGGCGCAGCGAACAATCTGCTCGCGGCCATGGTGGACAACCATATCCGTCAGGGCAACGCCCTCAACATAGACCCGGGCGCAGTTACCTGGAAAAGAGCGGTGGACATGAACGACCGGGCGCTGAGACAAATAGTGATAGGCCTCGGAGGAGAGCAGAACGGAGTACCCAGGGACGACGGCTTCGTGATTACCGTCGCGTCCGAAATCATGGCAATTCTCTGCCTTTCGGAAAACATAGCGGAACTCAAGGAGCGCCTTTCGAGAATAATAGTGGGCTATACTTACGAAGGCACGCCGGTTACATGCGCGGACCTTAAGGCCCAGGGCGCTATGACCGCGCTTTTAAAGGACGCGATAAAGCCGAACCTTGTCCAGACGATTGAAGGTACACCGGCCCTGGTGCACGGAGGACCTTTCGCCAACATAGCGCACGGCTGCAACAGTGTCGTGGCGACAAAGACGGCGCTCAAGACTGCCGACTATGTCGTGACGGAAGCGGGCTTCGCCGCGGATCTCGGCGCCGAGAAATTCATAGACATCAAATGCAGGTGCTCCGGTCTCAGACCGTCGGCCGTGGTGCTCGTCGCGACCGTAAGGGCGCTTAAGTATCACGGGGGAGCGGACCCGAAAAATCTCGCCGGAGAGGACCTCAGAGCGCTTGAGCGCGGAATGCCGAATCTTCTTAGGCATCTCGACAACATACAGAACGTGTTTGGCCTTCCCTGCGTTGTGGCCATAAACGCGTTCCCCACGGATACGCCCTCAGAGCTTGAAATGCTCCGGCGCTGCTGCGCCGAAAAAGGCGCAAGGGCGGTTCTGAGCGAGGCGTGGGCCAGAGGCGGCGAAGGCGGCATCGAGCTGGCCGATGAAGTAGTCAGACTCTGCGAGGAGGAAAACAGTTTCTCGTTCGCCTATGACTCGGATATGAGCATCAGGGAAAAGACCGAGGCCGTCGCGAAGAGGATTTACCGCGCAAAGAGCGTAATATTCTCCCCGAAAGCCGAAGAGCAGATGCGCGCTATAGAGTCTCTCGGATTTTCCGGATGCCCCGTCTGCATAGCCAAGACACAGCTGAGCTTTTCGGACGACCCGAAAAAAATCGGGGCGCCGGAGGGATTCGACATAAACGTCGACAGCGTGACGGTATATGCCGGCGCCGGATTCGTGGTGGTCAGAACGGGAGACATCATGACCATGCCGGGACTTCCGAAAGTTCCGCTGGCGGAAAAGATCGATGTCGATGAAAACGGCTTGATAAGCGGTCTGTCCTGAAAAAAATATACGGCGGGACCCTGCGGACGAAAAAATCTGCAGGGCCCGTTTTATAAATTCATTTTTTTAAGCTTATGCTGCATCGCGGTGTGTCTTTCTTTTTGCCGGCGCGCCGTATGCGATTGAAATGGCGGGAAAGTTTTGTTAAAGTGTATTTAAGCAAAAACCTTTTCATGTACATCAGCTTCCGCGTGCGCGGAATATCTACAAAGAAAGGGCGGATACAGATACGATGAAAAAAATAAAAAGAATGCTGGCCTGGGACTCCTGGGACAGCCCCGTGCCGGAAACCCGGCTCAAGGCGATACGGGACGGCAAACTGACCGACCAGGAGGAACTCAAACGCATCGCGGCCCAGGACCAGTACGCGGAAATACGCGCCGCGGCGCTCTACTACATAAAGGATGACAACTATCTGGCCTCTTACGCCATGCAGATCAAAAACGAAGATCTGACAAGGACCGCGATTTCCCGCATCGGCGACGAGAACGTCAAGGCCGCGATAGTACTTCAGACGACCGACGATTCAGTGCGCGACTGCGCGCTCGGGATACTGAAAAAACCTCTGTCGGCAATTATTGAGGCGGCGCTGTGGCAGAGCGGCAACCCGGGCGTGCGCGCCTATGTCGCGCTCGGCAAGGATGACGATAATCTCAAAAACGACATCGCCGCGGAATACATGAACTACAAGAAGGCCCACCCCGGCTACAAGAGCCGGTACGGCGACAGACTCAATTCGGAAGTCGAGTCGAAGCGGCAGAAAGACATCGCCGAGAGAAAAGAAAAAAGATACTCAGCCGTTTTCAACATGCACGATCCCGACGATATGGAACTCGAGTGCATAAATATCATGAGCATCGGAAAGTTCGATAAGCAGGACAGGTATTTTCTCGAAGCATGCCTGACCGAGGGCGGTATGCGCGACCAGAAGCTTATTTCCAGAATCATTACGGAAAACGCGATGAAACTCGATTACAGCTTCCCGCGCGAAAGGGCGAAGGACTTCATGAAGGAACTCGATGCCGAGCATCTGATGCAGGTGTTTCGCGAAAGCAAAATAGAGGGCGTGTATCTGGCCGCGCTCGAACTCGCGGACGTGCCGGACGCGGAAAAACTCGAGGCGCTGAAATTCAAGATGCCCAGCAGCGAGATGTACGATGTGGCGCTCAGAAACCTGAAAACCGAAGAGGGAATCCTTGAGATGCTCTCGTGGATAAGTTTCAGAAACCTGCGGTCGGGTACCATTGAATATCTGGCCCAAAGGCTGTGCAAAGACGATGCGGATACCGCGGAAAAGATTATCCGCTCCGATGACTATCCGCTGTATATAAGAAGCTCGGTGCTTGACCGAATAGCCCGGGAGAACTTTGCGGGGAAACTGCCCGACGCGGCGAAGCACGCCGAACTCGTCAAAGAGCTTTCGGCACTGCTCATGGAAGAGGCAAAAACGTCCGGAAACTATGACGCCGACAAGGTTAAAGAGGTACTCGCCTCCGTGGATTACCGGGGCAACAGCTTCGTCACGGAGGAAAACGGGTTTAAAACATGGACCGATGAGTACGAGGACGAGGATCAGTTCGGCCGCAATACGGTGACAACGTATCACGCGTCCTACGGCGGAGAGAAATTCAGACTGTAGGCTTAAAAGAAGATAATAATAACATCAAAACCCGGAGGTGTTCGATGAATACAGTCGCATCCATTATGAAGATATTCGCGATAATTAACGCTATAGGCGGGATAGTTCTCGGCATAATGCTCGGGGACAACTACGGCGCGGGCATAGGACTGACCGCCGTATTCGCGGTGGCCGTGGCCAGCTTTTTCATATACGCGTTCGGCGAAGTCATAGATCTTCTGCAGGACATTAAATACAACACCATGCGCCAGAGCATAGACATCACCTCGGCAAAATACACGATGGCCGCGCAAGGTGCGAAGGAAGCTCTGAACGGTCAGGAGCAGGAGGTCATTTCTCGGGAAGAAACACCGCCCGACGGCGGCGATGAAAAAACCGCCGCGGAGGCGGCGGAGGATCCGGATAGCTTGCAGAGCGAAAAATGTCCGGAGGAAAAAGAGGAACAGTAAAAAGTCCTATATAAACGGCAAAGACGCATCGTGCATGTACTCGCTGTACTCACGGTGCGCCTTTTGTCTGTTGTAGGCTTTGGGGTTTTCGGGCCTTCGCGTCACGGGGCTTATGTTCCATGTCGTGTGCCTGGCCGAATCGAGCTTTTTCTTTTCCTTCTTGGAAAGCTTTTCGTACGGTATGAAATTGTTCATGATTATTTCCTTTCCTCTCTTGGAACTTAATTGCGCGGCTGATGTATTGTATCATAATTAAATACGAAATCAAGGGGCCCCGCGTTACGCGCGGGACCCGGATTTTTTGATCTTACGGATATCCGCCGTACAAAAAGGAGGCCCCGGAAATCACACAGGACTTCCGGGACGTTAACGTTGGCATTTAACTTGTCAAATCTGTATTTTGATTCAGGTGCAATGCCACGGGCACTGATCTTTGCTGACACCCCGCTGCCGGCAAAGCGGCGCGCTTGAACATCCGTATGCCGGATTGAACACTAGAAGCGAGTTCGCGACGGGACAAAAGAGGAAACTATCTCCTTCCACACCCCCGGATACCTGCGAGAGGTCCTGTTCGGGCATGGGGTTATCTTTGTTGTCCAGCATTTCTTTTCTCCTCCTGCTATCAGAAAATATTTATATCAGAATAAATTGACTAACTGTGTATACGTATTATCAGGTGATCTGTTACGGCGGCTGGAGTTCACCGCCCCGTGAATACCGGTTATAAGATATCCGAGTATGTCACAGGACTCTTCGCCCGGCAACGAACTTCGCCGTGATTCCGACCGCGTCAAGCAGAAGATACGCGGCTTTTTCCATTCTTTCGCACACGCTCTGCTCGTAGGGGCACGGAGCCGTCGAGTCGTCGAGCACCACGGCGTCGAACTCGTATCCCTTGTCGAAGGAACCCACTTTTCCGAAGAACTCACCGCCTCCGACGGTTGCGAGATAGAACGCCTCTGCGAAGGTCAGCGCGGCGTAGTCCGGGTCGACAAGGCGCCAGTATATTTTGGACGTCATGACCGCGTCGGTCATCGCGCGCAGCATGGATTCGGTGTGCCCGCCCGCGACATCGGTGCCGAGTCCGACACGCAGGTCCATGTCAATGTATTTCCTTATGGGCGCAAGTCCCGAGGAGAGGTTGAAGTTGGAAGTCGGGCAGGAGGCTATGAACACGCCCCTTTTCTTCATGAGATCGACCTCGTCGTCGGTCGAGTATATGCAGTGGGCCATGATGGTTCTGACGTCACCGCCGAAGAGCCCCCATCTGTCATAGGCGTCGCCGTAGAAATACGACTCAGGGCAAAGCTCCTTCACCCACGCTATCTCCGACGGGTTTTCGGAAAGGTGCGACTGCAGCGGAAGACCGTAGGCCTTCTGAACTTCGCGAAGTTCCTCCATCAGCGTATCCGAACACGAGGGGATGAATCTGGGCGTGAGTATCGGGAATGTTCTTTCGTATTTCCCGGCGCAGTCGTTTATCCAGCCGAAGGTGTTGAAAGCCGAGTCGTACGGGCCCTTTTCCTGCAGGGCAGGTGTGCTCTCGCGGTCCATGTTCACTTTCCCGACGTAGCTTATGAGGCCGGTCTGCTCCATCTTGTCCATGAGAATCCCGGTGGACTTTCTGTGCTTCGTGGCGAATATGGAGGCGCGTGTCGTGGCGCTTTTTTTCATGGCGTCGGCGAACATGGAGTATGCCCTGTCGGCGTACTCGGTATCTTCGTACTTCGCCTCTTCGGGGAAAGTGTAGTTGTTGAGCCAGTCAATAAGCTCGAGATACATCGCCGTGCCGCGGAAGGCAAACTGCGGCGCGTGTGTGTGAAGATCTATGAGCCCGGGAAAGACAAGCTTTCCGGTGAAATCGTATAGGGGAAGGCCGGCGTACCGTTCCGGAAGGGCCGGAAAGACGCCTTCGCAAAGCGAGTCTTCGCACACAAGATATCCGTCCTTTATGCCGGTAATCTCACCGCGTGAGGGCGTATAGCAGATATCGCCTTTTATTACAAAGCTGTTTTCCATTTTGTTTCCGGTAATATCCTTTGCTGCCGGCTCACATGACTTTTCCGATTGAGGAGCTAAGAACGCTTTTGCTTCCGTCCTTCCGGTCCGGATTTGCCGGGCATATTAAGAATTGAATAGGAATACCGCCCGAAATCTCCTCAATCTCCTCATCGGAGAGTGTCGCAAGTTCTGCTTTGAGTGACGCGATTTTTTCTTTTATCGCTTCGAGTTCTTCTCTGGATTTTGCCATTGCTGCATTCCTCCTTGAAAGTATCGTGACTTTGTTCTTATTATATACGAATTATCCGGAAAATACAGTTCCGGTTTTAAAACAGCCTCTTAAAAAAACCAGGGGCAGCTCCCGCCGGGGGAGCTGCCGGAAATGGCACCTAATGCCGTCTATTCTTCGCCCGTATGCTTGTCCGGAAGCTTCTGGGGGTGCTTGATGAACGGGCAGGGGTGCTTAATGATTTTCTCGATGAGGTCCGCGGTGAACGTGCCCGCGCTGGGCGGATATTCATGGGGCGGAGCCTTGCCTTCGTCGGCAGGTCTCGTCAGCGCCATATCATCTCCGGCATATTCTTCTGAGCCCTCCGCGCAGGCGTATGCGTAAGCCTCGGGGCAGGTTTCGTCTGAGCTGTCTGCATAAGCGTATGCGTAGGATTCGGGCTTGGTTTCGCGGGAACGGTCTGCGTAAGCGTATGCGCAGGATTCGGGATCCGCTTCGCTGGAACATTCTGCATATGCGTATGCGTAAGCCTCCGCATATGAGGTGTTTTCGGCCGTGGCAGAAATAATTCTGCTTTCATCCGGTGCTTCCCACTCCGCGCAGGCACTCAGCGGGAGAGCCGCCATCATGAGCATCGCCGCCATTGCGGCCGAAATAATTTTCTTTGATCTTTTTGTTGTTGTGAACATTTCTGTCACCTCCTGTACTTTTCGTTAAGGCGTTAATGCCTTTCACAAGGAAGTACGATTCCTGGACGGAAATATTACACGAAGCAGGGTCTCAGTCGGCCCACTCGAAGTTCTCTTTTCCGGCGCCCGTCTCGAAGTGGTATTTCCCTATACCAAGATCTATGCCGGAATAGCGGCCGTTGTCGCACGTCATGCTTACTTTGTTTCCGCTGCCTGTTATGGAGAATGCCGTTTTGTTGAGGGCGGTCGGCGCGTAAAGGACGGCTTCGACCCCGGCTTCAAACCAACCGGGGGCCGTGCCTTCGTAAGAGCTTATGTCGGAGGCGGCCTTCATATGGTGCTGCACGCCCTGAGTCTGTCCGTAGCCGACGGCAATGACGCCGTTGACGCGCACGTCGTTTTCATCAAGGTGCGAAAGGCACTTCCCGGCGTTGAACATGCCGCCGACCCACCAGCTGTTGAGGCCGAGGGTCTGGGCGTACAGCATGACGTCCGCGCCGCAGCGGCCGAGCTTCTCGTCGAGGTCCGGACAGTCCGGGCCGGCGAGAATGACGTAGTTGTATATGCAGTACGGTATTATGAGCTTCGCGGCGCCTATGATTCCGTCGGAGCTGTTTACAACGAGTTTCATGTCAAGGCCGTACTTTTCGTTGTTTTCTTCTATCCTTTGCCTGAGCTTTCCGGCGGCGTCGTCCGCTATGGGTTTGTCGAGGTATTTTCGTACCATGTGCCGGGCTTTGACGGCTTCATTTATGGTCATATCTGTCTCCTCCTGAAAACAGGCATGTCAGCAGTTGCCTGTGTATACGTAGTTAAGGTTCTCCCCCGCGACCCCGGCCAGGCGGTAGACTTTGTCAACATCGGTCGCGTGTGCGTCGGTCATGTGAAAGCGCGGGAAGAATCTCGAAATGTGAAGCGGAACATCACGTCCGGTGACGTTTCCGCTTATATCCTCAAGGGACGAAATCCACGAGCTGAGCGCACGCATCTCGTCTTCCGTGTCGTTATAGCCCGGAACTATGAGCGTGGTCACTTCCACGTGGCAGACCTTCACGGCTTCGGATATGAAGTCTTTTACCGTACCGAGCCTGCCGCCGAGAACGTCGCGGTAGTATCCGTCCGTGAAGCCCTTGAGGTCTATGTTCATCGCGTCTATATACGGCGCGAGCTTTTCAAGAACGGAAAGCTCCGCCGTGCCGTTGGTCACCATCACGTTGATCATGCCCGCATCGCGCACGAGCTTCGCGGTGTCGAGCACGTACTCATAGCCTATGAGAGGCTCGTTGTAGGTGTAGGCGACGCCTATGTTTCCCTTATTCCGGTAGGCCGCGGCTATATCCGAGAGCCTTTCTGGGGATACGTACTGAGCGCCGGCAGAAAATTCGAGGGCCTTTTCGCCCCAGGATATCTCGTGGTTCTGGCAGAACGGACAGCGGAGATTGCAGCCGTAGCTTCCGACGGAAATAATCTTCGCCCCCGGATGAAACCGCCTGAGCGGTTTTTTCTCTATCGGGTCGAGCGCAAGCGAGGTGACAAGACCGTAGTTCGCGCATATGACTTTGCCGCCGGAGCATGTCCTTGCCCCGCAGAAGCCGAGACCGTCCTCTGAAATATCGCAGTGCCTGAAGCACACATCGCATACAGCCATGGCTTTTATCCCCCGTCAGTGATGACGGACGACTTCGAAGCGCTGAAGCTTGAGAGCGTCGGTGCTTTTTATGCCGCCTTTTCTCATGGCTATTTCAATCTGCTCGCCCGGCGTGTCAACGCCGTCGAGGTCGGGAAGGAGAAGGCCCCGTCTGAAGCCCGATGATACGATGACGCCGTATCTTTTCACGTCGAGCTCGTCGGGAGAGTCTATGTCCTCGGGCTCGCCGAGCACGTCGACGCTTATGTCGAGAAAATTAAGTTCGTCCGGGGAAATTGCGGGAAATCTCGGGTCCTTCGTCGACGCGCTTATCGCGTTGGAGATTATCTCCTCGGCGATGCAGGTGGTCGTGGGACCGGTCGTGCCTATGCAGCCGCGGAGGTTTCCGTGCTCGTGGATGGAGACGAAGGCGCCCGCCCGGTCTGTGAGCATCTCGGAGGGAAGACCGTCCGGAACGGCTATGCGGCGGCCGGAAGTTACGTACGCTTCGACCGCGCTTCTCGCGAGCTTCACGTAGTCGTCGGATGCGGCCTTTTTAATATCGAGCTGAGCCTGCTCGGCCGAGAGCCTGAGATCAAGAAAGCGCCGGCTTTCGTCTTCGGCGCCGGGATAAAAGCTGCATATTCCGTAGCCGACTCCCGTGACGTCCTGGTGGCAGAGCGCCTCGGCGCGGCCCTTTTGACCGTCGAAGGCGCCCGCCATGATGACGAACGAGCGGTGGCCGCATTCGGCCGCTTTGTTAAGGAAATTCTCGTCGAAATCGAAAAGCTCGCCGAAGGCCGCCCTTTCCATCACGTCCATGATGCGCCGGTCGTATTCCGGGCCCTCGGGAGCGTACCCGTAGGGACCGTAGGACTGAAGCTTGTGGGAAAGGTCGCCGCTTGCGACGAATACCGCGCGCCGGTTCATGTTGACGCAGGCCTGGCGTATGATGCGCCCGAAGGCGTAGTGGTCGGTGAGCGGAAGACCGGATAGGCCGATTCTTACTATCTTCGCGCCCGAAAAGGCTTTTCTTATGAACCACAGAGGCACCATCGTGCCGTGGTCGAGCGATCTGTCGCGCTCGCCGAGCGTGCCGGCCGGGAACTTGAGCTCATCGCAGAGCTTTTCTATTTCCGTCACAAGCTCCGCGTCGTAGGTTTCGCCGAATCTCACGGACGGCGCCCTGAAAGAGGCGAAGCTTCCCGAAGCGTTTTCCCCCGGGGATATGTGGAAGTAGTCCGCGTACAGTACAGAGTGCGGACTTGTTATTATTATGGTGTCGGGGCAAAGGGCGGCTATCTGAGCTGCGACGGCTTCGTAGGCGCGGCTTGTCCCGGCGACCTGCGCCTCCGAGCCCCGCCCTATGTCCGGAACTATCATGGGCGGATGGGGTACCATGAAACCCGCTGTGATTCCGGGCGCGTTTTTATCGGGTGTGTTTGAGCTCATAATATTCCTCCGTTTCAAAAATCAGAGTTTACGTACTTTCGCCTTTTCGCGTCTCGCGGTTCTGCGGTATCTGACCGCCGGGTATCCGATGACGAGAGTGGTTACGACCTTATCCTTTTTTCCAAGACCCATCACTTTGCGTATGGCGCCGCAGCGGTTGGCGCATACGGTGAAAAAGCCGCTGAACAGAACGCCCAGACCCTGGGCCTCGGCCATAAAGGCCATGTTCTCGGCCGCGAGCGACGCGTTGATCTTGCTTCCGGTGACGGCTATGGCAAGCGGCGCCTTTTTGAAGAAGAAATTGTCGCCTATGGCGTTTTTGTTTCTGAGTATGGGGACGAAGAGCCCGGCCGTCCTCGCGAGCTTTTTAAGATATACGGCTGCCATGTCCTCAAGTTCGTCCTGCTTCGATCCGAGAATGACGAATCCGGTGTCCTGGTCGTTGCATGCCGAGGGGGCAAGCCTTCCGGCCTCGATTATTCTGTCGGTCAGTATGTCCGGGACGCTTTTGTCCTCGAAGACACGAATTGAACGCCTCGTCCTGATGGCGTCGAGAAGAAGCTCGGGGTCGAGCCTCGTCTGCTCGGCGTACTCTACACTCCTGTCCTCAAAGCCCGTCAGCATGACCGCGCCCTGCGGGCATATGGCCTCGCAGTGGCCGCAGACTATGCACTCGGGGCCGAGATACACGGCTTTGCCCTTTTCAAGAGTCAGAACCTGCGACACGCAGTCGCGGACGCACGCTCCGCAGCCGATGCATTTGTCTCTGTCTATTACTATATCGTGAATCATGTTTTTCTTTGCCATAATATACCTCGCACAAGTTTCTATTCTATAGTTTTTGCCGCGCTCTCCGCGTCTTCAAGCCCCGGAACGGAGGATATGCCGCCGCTCTTCGTCGCCGAAAGGCCTGCCGAGGCGCAGGCGAAGCGCACGGCGCGCCGAAGATCGTTCTCATCAAGTTCTCCGGGCGCCCTTCCGCTTTTTAAAATCTTATACATGGCGCTTCCGAAGAATATGTCGCCCGCGCCGGTCGTATCGGTGACGTCAATGCCGCCGAGCGCCGGAACGAATCCGGAGGCGTTTTTGTTCATATAGAAGCAGCCGTCCGCGCCGCAGGTGACGAATACAAGCTTTGCACCGCAGGTGTCAATAATATAACCGGCGCCCTCTTCGGGGGAAAGGCCCCACATGAAGCTGACCTCCTCGTCGCTTATCTTTACTATGTCGGCCATGCCGAGGCCCCAGTCGATCTGCTTTTTCGCCTCGGATAGATCGGACCAGAGCGGTTTGCGCAGATTCGGGTCGAAGGTGATGACCTTGTTGAGGGATTTCGCGTACTCGACAGCCCTGTATGTCGAGGTTCTCGAAGGCTCGTCCGTAAGGGACAGTGTGCCGAAGTGAAAGACTTTCGTCCGGTCTATCAGTCCAAGATCGATCTCCTCGTATCTCAGACAGGTGTCGGCGCCGGGCTTTCTCGAAAACGAGAAGTCGCGGTCGCCGTTTTCGTCGAGAAGCACGAAGGCGAGGGTGGTGAACACACTGCCGTCGGATACTATTCCCGATGCGTCTATTCCCGCCTTTTCAAGCGTGGATTTTAAAAGGGCGCCGAAGGAATCGTCTCCCACTTTGCCTATGAGCGCGGTTTTCGCGCCGAACGCGGAAAGAGCCGCGAGGTAGTTGGCGGGGGCCCCGCCGGGATGCGCGGCCATGGCCGGATAGCCGTCGGCGTCGGTATTGACGCACGTGAAGTCGATTAAAAGCTCTCCGAGAGCAACTGCGTCGTACATAATCTCATCCTCCTTAATCAGCGGCTTTGGGGTATTCGTTGCAAAGAAGCCTGTAGGGAGGCTCGTCCTCCTCTATCTCCGGAAACCTGCCGACGGGCGGGTTGAAGCGGTTGTCGCGCACATCGTCGTTGCACTGGCTGACCTCGCCGAGAAGCACGCCGCCCGTTCCGGCCTCGACGCTGAAGTCGTGGTACATGAGCTGGCGTATGTGTATGCTCTCGCCGGGCGTGAGATGTATCTGCGTGCCGGCGGGCACGGTATAGCATCTTCCGTCGGTCTGCACCTTTACATCGGATTCGTAGTCAATCTCTTCGTCGGGCAGGGAATTGTACACCCTTATGAGCACGTTTCCGCCGCCCCTGTTAATAATATCCTCGGTCTTGTACCAGTGGAAATGGTTGGGCGCGTACTGGCCCTCCCTGAGGTACAGCAGCTTTTCGGCGTATACCTTGGGGTATGTGTCCGGCATGGCGCGGCTGCCGTTTCGGATCGTTATGAGCGAAAAGCCGAAGCGGTCGAAATCGTTCATGCCGTAGTCGGTTATGTCCCAGCCGAGCGAGCAGTCCCTGACCTCGTCGTATTCGTGGCCGAGCGTTTCCCACATCCCGGGGGTGAAACCGCAGAAGGGGGGAAGATAGCACTTTTCGTATCTGCACATCTCCTCCATTTCGCGAAGAGCTCTGTTTATTTCGGATCTTTTCATATATATCACGTTCTCCCTTCGGGAAGATTTTCCTGTGATTCGGCGACGCCGGATATGACCGTGTCTGTAAGTTCGCGGACGGAATTTGACGAAAACAGTTTTTTCTGGTTTTTAAGGTAGGTTTTTCTTTTCGCGTACGCGATGTCCACGCCGTCGCACAGTTCGCTCACGCCGACGGCGTAGCAGCCGCAGCCGTGCGAGGTGAAGTACTCGAGGTTGTGCGTTTCAAGGCCGGGCACGGCGTTCATGAAGACCATGGGTATGCCGGCCGAGGCCGCCTCGGTCGTGGAAAGGCCGCCGGGCTTGGTGATAAGGACGTCGCCCGCGGCGAACCAGTCTGGCACGTTGTCAACAAAGCCGAGGGGAATTAAAAACGCGTCCGACCTGCCGTACATGAAGGCGCGCAGAAGCGACCTGTTCTTTCCGCACATGACAGCGATGACGGCGTCGGTGCCCTTTCTCTTCCGAAGTTCGTCCACGAGCTCCTCTATGGGTCCGCAGCCTATGCTGCCGGCCGCGACTATGATGACGGGAAGATCGTCGCGAAGCCCCAGTCTCCTTCGCACGTCGTCACGGTCCGGATGCGAGTAGAAGACGCTGTCTACGGGTATGCCGGTTTCGAAGATTCTGTCTTCCGGAAGCCCCGCTCCGGCGTACTCGGCGGCGAATCCCTTCGGGACGAACCACGCGTCCATGAGAGTTTCCTCTATGCCCGGGGTGAGTGCGTAGTCGGTCGCGACAAAGTACTGCTTCACCTTGAGCCCGAAGAGCTTCCTCGCGGCGGTGAGCATGAACGCGGGGAACTCGTGCACGCATATTACCGTGTCGTAGCCGCGCCGCTTTATATACTGTGCGAGAGGAAGGGCGAACTGGGCGTAGTCTATATACAGCATCCGGTGGCGCTCGAGCTGCTCGGTGCGCTCATAGACCCTGCCGTATATGTCGGGCGCGTATTTGTACATGAAGCTGTGGCCCTTTTCTATGAAGTCCTGCTTGGCCTTGGGTACGAACTCCATCGCGTTTTTTATATGGCTGTATATGCCGCGGCCTTCAAGCTCGGCGGATATGGCCCGGGCCGCGGAGTTGTGGCCGCCGCCGGTGTTGCAGCTTAGTATGAGAACCTTCATGACTTTTCCTCCCTGTTAAGAAGTCTGTCATATATCTTCACGAGCCTCGGGCGGTTGTATCTCTGGATGACGATGTCCGCGAGGTTGGCGATGAGGTATATCGCCCAGAAGAGCCATTTCCACGGCCGGGAAATGAGAAACAGCAGCGCGAAGCTCAAAACGACGAGTATCCAGTGGCAGAGCTCTCCCGCGCACATCTCCTGCACGGCGGAGTATATTTCCTCTTTGCCTGTCTTTCCGGACAGGGATTTGGACTTCGTGCCGGAAAACATCTTCGAGGCGTCGATCAGAAGGTCCTTCCAGGCGGATACCCGGAAGACATCGTCGTAGACCCTGCCGCCCTTTTCCCAGGGCGCGCACGAAAAGAAGCCTTTTGAAAAGACGAACTTTCTCGGGAAGGCCTCGCCTGCGAAATGGATGACGATGCCCACGCCTATGACGAAAAGCGCGAAAATGAGATAGGACTTAAGAAAACCGTAGCAGAACCACGACTCGAAACGTCCGATGACGGCCGCGGCCGACAGTATAAGAAGAACTATGGGTATGAGAAGTTTTTTGAGAATGTATTTTATGTTCAAGACGGATTATCTCCTGTCAGATAATATTATTTGCTTTTGTATCATCAGGATTCGCTCCGGACGGCGCCGGCGGCCGCGCGGGTTTTGCGCGCCGGGGAAAGGTCCATGAGTTCCTCCATCGTGCAGCCCAGGGCACGGGCAAGCTGCAGCACCGTTCTGGCGGAGCAGCGCTCGATGTCGCTCCTGCCGGCGCATATGTCCATTATGGTTGTTTTCGGTACGCCGCTGAGCTTGGAAAGCCTGTATTTGGATATGTTGCGCTCTTTCAAAAGGGCCTGAAGGCTCATTTTTTCCACCTCTCTTTCCGGTTTCAATTATATCGGTATACCGACCGAGCGTCAATACGGACCGGGGCATTAAAAAGCCGGGTGCGGCCTTATGATGCACCCGCCGGATAACCGCATTTTAGAAACAGCTGGGCTGCCATGGTTTTAACCGTGCATTTTGCTCGTCCGTGTGATACAATTTCCGGTGAAAAAGCTGGCAATTATTCTCTTCTGGCAACCCCATCGTGCATTGTCTCACATAAGCGCAGACGCCGGACCTTAATGTTCAAATGGGAGCGGAAAAAGATCAGAAATATTGCTTCCGAAAATTAATCACAGAAAGAGGTACGGAACATGGGCGAGAAGAGGAGACCGGGAGACCGCAAGGACGGAAAACTTATAAGGGACGTTGACGGTCTTCATTATGTCATGGGGCATCTGTACAGGGACAGGACGGCCAACGAGGCGTATATCTCAATAAGCGTCGATCTGGGTCCCATGAACGAGTGGGTGGACAGGCACAGGGAGGATGATGAGCAGTTCCCGTATACATTTTTCCATCTTATTGTTACGGCGCTGCTTAAAACACTTATTCTGAGACCGAAAATGAACCGGTTTTATGCCAACCGGAATTACTACCAGCGCAACGACTACAGCGCCAGTTTCATAGTTAAACGGCAGTTTAACGATAATGCCGGAGAGGGCATGGCCTTCGTGAAGGCTCTTCCGGAGTATACCGTACGGGACATCCACGGTCTCATCCGCGAGCAGGTTATGAACAGCCGCAGCGGAGACAACAGCAGTTCCGAGGACAACATCGACACGCTGACAAAGATGCCGCGTTTCCTCGGCCGTATCGCCATGAGCTTCATCCTGTTTCTGGACCGTCACGGCTGGCTCCCGGATTCCGAATATGAATCCAACTCGAACTACAGCTCCGTTTTCATAACCAACCTGGGTTCCATCAAGCTGAACAGCGGTTATCATCACCTCAGCAATTTCGGCACATCCTCCGTTTTCGTCATCATAGGTGAAAAGAAATACGTTCCGGTGTATTCCAGGGACGGAAGCTGTGAAATGAAAGAGATGCTCGACATCGGTCTTACCCTGGACGAGCGCATTGCGGACGGATACTACTACTCGCGCACGGTCAAACTTCTGGAGTATCTGCTGCTCCACCCGGAACTGCTTGAAAAGCCGCTGGGCGAGGAAGTGGATTATCTATAATCACCCGGCGGTGCCCGGATAAGCGGGCAGTCCCGTTCTGGAACTGCCGGTTTTTCCGTCCCAGGGTATAAAAAAAGAGGCTGCAGCAATTTCATTTTGCTGCAGTCTCTTTGTATCTGCCGCCGCTCAAAGCGGCCGTCAGGTTTTGCCGCTCAATGTTTCCGGACAGCCGGACAATCACCGCCGTCACATGTATTTTGCGAGAGTCTCCTTGAGTTTCTTGACGTCGATGGGCTTGGCAATATGTTCGTCCATGCCCGATTCGAGAGCGGCCTTGCGGGCCTCCTCGAAGGCATTGGCCGTCATGGCTATTATCGGGACGCGCTTTTCAACGGGCGGCGCGGAGCGTATGGCTCTTGCCGCGGTGTAGCCGTCCATTCTGGGCATCTGTGTATCCATTAGCACCAGGTCGTAATCCGAGAATTTCATGTCGTTTCTTTCGTAGGACGCATTCACCATCTCTACTGCTATGTCTCCGTCCTCGGCGGTTTCGACTATGAATCCGTCCTCGGTGAGGATCTCCTCGGCTATTTCGCGGTTCATGGGATTGTCCTCGACAAGAAGTATCTTCCTGCCGGTGAAGTCGTATTCGACATCTTCTTCGGCCTCGGGCTCGGCTTCTCTTCCCATGCACTTTTCGAGCACGCTGTGGAGGTCCGACGGGAACAGCGGCTTGGAGATGAACGCGGTGACGCCCGCCTCTCTCGCCTCGTCCTCAATATCCGACCAGTCGTACGCGGTCAGGATGACTATGGGCGCCTCGTCTCCGACAACGCGGCGTATGCGCCGGGTCGTCTCGATGCCGTTCATGTCGGGCATGAGCCAGTCTATAATGAACACCCGGAAGGAGTCTCCGATGCTGTGCGCCTCTTCCGCCTTTACGACGGCGACTCTGCCGGATTCGCACCACTCGGAGCGCATGCCGCAGTCGCGCAGCATCTTGGATATGGACTTGCACGCGTTCATGTCGTCGTCCACGACGAGACCGCGGAGGCCTTCGAGCTCGACAATCTTCTCGACGTTCTGCTGGGCGTCGCCGAGCCTGAACCGAAAGTCGATGATGACCTCGGTGCCCTCGCCCTCGGCGGACAGTATGTCTATCGTGCCGCCCATCATATCCACGATGTTCTTGGTGATCGCCATGCCGAGGCCTGTGCCCTGTATGCCGCTGACCGTGGAGGATTTGACTCTGGTGAACGGGTCGAAGATGGTTTCAAGAAACTCTTCGCTCATGCCCATGCCGTTGTCCTTGACGCGGAACTCGTACTCGCCGTATCCGTTGTCGGACACGGACTTCTGTATGATGCGAAGGCTTACCGTTCCGCCCGGCTGGGTGTACTTTATGGCGTTCGACAGCACGTTTAACAGAACCTGGTTGAGACGGAGCTTGTCGCAGATTATGATCTCGTCGGTCACGTCGGCCGTATCCATGAAGAAGTCGAGCTCCTTGGCCTTGACGTCGGTCTGGATGATGTTGCGGAGCGTGTGCATGATCTCCGGCAGACTCTCGGGATTTTCATCTATGTTCATCTTGCCCGACTCTATGCGGCTCATGTCGAGCACGTCGTTTATAAGCGACAGGAGGTGGTCGGAGGACTGGCCTATCTTCTTGAGGTAGTCCTGAAGCTGCTCACGGTTGTCGAGGTGGCTGGCGGCAAGTCCCGTGTATCCGATGATGGCGTTCATAGGCGTGCGGATGTCATGGGACATGTTGTTCAGGAAGGTGGTCTTCGCCCTGTTGGCGCTCTGGGCCATGGTCAGAGCTTCCTCCAGAACGGTCTGGGCCTGCTTTTCCTTCTGAAGCTCGTCGGTGATGTCCATGAATCCGAAGGCCGCGTGGCTGGCGTCGGCGCCGCGGATGACCTGGAGGCGGTAGTTCTTCTCCGTGCCGTAGGACATGTCACGGAATACGAAGGAGTATTCGCCTTCGGACTCAAGGCGGCTTCGTATGTAGTCGGGCCTTAACAGCGCGAAGACCATCGCCCGGTCGTCGGGATGCACGTCTTTGGATATGTAGTCGTCGATGGACGAAATGTAATCATTCATTATGGGATAGTCGCGGTCGAGAGCCTCCGTGCGCCGGAGTACCGTGCATTCGGCGGTGTTGAGGTCGACGTAGTATGCCGAGACGTAGGAGCTTATGAAGTAGTCGGATATGGCCAGGGCCTGCTCGAGCTTGGCCTGGTAGTTTTTCTCGGTCCTGACGCGCTCGTCGACGTCCTGGAAGCCCATGACGATCTCGGTTACGGGGCTTTCGGCATCGCCGTCCTTGCCCGCGACGAAGTCGACGTATCTGTATATGTCCCCGTCACGCAGCGAACGGAAAGTCATTCTGTAGCGGCTGGCGTGCTCGAGGTTGAGACGCAGGTTGTCCGGGTCGGTCGCGGCGAGAAGCTTCTCGCGGTCGTCGGGATGGACGAATCTGCTTATATAAATCTCCATGGCCTTGCGCGGGTCCAGAGTATCGGAAAGGGTCTTGGCTTCGGAAATCATCTTTTCCTTGGACACCGTACGGATCTCGCCCGTGCCGGCGTTCAGGGTGTACATGCTTATGTAGTCGTCGGACAGTATGTTGACGAGGGTGTTGCTGCGCTTTATCTCCTCGCGCAGTATCAGCTCGTTTTCAAGCTCGGCGTTCTTGGTTCTGGCCTCGTACCTCGAAAGTGACAGCGAGAAGACTTTCGTGAAGTCCTGGAGGGTGTCACGCTCGAGCTGAGTGAACTCGTGGTAGTTCACGACATAGTGGATGGCTATGTATCCGCCCACCTCGCCGTTGACGTAGACTATTCTCGTAAGCGAGGACTTTATCGGGCAGTCGGGGTAGGTCGGTATGCCCTCAAAGCCCTTGGCGCAGTCGGACATCTCCGTGACGCCGTTGCGGTACATGCGGTGGAAGGGGTCGAGGTGCGCGCACTGCTCGCAGTACTCTATCGGAACCGCCCAGGTCTTTTCAATCTCGGGCGAGTTTATCATGACCTTTACCTCGCTTAAGTCCCTGTAGATAATCTGGTCGCAGCCGAGCATTACGCGGAGCCTGTCGGCAAAGGCCCTGAGGAATTCTATCGGGTCGCCTTCGTTGTCGGCGAAGTACGCAAGAGCGTCGGCGCGGAACTGGGTGTGCTTGAGCTGCTCGGCGGTTTCGGTAAGCTCCTGACGCCTTTCAAGCTCCGCCATTTCCATTTCGCGGCGTATCTGCGAGTCTATATTGAGAAGCCCCAGAATTCTTATGTCCGGATCGTCGGGCATGAGGGCGAACTTGAAGCGGTAGAATTCATCCGCTCCGCCCGGCGAGAGCACGCGGCAGTTGAACTTGTACACCTGGCCGTTTTTCAGCTGGCGGCTCAGGTTCTTTTCGGAGCTGAGAGTGAGGAATCTGTCCCAGTCCTCGGGGTGGATGATGGTTTTGAAAAAGGCGTCGAGCCTCCGGCCTCCCGTGAGCGAAGGGTCTATTCTGTCCTCGGTCCAGCGGAACTTGTCCGACGCGGTGTAGAAAACGATTTCGCCGGTTTTCACATTGGTCGAAATGATGTAGTCGAAGTCCTCGGCCATCGTGGATATGACGGCGAGAGCCCTGCTCTTTTCCGCCTCCCGCTCGGCGAGGATATGCTCGGTCTGGCGCCTGCCGACGAAGCGCGAATATATGCTCTCGAGCACGCCGGTGAGCCGCTCGAAGCTTTCCTGCTCCTCGGGGCCGAAAACGTGGCAGTCGCTGATATAGTGCAGCGCGAGGTAGCCGACGGGTTTGCCGTCATGATAGACAAGTCTCGTAAGGGCGGACCTGACGGGACACTTTTCGTATACGGGGACTCCGTGGGCGCCCTCGCGGCAGTCGTTCATCACGGTGTAGCCGTCTTTGTAGACGGCGTTGAATATGTCGGAATGCGGGCACTGCGCGCAGTACTCCTTCGGAATCTGCCCGAGCTGCTCCATCTCTTCGGAGTTCACGATTATGCGAAGCTCGCCCGCGCGGAAGATGACCTGGTCGGCACCCGAGATGTCGAGAAGCTTGCCGGCTATGTCCTTTAAAAGCGTGTCAAGGTCTCCGTTGTAGCAAATGAGAAGGTCGAGTATTTCGGCCCTGAACTGCGCGTAGCCCTGCGCAATGGATGAATTACGGTTTTTGTCGGCCATGTCAGCACAGCTCCTTTCCCGGAACGGAAGAGAGATACTCCTCTATGCCCGCGATGTCGAGGTCGAGCGCGCCGAGAAACATTTTCGATGCGCTGTGGCGGCTCAGCACGTCAAGCGACGATACGAACACGTTCCACGACATGTCCTTTTTGCGTTCGACCGCGGTGACGGTGCTTCGAGACACCCCTATAAGCTCGGCGAACTGGCTCTGGGTAAGTCCGCATGACTTTCTCAGGGCCGGAAGATTGGAAGCCATTACACGGCACGACTGCCGTCTTTTTTCCTCGTTCATCGTCGGTTATCCTCCGTGAAGCAGATTGTTATTTCTTTAACATTATTCATTCTAACAGAAGGAAAAGATTAAAACAACACAAAATGTGTTATTTTACACAAAATCTGGAAGACAATGCGGAACATTCTGCTTTAATCAGGACATTCTGATTTGAAAAAAGCGGAGTTTCGACGTATAATACATTATGAGAAAGTATATTCAGTATGGATGCTTTGAACAGCCTTCACCGGAGGAACAGTCAATGACGCAGAAAAGAAAAGACGAGTACACGAAGCTTCTCGCCGGCAGCCTGCCCGTGCTGAGAAAAGCCTGCGGCCTTTCGCAGACCGGGCTTTCGGAGCTTACCGGCATCAGCCGCAGCGCCCTGTCGGTTATAGAAAACAGGAAGGACATGACATGGTCGCAGTTTCTGTCCGTGCTGGCGGTGCTCGACCGCCGTCCCGAGGCGGTCAGGCACTTTGAGGCCGTGGGAATAGATACGGACGAGGTCGCCGGATTTCTCTCCGGTTATGCCGGAAGGGAGGGCGCCAGGGAATGAAAAACGCAATGACCGAAAGCGAACAGCAGCTTTTGCGGCATCTTAGGTTCCGTTCGGATATTCTCGAGCTGGTGCTCGACGAGACCATGGAACTGCCGGTCATGGTGGAAAAGCTCGCGAACCGGCTCCTGGATATTTCCGGGGCGGACCGCGTAATATACAGAGGTACCGGTGACAGGAAAATAGAGGCGTGCTCGCCGTATATGAAAAAGCTCGGCCCGGTTCCGGAGGAATACTGCGCGCAGTGTCCGTACTCGGATATAGAAAATGACGTATACTCGCACGGCGGCGCAGTCATGGACGACAGCGTCAAAGGCTTTGAGGGCGTGCCGGTATTTGGCGGATGCCCCGTGAAGTCCTCTATTATGCGGCTCGTGTACCACGACGGAAGACCCTACGGGTATATCGCGCTTCAGTACGTGAAGGAAGCTCACGAGTTTACGGAGTTTGAGCGCGAGACCTTCGACCAGCTGGCGGAAATATTCCAGAACGTATACTCGAAATACCGCTACAGGGAAGACAGCCTCAGGGCGGTTGCGGCGATGTCCGCAATGGCGGAGGACTTCGACTATATCGCCGCGGTAAGCCGGAAGGACAGTACCGTCACAAGACTTATGGCTTCGGACAAAATCATGGCCGCCGCAAAGGGCATAGACGAAAAGCTTCCGCCGAACGAGAAGTTCGACGCTTTCATCCGCGAGATCGTGCATCCGGACGATCTGGGCATGTTTCTTGACAAGCCTGTGTACGAAAACAGCATCGCGGCGCTCGAAACCGAGCCGGTCTACTCCTTCAACTTCCGCACGCTTATGGGAGGCAAGGAGGAATACTACCGCATAAAGTTCGCGTACATGCCGGATAATCACGATACCGTCATTCTCGGCCTTATAAACATAAGCGACCAGATGCGCCGGGAGTCGGAAACAGAGGCGCTTAAAAGGCGCGCGGAAAACGAGCAGAGGCTCAAAGAGCAGATGACGAGGGTCATGGAGCTTTCCGACGACTTCCAGGCCATATACGACGTCGAACTCGAAACGGGCAGGTTCCAGCTGTTTTCCTACGACAGGGACTTCGCAGAAGGCGTGCTTGTACACCTTGAAAACAGCGGCGACTTCTACGCCGACGCGCTCAGGGATGCCGGCAACGTGGTTTACCCCGATGACAGGGACATTATAAGAAAGAGCTTCGGCGACAGAGAGTACATAAGATCTATGCTCGAAACCGCCGGCGGATATACCATAGACTACAGGCTCATGAGCCCGGACGGTCCGAAATGGCACAGGGCCAAAACCGTAAGAAAACCCGGGGAGGACTCTCACTTCCTCGTCGGCGTGTTCGACATAAACGAAATGAAGACGGCTGAGGAAAACCAGCGCCGCGCCGAGAGGGAAACCATGGACCTCATCAACGGCCTGGCCTCGGCGTACAACACAATCTACTACATAGACCTCGAGACCGGCGAATACACGGCGAGAGTGGTCTCCAGCGAGTCGGATTTCATCAGGGACTGCTATACATCATCCCCGGGCTACGATGCTCTTGCGAAGAATTTCATAGACAACTACGTCCACCCCGACGACAGGGAGCTTCTGCGGCCGTACGAGGAGTATTCCGGCATACGGAAGAAACTCGCCCACAAGAAGGTGGATACCGTACGGTTCCGCCGCAAAAAGGGCGACGGCTACATCTGGATGGAGCAGACCTACGTCAAGACCGTGGACGCCGACGAGACGCCGAGATATGTCATAAGCGCGTTTGCCGACAGGGATGTCGTAATAAGAGAAGAGAAAAAGCGTCTGGATATTATCATGGGCCTGGCCTCGGCGTACAACGCCCTGTACTACATCGACCTGAAATCGGGAGAGTACTCCGCGCAGCTCATATCCGAAGATGCCGGGTTTATGAACGACTACTACGCGAAGACGCCTTATTTCGAGACCATGATAGGCGACTTCATAGACACTCTCGTCTACCCCGACGACCGGGAGATGATGCGCACCTACAACAGACTCGAGAACATCGAGAAGATACTCGCCCACAAGAAGACGGATACCCTGCGGTTCCGCCGCAAAAAGGGCGACGGCTACATCTGGATGGAGCAGGTCTGCATCAAGACCTGGGCGGACGGCGGCGAGGCGCAGTATGCGGTGGTGGCGGTCGCCGACAGGGACAGCGCGGTCAGGGCCGAGATGGAACAGCAGGAGACCCTCAAGCAGGCGCTTTCCATGGCCGAGAGCGCGAACAGGGCCAAAACCACCTTCCTGAACAACATGTCGCATGACATCCGCACGCCTATGAACGCAATCATCGGATACACGGGGCTTGCGGCGAGCCACATAGAAAGCAGGGAGCAGGTTCAGGACTATCTCAAGAAGATAGGCGAATCGTCGAACCACCTTCTGTCGCTCATAAACGACGTGCTCGACATGAGCCGCATAGAGTCGGGCAAGATGAACATCGAGGAAAAGCCCGAGAGTCTGCCGGACATCATGCACACGCTCAGGGACATAGTCCAGCACGACATGCACGCAAAGCAGCATGACTTTTTCATCGACACGGTCAACGTGACGGACGAGACCATAGTCTGCGACAAGCTGCGTCTCAACCAGGTGCTGCTAAACATACTTTCCAACTCCATCAAGTACACCGCGCCCGGCGGCACCATATCCATGAGGATAACGGAAAAGACCGTCAAGAGCTCGGGCTACGCCACGTACGAGTTCTGCATCAAGGACAACGGCATGGGCATGAGCGGGGAGTATCTTAAAACCATATTCGACCCGTTCACGAGGGTCAGGTCCTCCACGGTCAGCGGCATACAGGGCACAGGCCTCGGCATGGCAATCACCAAGAACATCGTGGACATGATGGGCGGACGTATAGAAATCGAAAGCGAGCTGGGCAAAGGCACAACGACCACGGTTACCTTCGACTTCAGGCTCAACGATGCCCACAGGGAGGTTACGGTCATTCCGGAGCTCCGGGGATTCCGGGCGCTCGTGGCGGACGACGATACGAACACCTGCGAGTCCATATACACCATGCTAAAGGAAGTCGGCATGAGGTCAGAGTGGTGCACGACCGGCAAGGAGGCCGTCATAAGGGCCGGGATGGCTTTCCGGGAGGGAGACCTTTTCAAGGTGTACATCCTCGACTGGCTGATGCCGGACATGAACGGCATAGAGACCGCAAGACGAATCCGCAAGGTGATAGGCGACGACGCGCCGATTATAATACTTACGGCCTACGACTGGTCGGATATAGAGCAGGAGGCAAGAGAAGCGGGAGTCACGGCCTTCGTATCCAAGCCGATGTTCCCGTCGGACCTTCACAGCGTGCTTGAAAAGTGCATCGGAAAGCAGGCGGAGCCTGCAGCGGACGAGCCCGGGTACGACTTTAGCGGACGCAGGATTCTTCTGGTAGAAGACAACGAGATGAACCGCGAAATCGCGACGGATATTCTCGCCGAGGCGGGATTTGAGGTGGATACGGCCTCCGACGGGGATATAGCCGTGGAAAAGATGGCAAAGGCGGAGGCCGGCGACTACGACCTTGTGCTTATGGATATACAGATGCCGAGGCTCAACGGCTACGACGCCACGAAGCAGATACGCGCGCTCGGCACGCCGGCATCAAAGATCCCGATTCTTGCCATGACGGCCAACGCCTTCGAGGAGGACAGACAGCAGGCCATGGCCGCGGGCATGAACGAGCACATAGCCAAACCCATAGACATAGGCAGATTAAGACAGCTGCTTGCAAAATATATTTTCTCCGGGGAGGATACGGATAAATGACGGATATATCTCAGATAATACAGTCGCCCGCGATATGGCTGCTGTGCGGTGTCACGGTCGCGCTGGTAATAGTGCAGGCGGTGCTGTTCATGCGCCTGGCGAAAAAGACTGCGGCGCAATGTTCTATTGAAGAGGACATTCCCCGCCGGGCTTTCAAGATAGGACTGGTCTCCGCAATAGGACCTTCGTGCGGAGTGCTGATAGTCATGATAGGACTCATGTCGGCCATAGGCGCGCCCATGAGCTGGATGAGGCTTTCCGTCATAGGCGCGGCTTCCACGGAGCTTGCGGCCGCCACGAACGGGGCGGTTGCCGCGGGCGCGGAATTCGGCGGAGAGGGATTTACGCTCGAAGTGCTCATAATCTGCTGGGCGGTAATGGCGCTCAACGGAGCCGGATGGCTCATAGTGTCGGCGCTCCTGACGCCGTCGCTTGAAAATGCGAGGGACAGACTTGCCGGCGGAGATAGCAAATGGCTGGCCATGTTGTCGCTCGCGTGCGGGATAGGAGTTTTCAGCTATCTGTGCGCCAGCGCGACTCTCGGCACACCGGGGCAGGTCAACAGACCCCAGATCTGCGCCTGCGCGGTAAGCGCCGTCTGCATGGTGCTGATGGGCAAATACATCGTGCCGAAACATCCGAAGTTCGGCCAGCACACGCTGGGAATATCGATGGTGATAGGAGTTGCGGCCGGAGTGCTGTGCAATACCTTCATCAGGATGGGAGGCGCGGTATGAACAAAATCGATTCAATGGCGGCCTGGAAAAAGGCGTGCACGAAAATAGGAAGACCCACGAACCTCATAGCGATAGTGACATCGTTCCTGCCGGTACTGTACCTGTGCATAAGATACGACTGCTGGCCCGACATGCGTACGCTGCTGTCTGCCTGGGGCATGACGGTCGCGGCTTTCGGAGCGTTCTATATAGTCGAACCCATATCCTACTATGCGGCGCTCGGCGCGTCCGGCACCTATATGAGCTTTCTTTCCGGCAACATAAGCAACATCCGCATGCCGGTCGCGTCCATAGCCCTCGACCAGACGAAAAGCGAGCCGGGCACGGTTCAGGCGGAGGTCGTGTCGACCATGGCCATCTGCGGATCCATACTGACTAATCTTGCCGGAGTCACGCTTGCCGCGTCCATAGGAAACGCGATAGTTTCGCTCCTTCCCGAAGTCGTAGCCACGGGACTCAAGTCCTATGCGGCCACGGCAGTCTTCGGAGCGGTGCTCGGCAGTTTCGTCGTGAAAGACCCGAAGCTCGGACTTTGCGGCGTAGCCGCAGCCATCGTGTTCATGATTCTCAAGTGGTACGTCGCCATTCCGATATGGCTTATAATCATCATGGAGGTCTTCGGAACGGTTGGAATCGCGAGATTAATGTATGTCTCAAAGCGCGCGTCCGGCACCGGCAAAGAATCCGGGGACGGGCAGTGAACGGCGCCGGGGGGATGACGAAAAGGTGAAAACGGCGAAAGACAAAACAGCGGTAAACGGTGCGTCCGGACATAAAAGCATGACGGTCACGATCGTCGTCTTTGCGCTGACGGTTGTGGTTATTCTGGCAGTGTGCTATGCGACCGTTATCATTATGGAGCAGAACGCGTACAGAGCGGGCGAGAGAATCGTCGCGAACGTCGTCGACCGTATCGACGGCACGACGGGCGAAGTCGAAACCGTGACGAGGCAGACGGCCGGAAGGGCCATGGAACTTCTTGACAGCCCCGCGGAACTTGAAAAGCTCATACACGAGTTCGTAAGTGCCGACGACAATGTCATGGGCAGCACGATAGCGTTCGAGCCCGACGTCTTTCCGGAGTACGGACGGTGCTTCGCGCCGTACAGCTGGGAGACCGGCGGCGGGGTAAAAGACCGCCAGCTGGGCGAAGAAACCGACTACTACAGTGAGGAATGGTATGCCGAGGCAAAGGCCGGCAGATGCGAATACTGGTGCGAGCCGTACTTTGACGAAGGCGGCGCCAAAATAATGATGTGCACTTTTTCCGTTCCTATAACGGACAGTGACGGAAACGTAACCGCAGTTCTTACGGCCGACATCGGTCTCGACGACCTTGACGACTATATTTCGACAATAAACCCGTACAGCGATTCGGATATCATACTGCGCTCGGCAAAGGGCGCGGTTCTGGCGCAGAACAAGAGGGAGAGCGCCAATACGGCCAACTGCGTTATCGTCAGGGGCGAAACCGAAATAGGCTGGTCGGCCGAGCTTGAGCTTCCGGTCACATATCTTCTTCACGGCAACGTGAGCATGTTCACGGTCATCGGTTCCATCATTCTTGTTGCGGTATGTCTTGTCATGCTGGTCTACGGGATTCTGAGAAGAATCCAGGACCGGGCGGAGGAGGAGCGCGTCAGGCAGACAAAAATCTCCCTTGACAGGGAAAAGGAATTCAGAAGCGTGCTGACGGAAGCGGCCGACGGTTTTCTGCAGGCCAATCTGTCGAAAAACGTAATAGAAGGGGAAATTACCGACGTCTCGTCCGACGGTGAAAAGACGGTGCACGATCCGGTAAAGCTTTGCGGAAGTTCCGGCTACGACGAGTTTATCCGGTGGTGGGCTGAGAACGGACAGGTAACAGACATCGATGAATTTCTGAAGGTCAGCAACTGCGCCTATCTCATCTCGCGTTTTGAACAGGGCCAGACGATGGTCAATGTGCTTTCCGCTTTCAAAAACGACAAAGGAGAGCCCAGGGTATGGCGTCAGGAAAACTATCTCTACCGGGATTCCATCAGCGGTGACATATGCAGTTACTGCGTGGTATGGGATATTACAGAAGAGAAGGAAATGGAGAGGAATCTCGAAGAGGCGCTAAAGACCGCAAGGTCGGCGAACGAGGCGAAATCCAATTTCCTGTTCAACATGTCCCATGATATCCGCACGCCGATGAACGCCATCATAGGCTATACCTCGATGGCAAAGAAGTGCTCGAGCGATCCCAAAATGAGCGATTATCTCGAAAAGATAGACCTGTCCGGCAAGCAGCTGCTGTCGCTTGTAAACCAGGTGCTGGAGATGTCGAGGATAGAATCCGGAAAGGTTACGCTCTCGGAAGAGCCGATAAATATAGACAATCTCGCAAAAGGGCTCGAGACCATAGTTTCGGCGGATATGAGCGCGAAGGGAATATCGTACTCGTTTTGCGCGGACAACATTCAGCACAGGGAAGTGCTGACGGATGTCTCGAGAATCAACCAGATTATAGTGAATATAGCGGGCAACGCCGTGAAATACACGCCCGAGGGCGGACACATAGACTGCACCATAGTGGAAGAGCCATGCGACAAGGAGGGCTACGGTCTGTACGTGACGACCTTCGCCGATACGGGCATAGGCATGTCGGAGGAATACCTCGAGCACATATTCGAGGAATTCACCAGGGAGAAATCGTCAACGGTCAGCAAGATTCAGGGTACGGGTCTCGGCATGTCCATCGTAAAGAAGCTCATAGACCTCATGGGCGGCACGATAGACGTAAAATCCAAGCTGGGCAAAGGAACGACAATCACGATCGCCGTTCCGATGAAGTGGAATACGGATGCCGTCACGCCGGATGCGGCGGGAGACAGTTCCGCCGGGATATCCCTTGAAGGCATGAGGGTTCTTCTCGTGGAGGACAACGAGATGAACCGCGAAATCGCGACCGAGATTCTTGAAGAAGCCGGAGTGGTGGTTGAACCCGCCGAGGACGGCGATGTTGCGGTGGAGATACTCAAAACGCTCGCCAAAGAGGGAGACTACGGCTACTACGATGCCGTGCTTATGGATATTCAGATGCCGAGGATGAACGGATACGAGGCGACAAAAGCCATACGCGAGATTCTTGTTCCCAAGGGCCTTCATCTTCCGATTATCGCCCTGAGCGCAAACGCGTTCGAGGAGGACAGGAAAAAATCCCTTGAGGCAGGTATGGACGGCCATGTCGCAAAGCCCATCGACACGAAAGTGTTGATGACCGTGCTCGCGGAGATTTTGCACACGGGAAAGTGAAAATACAGCAAATCCCGGGGATGCCGCCAGGTACGACTGCGCCCTCGGGATTTCTTGTGCAACATGATGCGCATATTATAAGCAGAAACGAAGTCATCACCGGAGATCCTTTAGGTATGACAGATATGGCTTTCAAAATACCTTTAAAGAGCGGCAGCCGGGGCAAATATATGGAAAAGCAGGGAAAGCATAATGAAAAGCATACGCACCGTATATAAAATAGGAAACGGACCTTCAAGCTCGCATACCGTCGGGCCGTACAATGCCGCGGAGCTGTTTGCCGGCAGGTATCCGGACGCAGACCGCATAGAGGTGACGCTCTGCGGCTCGCTCGCCGCGACCGGTGAAGGGCACTCCACGTCCAAGGCGATACGCTCGGTAATTCCCGGCGCGGAAATCAAAAACGCGGGCCCTGAAGAAAAATACGACCATCCCAATACCATGAAGTTTGCCGCGTACAAATCCGGGCGGATCGTGGGGGAAAACACGATACTCAGCATCGGAGGAGGATCGATCAGGGTCGAGGGCGAGGATTCCGACGACGAGAAGGAAGTTTATCCGCAGAAGAACCTGACCGAGATGCTCGAACAGTGCCGCCTTGTGGGACTGCCGCTGAAGGAATGGATTTATTCGATGGAGGGCGAAGACCTCCGGGAGTACCTTTCGGGTATCTGGCAGGCGATGAAGGACACCGTCGGGCGCGGCCTTGACGCGGAAGGCGTGCTTCCGGGAGGCCTGCAGGTTTCGAGGAAGGCAAAGATGCTCCGCGAAAAGAGATGCTACAACGAGCCGGCGGATGTGACCATGAACAGGGTAATATCATCGTATTCATACGCGGTCTCGGAGGAAAACGCCTGCGAACACGTCGTCGTCACGGCGCCCACCTGCGGAGCGAGCGGTGTTATTCCTTCGGTGTTCTACTACATGTACGCCGACAGGGGATTTCCCGAAAACGAGATAATAGACGCGCTTGCCGTGGCGGGACTACTCGGAAACGTCATACGTACAAACGCGAGCATATCCGGCGCGGAATGCGGATGCCAGGCCGAGATAGGAAGCGCGTGTTCGATGGCGGCGGGCGGACTGGCGGCCCTGTACGGGCTCAACGACGCACAGATAGAATACGCAGCGGAAATAGCGATGGAGCACAATCTCGGACTGACCTGCGACCCGGTGAACGGGCTTGTGCAGATTCCGTGCATAGAAAGAAACGCGGTCGCGGCGATGAGGGCAATCAACTCTGTCAATCTGTCGAGATTTCTGTACGAGACGAGAAAGATATCCTTTGACCAGATTGTCGAGACTATGTACCGCACGGGCAGGGATATGAACGAAAAATACCGCGAGACGTCCCACGGAGGTCTTGCGGAAATATACAAAAATAAGGAGGTCATATAACATCTGCTCCTCCGGTGACTGAAGTCACGGGTCTCCGCATATGTTATATGACGGTTTAAAACGATGAAAAAAACAATTTGCTTTTTAATGGCGGTGCTGATGCTGGCTTCACTTTGCGCCTGCGGGGCAAAGACAGCGGCGGATGATGCGCACGAAGCGGCGGAACTTAAGCCTGCAGGTTCGAATCCTGAGGCGAGTGAAACCGCAGGTTCTGATTTAGTAAATAAAGGAGTCGAGCTCCTTCATAAGAGTGAAAGACAGAGGGTTGATTTAGAGGAAGCTTTGAACTGTTTTGCCCAGGCTGCGGAGATGGGCAATGATGCCGGCCGGCTTCTTGCCGGCTATGTTCTAAACCTTGAATTGGAACCGGTTTCACGTCAGAGTTCGGAAAGGGCAGCCGAGTACCTTCAGGGCTGCACGGGGGAAACCGCGCACTACGCCAAATTATGTGAGGGATATACTTATTTGGACGGAAAGGGCGAAGAAGCAGACCCGAAAAAAGTCAAGGCCCTGTGGACGGAAGGAATGAATTCCATCGACGAGGCGGCGCTTGAAGCAGACAGTTCGCTTCCGTATCTTGCCGAAGCCGAGTTTCTGCTCGGGCTGGTGTATTACGTCGGTTGTACTGTGGAACAGGATTATGCCAGGGCACTGGAATATTTCGAAAAAGCGGCGCAACTGAATAATGGCTTTTCCAACGTTACAATCGGCTATATGTATCAACATGGCAAAGGCGTAAGTCCGGACTATGCCAGGGCGCTGGAATGCTATAATAAAGCCGCTGATCAGAATATCGGTTCGGCGTACAACAACATAGGTATTATGTACTATAACGGCACGGGCGTTGAGCAGGACTACGTCAGGGCACGGGAATACTTTGAAAAAGCTGCGGAACTTGGCGAAGGCCGCAGCTGCAGCTGGCTCGGGCTCCTTTATCAAAACGGGATTGGGGTCGAGCAGGATTATGCCAGGGCGATTGAATATTATGAAAAGGGCATAGAACTCAGGGACGACGGCGGATGCTGCAACAGACTGGCCATGATGTACCTTAACGGCGAAGGCGTTGAGCAGGACTATGCCAGGGCGATAGAATTATTTGAAAAAGAAGCGAAAATGGAGTCTGACGGCTATGCCTTATCCGGTTTGGGCCGTATGTATTTCAACGGTTTAGGCGTTGAGCAGGACTATGCCAGGGCACTGGAATACTTTGAAAGAGCCGCAGAACAGAATAACGGATACGCTTACAATGACATGGGCAGCATGTATTACAACGGCACGGGCGTTGAGCAGGATTATGCCAGAGCGATTGAATATTTTGAAAAAGGCGCGGAACTCGGTGATATCGTCGGCTACAGCTGGCTGGGTTCCATGTACCACGACGGTGTGGGAGTTGCACAGGATTATGCCAAGGCATTTGAGTACTTTGAAAAAGGTGCCGAACGGGGTAACGGAGCCTGCTACAGCTGGCTCGGACAAATGTACTACAACGGGGAAGGCATTGAGCGGAACTACGACAAGGCGAGAGAATGCTATGCAAAGGCGGCCGAACTCGGGGTTCCGGGAGCTGCTGAATCGCTGGCAAATATGGCAGGTTAAGGACATTAACCTCAACAGGTATCGAATAAGACGCATCGGGCATGTACTGATTGTACTCACGGTGCGTCTTCTTTCCGTTACAGACTTTGAAATCCCAAGCCTTTTTTCCGGATTCTCAGTCATCTGCGAAAGCCGGCAACACGGAAGCTATGAACAGTATCGGCTGGCAGTATCAAAACGGCTACGGTGTGGAGAAGGACTACAAGACCGCTGCGGAATGGTATCTGAAAGGAGTGGAAGCCGGAGACGAAGAATGCAACGAGGACTATCAGAGATGCATTGACGCCATGGGGTGACAATTAATGTGAACGGACTGGTGCAACGACGGATACATTTCACAAATACCAATATGGAATTTTGTTCCTTTTTTAGAGTATTGACTATCCTATTTTATTCCTTATTTCGAATTATGACTATCCGATTTTGTTCCATCACTCTTGAAAACAGGGATAGTATCAGATATAATAACTGCAGAAAGAAAGGATGATGATTTGTGCTGAAGCGGAAAGTGTATTCAGAGCTTCTGAAATGGAAGGACAGTCATGATAAAAAATGCCTTATGCTCAAAGGCGCCCGTCAGGTAGGGAAAACATATCTGGTGCGTGAATTTGGAAAGCAGGAATATAAATCGTTTGTAGAAATAAATTTTATACGGCAGAAAGAACTGAAATCTATTTTTTCGGGGGAGCTTTCCGCAGAAGAAATCTATAAGCGCATGACGGCGCAAATAAGAGGAATTCACCTAATTCCCGGGAATACGCTGATTTTTCTGGATGAGATTCAAAACTGCGGGAATGCCAGGACAGCCGTCAAATTTTTGGCGGAGGACGGACGCTATGATGTAATCACCTCCGGAAGTCTGTTGGGGCTGACCTATGCGGAAGAGGGAGATGCCGAGGTGGAGGAACCGGATTCCGTTCCGACGGGATATGAGGATTTTATCACCATGTATTCACTGGATTTTGAAGAGTTTCTCTGGGCGGAAGGCTATGAAGCCGAAGCAATTGATGTGTTAAAGGGTTATTTTGATCGTAAAGAAGCTGTCCCGGATTCGCTGAACAGGAAATATGAAGAGCTTTTCCGGGAGTATATTGTGGTTGGCGGAATGCCGGAAGTGGTTGCAGCTTATACGTCAGCACATGATTTTAATGAAGTGGAGCGTATTCAGCACCGCATATTAGAAAACTACAAATTTGACATTTCCAGGCATGCAAAAGGCGCCGAAAAAGTTAAGGTACAGCAGTGTTACGATGCTGTTCCGAAGCAGTTGGCAAAGGAATTGAAAAAATTTCAGTATTCAACTGTCGAAAAGGGAAAAACATCGAAGAAATATGGCGGAAGTGTGCAATGGCTGTCAGATTCGGCATTGGTTCATGTCTGCTACAGCGTGGGAGAGGCATACCTTCCGCTTATGGCAAATACAAATGAAAATCAGTTTAAGCTGTATATCAATGATACCGGCCTTCTATGTGCAATGTACGGGTTTGAAACCAAGCGGGCCGTTCTGAACAATACGGTGAAAGGGCATGCAAAAGGCGGCATCTATGAAAACATTATCTCGGAGTGCCTGATTAAAAAAGGTTTTAAATTATATTATTGGCGTCCGGACGACAGCCATGAAGTGGAGTTCCTCTTGGAGAAAAACGGGGAAGTCGTTCCAGTGGAGGTAAAAGCCGGAAACAATCCTACGGTTTCATTGAATTCCTTCGTTACAAGATATGCCCCGACAGCGGCATACAAGTTTGTGGACGGGAATATAGGAACAGCAGGTGGGAAGATTACGCTTCCTCATTACATGGTGATGTTTTTATGATCATTATCGGTGAAACCGAAATGATAGGGCTCAGCACACGCCGTTAATATCTATCGCCACATGAATTTGTCAAAGTTGGGGGTGAAATGTTTATATCGGATGACTATTGCCCCAAACATTATGGATTTGGGTGTGCGCAGTAGTAAATATGCTTCTGTTATGCCACATTTTGAGGACACAGGCAGTATTCAGATTTCGGATGCGATAAAGGGTAATCCAGGTGCGGCCGTGGAGCTTCTGAAACTCCTTATCAACGCAATATAAAATGAGCGCATAAATATCCAAAGTCGGCGAATAATATTCATTTCGGATTATTCTGCAACAAATGTTTGCTTGCGCACTCAAATTTGGTAACTTTCTTGAGCCAAAAACAAAGAAAAAGTTCCGATAACATAAGTTTTCGGAACTTTTTAAGCTGCTGGGCAGATTCGAACTGCCGACCTCATCCTTACCAAGGATGCGCTCTACCTACTGAGCTACAGCAGCAAATTTTATGCCCCTCAGCACGAGGGGCATATATTTGGCGACCACGAAGGGACTTGAACCCTCGACCTCCGGCGTGACAGGCCGGCGTTCTAACCAACTGAACTACATGGCCACGGCTCGACTATACTATCAAATAACTTGTGTTTTGTCAATAAAAAAAATAAAAATATCTGCCGTCCGGTGCAGATGTTTCTGCGGAGGGGACGGCAGACTCCGGGCCCGGGGAAGAGGAGAAATATGATAGGGAAAATTACGCCTTTTTTCCGTCAGACTTCGGGGAACGGAGAAGGATCCTTCGCAGCGGTTGCGAGGCTTACGGTCACCAGGGCGATGAGACATGCTATCGCGCCCGGAACGGTGGGCCCGAGACCGAACGGATTGCCGCAGAGCTTCCACGCGACGCAGACTGCGAATCCCGAAATCATGGCGGCTACTATGCCTTTTGAGGTGGCCTTCTTCCAGTAGAGCGCGGCGAAGGCCGGTATGCCGGCGGCCGCGGCGTAGAAGCTCCAGGAGAACATCAGTATGCTGTAGGCGTTCTTGATGTAGAGGGCTATTACTAAAGCTCCGAGGGGAAGAATGACCGAGAAGATTCTCGAAAGAAGTATCTCGTGCTTTTCGGTAATGCCGGGCCTGGCCGTCTTCCAGATGTCGTGGACGCAGGTCTGCACGGATACAAGAAGATAGCTGTCGGCGGTGGACATTATGACCGAGAGGATTCCCGCTAGCGCAAGGCCTGTAAGACCGGCGGGCAGGACCTTTATCGCGAGGGCCGGGACCACAGCGTCGGTAGTTCCGAACTTGGCGAGTATGTCGTCACCCACGATCTGATGGGCGGCTACGCCCATGAAGTAGACCAGGATGATGGTGAGACCGTATACGGATGTGCCGAGGAACATGCCTTCCTTGGCGCTTTTGCGGTCCTTCGCGGCGAAGGCTCTCTGCCACATTTCCGCGCCCGCCATCGTGAACACGAGATAGGTGACTATGTCGCTCAGTATGTCCCCGTTTATGTAGGGCTTGAAAAGAGCGGGGTCCAGATTGGCTTTGAAGGTCGAAAATCCTCCTATTTTAACAAGGGATGCGACGGGAATGAGAATGTACACGAAAAGAAGCAGCATGAAAAACTGCATCACGTCTGTGTACACGACGCCGAAAAGACCCGATGTGGCGGTGTAGAGCATGAACACGAAGCAAGCTATTAAAGCGCCGGCTTCGTACGAGATGCCTATCTCCGCACCGAGCATGTTTATAATGGTGGCGGTGGCCGTGACCTGGGAGGCGACCGTACCCATCATTGTGAAGGCTATCATAGCCGCGAGAAGTATCTTGGCCGTTTTGCCGAAGCGCATCTCGAAAAGCTCGGGGATGGAACTGATGTTGTATTTAAAGCCTATGTCGGATATCCTGCCGGAGATGCCCGAGAATATGAACATGCCCAGAAGATACGGTACGGCCGTCAGAATGGCCTTGAAGCCGCTGGAGTACGCGACGCCGGCTCTTCCCATGAGCCCGCTGCCGCCTATGATTGTGGCGCACACGGTGGCCATCAGCACCATGGGACCGAAGGATCTGCCGCCGACGTAGTAGTCGCCGGTGTTCTTTATGCGCTTTACGCAAATGACCCCTATGAGGACCATGGCCACGAGGTATATTCCGATAATAACAAGATCGATTGAGTTGATTTCGTCATGGATTATCATATGTATACCTTCCTTTCCTGAAATAAATGACGCCGCCCGCTGTAAAATCTGAGCGGACGGCAAAGGAGATACGCAGAGTGCCGAAAAACGGACCTCTGATACGCAGGAACTTTTCCTCTGCCTGACGGGATTAGCTGACGGGTTGGGAGGAGGACTCCTTCCGGAGAATGCCGGATTCACCCCTGAAAACGGTTTTCCCGCTGCCCTTAAAAAAGGGCACTCGACTTTTCTGCGGTATTATAGGACCAAAATATAACACAATATTTGATAATTGTCAAATATTGATAAAACTCAATCACAAACTTGACGCAGCCTTTACCCGGTAGTATATTCTATATCAGAAGAAAGACCGCATATTCCTGTGACGGAGGCAAAATGGAAACCCGTACGAACAACACCGAAGACATCCCGCTTTTAAGACTCATTCCCCTGACGCTCAGGATGCTGAACATAGGAGAGAAGAAAAAGGAGTTCGGCATAACCAAGACCCAGGCCATACTGCTCGCCGCCCTGCTCTACAGGGGAGGTCTGACCATGTCGCAGATCGCCGAGAGCATATCTTCGTCGCACGAACAGGCCACGAGGGCGGTGGCGCCGCTCGTGGAAAAGGGCTACGTAAAGAGGGTGGGCTCGCCCGCAGACCGAAAGAAGGTGTTTGTGGAGCTTACTCCCGCCGGGCACAGGCTGATGGACTCTTTCAGGAAAAAAGTCATAGACGACTTCGACCAGAGGATGGACAGGTCCCTCAGCGAGGAGGAAAAGCGGAGCCTGCTCGAGTCGGTCGAAAACATAATAGAGATACTGAGCAAAATAGAGTGAAAGACTAAACACGGCGCGCATGCCGTGTTTTTTTATGCTTATGCGCAGATAAAAAGATCCGGCCGATGGGAAATATGCCACAAAACTCAGCCCGTGCCGGCGGGCGTTTTGGTGGCAATTGCCATATTTTCCCGGAAGGGCCGAAAACAGTTGACGAAGCGCCCCGCATGGGGTATTATTACTTCACTAATACATTAGTTCGCTAAAGCGGTAATTAGCTAAAGAACTAAAGAACGGAGCGCAGACTTGACCGGAAAGAGCAGAAAGAACTCATACAGGACGCTTTCACTCATATCGTTCGCCGTTATACTCGCGGTGTGGTGCATCATAACCTACGGCGGATTCGTAAGGGAGATATTCGTGCCGTCGCCCACGGCGGTGATGAAAAAGATCGTCTCCGGGGCAAGGGACGGCTCGCTCTGGGCCAACTGCTGGGCTTCGACCAGAAGGGTTATGGTAGGCTGGTTCTTCTCGGCGGTCATAGCGCTTCCGTGCGGAATGCTCATGGCGAACTCGAAGAAGTTCACCGCGGTGGTGCAGCCGGTTATAGAGTTCGTAAGATACCTGCCGGTCGTGGCGCTCGTTCCGCTGACCATTCTGTATCTCGGAATCGGCGAGACGCAGAAGTACACGGTCATATGGCTCGGGACATTTTTCCAGCTCGTGCTGATGGTATGCGACACGGTCTCGTCCGTGGACAAAAACCAGATCAACGCCGCCCGCACGCTCGGCGCCGGAAAGTGGCAGGTGTACAGGGAGGTCATCTTCCCCGCCGCGCTTCCGGGACTGCTCGACGACTTCCGACTGACGATAGGCTGGGCGTGGACATATCTGGTCGTGGCGGAGATGGTGGCGGCCAGCGAGGGACTCGGCTACATCATACTCAAGTCCCAGAGATTCCTCGCAACCGACGTCATATTCATGGGACTCATCATGATAGGGCTCATTGGGCTGGTGACGGACGTGCTTTTGAGGCTTCTCACCAGACTTCTGGTACCCTGGTACAAAAGACTCGGAGATTGAGGGATACAGGCTTGGAAAAACTTCGCGTGGACAATGTGACAAAGGATTTTGAAGGTGCCGGCGGAAAGGTGCGCGCTCTCGACGGCGTGTCCTTCTCGGTGGAGGAGGGCGAGTTCACCGTAATAGTCGGACCGTCGGGCTGCGGCAAGAGCACGCTTCTCAATATAGCGGGAGGCCTGGACGCAGCAAGCTCCGGCACCGTCACGGTGGCTGGCAGGGAGGTAACCGGACCCGGCGCGGACAGGGGTATGGTCTTCCAGGGCTACAGCCTCTTCCCGTGGCTGAACGTAAGGAAAAACGTCGAGTTCGGACTCAAGATGCGGGGCACGCCCCCGTCCGAGCGGGAGAAGATATCCTCAGAGTACATCGAGATGGTGGGACTCAAAGGCTTTGAGGAGGCGCTGCCGGACGAGCTTTCGGGCGGAATGAAGCAGAGATGCGCCATAGCCAGGACTCTTGCCAACAGTCCGGAGATACTTCTCATGGACGAGCCCTTCGGAGCGCTCGACGCGCAGACGAGGATAGTGATGCAGGAGATGCTCGCGGATATCAGCCAAAGGACGGCCTGCACGGTTCTTTTCATCACCCACGACATAGACGAGGCTATACTTCTCGGCAACAGGATATACGTGATGAGCGCCAGGCCCGGGAAAATAAAGAAGATCATAGACGTGGACCTCAAATGCGAAAGAAAACACACGGCGCTTGTTCAGCCGGAGTTTCTCGAGATAAAAAAGCAGATTATGGACCTGCTCTGGGAGGAGCAGAACCTCAAATAAGGAAAGGAAACGAAAGAAAATGAAAAAGTTAACTGCACTTCTTCTGGCGATTGCCATGGTATTTACGCTCTGCGCTTGCGGCTCGTCCTCCGCTCCGGCGGCATCGGCCGAAAAGAAAAAGATGACCATAGCCTTCTGCACATGGGCCGGCTACGCGCCGCTGTTCATAGCGAAGGACAAGGGCTATTTCGACGAGTACGGCTATGACGTGGACCTCGTCATCATAGAAGACGAATCGACCTACGGCGCGGCCTTTGTTTCCGACTCCATACAGGGTCTGGGGCAGGTTCTCGACAGGGACATCATCCAGTTCGACGCGGGCGCTCCGGAACAGTACGTCCTGACAATGGACGCATCGACCGGCGGCGACGGACTTGTGGCGACGGGCGACATCAAATCGATGGACGACCTCGCGGGCAAGACGGTCGCTCTCGACAAGTCCGCAACATCCTACTTCTTCTTCCTGCAGGCGCTTGCCGACAGCAATATAACCGAGGACCAGATCACTATAGTCGAGATGGGCAATGACGAGGCGGGCGAGGCCTTCCTGGCCGGACGCGTCGACGCCGCGGTCACCTGGGAGCCGGCGCTATCGAGCTGCTCCGACCGCGAAGGCGGACACATACTCGTTTCCTCCGCGGACTATCCGAAGGCCATCATCGACGTGCTGACGGTTTCGTCGACCTTCGCTAAGAAGAACCCCGAAGTATTCGACGTGCTGAGCGAGTGCTGGTACAACGCGGTGGATTTCCTCAACGCCAACTTCACGGAGGGCTGCGAGATTATGGCGGCCGGTCTCGACCTTGACCCGGATGAGGTCATGGACGAGTGCTCGGGCATCACGTTCTACGACCGCAAGATGAACGACGACTTCAACAACACCTCGAACGCCGACAACGTGTACGACATAGCAAAGATGGCGGCCGGATTCTGGGTGGACAAGGGCTACATGAAGTCCGACAACATAAGCGGATTTTTCCCCACACTGAAGATTGCGAAATAAGAAATGATAAAGATCCTTAAAAAGGAAGACATCGGCGACGGAGAAATACTTAAAAGAAATTCCGAGCCGGATCCCGAAATAACGGCGGTTGTAGCCGGCATCATAAGCGATGTCAGGCGCCGCGGCGACGAGGCGGTAAGGGAGTATTCCCTCCGCTTCGACGGTGCGTGCCCGGACGTGTTCGAACTTACGCGCGGCGAGATAGAAAAATCTCTTGAAGAGACGGACGCGGAGCTTCTTTCCGTTATGAAAGAGGCGTACTCGAGAATCGAGAAGTACCACAAAGCGCAGCTCAGGCAGAGCTACACCGTGGACGGCGAGGGCAGCTGCCTGATGCAGAAGGTGCGGCCGCTCGACCGGGTCGGCGCGTACGTGCCCGGCGGTACTGCGCCCTACCCCTCGACCGTGCTTATGAATCTTGCGCCCGCAAAAATAGCGGGGGTGAAAGAGATAATCATGGTATCCCCGCCGACTTGCAACGGCAGGATTTCCCCGGCCATACTCGCCGCGGCCTGCATATCCGGCGTAGACAGGGTGTTCCAGGTAGGAGGCGCGCAGGCGGTGGCGGCGCTTGCCTACGGCACGCAGTCCATACCGAAGGTGGACAAGATAGTCGGACCCGGCAACGCGTACGTGGCCGAGGCCAAAAGGCAGGTGTTCGGCGCGGTCGGGATAGACCTCGTCGCGGGGCCGAGCGAGATATTCGTTGTGGCCGACGGAACATGCGACGCGAAAACCGTGGCGGCCGACATGCTCTCGCAGGCAGAGCACGATGTCCTGAGCACCGCGGTTCTCGCCACGACTAGCGAAGAGCTCGCGTATAAAGTGGCGGACGAGATTGAGGCTCAGCTCAAGGTGCTGCCGAGGGAGGACATCGCGAGAAAGTCCATAGAGACGAACGGAAAGATTCTCATAACCGGCAGCGTGGAGGAGGCAATCGCACTTGCCAACACGCTCGCGCCCGAGCATCTCGAGATCTGCGTGGACAATCCCTTCGACTACGTGAATCTCGTCAAAAACGCGGGTTCGGTGTTTCTCGGCAAGAACTGCCCCGAAGCGCTCGGGGACTACTTCTCGGGCACCAACCACACCCTCCCGACGGGCGGCAGCGCGAACTACGGCAGCCCGCTCTCGGTTGACGATTTCATAAAAAAGACGGCATTTACCTATTATTCCAGAGACGCGATACTTGACGTCATGGATTCCGTGGCGCTCTTCGCGCGCGCGGAAGGACTTGAAGGACACGCAAGGTCGATTCTCTCGAGAAGATAAGTGTTTTTAGTACGGCGGACCCGGGGTTACGGCAGAACGGATGTTTCTGCCGCGGCCCCGGGCCTCTTGTGCGGGCGCGGATGTATCCTGACTGCGGGAACGCAGGAAAAAGTATAAAGATATCAGCAGGGAATGCTTATTGTATCGCTTTTGTATCCATCAGCGAACTATAATCAAATTAAATTAAATCATTTAATTAATTCATTCCGCCGCAAATGCGGTATAATATTTTTTGTATTCACCGTTAAGTAGTTTAATAGTCACGTTATTATTAATTATTTCCGTCTGGAGGTAAGTATTTTTGGAAGTTTTAGGAAACACCTTTTATTATGACTGGGAAGTATCTCTCATGGTATTTCTCCAGAGCCACCTGGGCTCCTTCGGGGAATCGCTTGCAAACTTCTTCAGCATGTTCGGAGAAGAGATGCTCATCGTGGCGCTGGTCGGATTCATCTACTGGTGCTACGACAAGGAGTTCGGCAAGTTTATAGGAATAAACCTTCTGGTTGCGAATGTCTGGAACCCGATGCTCAAGAACGTGTTCGACAGAAGAAGGCCGTATATGGACAATCCGCAAATCAAGTGCCTGCGTCAGGTCAGTTCCGAAGGAGATGTAAACGACGTTCTGACACAGGGGTTTTCGTTCCCGAGCGGCCACTCGACGGCGGCTGCTGCGGCGTACTGTTCCATGCCCGTATATAAAAAAAGAAAGAAATGGCTCACATTCGCGGCCGTATTCGTTACGCTTATGGTCGGTATATCCCGCGTCTGTCTCGGCGTCCACTATCCGACGGACGTGATTGTGGGATGGGCTCTCGGCTTATTAGCCATATGGCTTGTCTCGAGCGTTATGAAGAAGTTCAAAACGAAGTGGAAAGCCTTTCTCATTGTGCTCCTTATATGTCTGCCGGGCTTTTGGTTCTGCGACAGCACGGATTACTACACCTCATACGGTTCGCTTGCGGGAATGTTCCTGGCCGTCCTCTTCGAGGAGAAATACGTCAGGTTCGAAAACACGCGGAACTTCTGGATCTCCGTACTGAGACTCGCCGGCGGAGTGGCCATATTCTTCGGGCTGAACGCTCTTTTGAAACTTCCGTTCTCATCGGAGTTTCTTGCCAGCGGGACGCCGATGTCCCACCTCGTGCGCACGGTCCGCTATGCGCTTGTGCTCTTTACGGATATGGGCCTGTATCCGATGACCTTCAAACTGATTAAGGAAAAGGATAAGAAAGAGAAAGCCGGAGAGGAAGTCAGACCGGAAGCCGAAGCCGGGCAGGAGGTCAAAGCCGAAGAACCGGAGAAATAAAGGTCATCAATTAAAATTCTGAATTCACATACGGTCCCGCTGCACAGTGAAAGCAGCGGGACCGATTTTATGCGCAAAAAGCCCGCCGGAATATGCCGGCGGGCTTAAGCGGTCATATACGGGATATCAGGAGCCTTTCTTGTCCTTGAGATAGGGCTTGAGCTCCTTGTAGATTATCTTGGTTTCGTCGGTGCCGTATTTCTTGACGAGAGCGTTGTTGAGACCGACCTTCGTCTTGTACTTTATGAGCATGGCGACTATCTCGGGGATGTCCTTCTTATAGTCGGGAAGTCTGGACGAAAGGTCGCTTATGATGGCGTCGTTGTCCTGCATCTCCATGTTGTTGACCTGGGAGATGGCTATCTGGCGCTTTGTCCAGAAATCCACGACCGCGGAAAAGCCCTTGTCCTTGCTCACTATGACGAACTTGTCCTTTTTGTGCGCGGGGACCAGGCTGCCGAGGAAGGTGGACAGCTGGAAGTCCAGGCTGTTGTTGCCCGGGACCACCTCGACGAGCTCGAGTCTCGTGCCTATGGCGCTCAGCTCGGAAAAGAGCCTGAAATCCATCTTGTCGGAGTTGGAGGTGTAGAAGAGGTATACCCTGTCGTCGGGGGATATGTTCTTGACGCCTCTCGTGCCGGTGGAGAGTATGTTTTCAAAGTCTATGAAGAATAAAGTCATTGTATCTGTCTCCTGTGCGTCATGTACGCATGAGTTTTTTGAGAAGTATGCCCGCGGCTTCGGCGTCGCCGAGCGCCCTGTGGTGCACCTTCTGGTCTATGCCGTAATACTCGCAGAGCGTGGAAAGGGAGTGGTTTTCTATATCCGTGCCTTTTTTAAGCTTGCGGCGCGCTATTTTGAGCGTGTCGACGAACTCGTAGCCGGATGTGTATACCGGAAAGCCCTCGGACGAGAGGAAGTTGAGGTCGAAGGTGAGGTTGTGCCCGACTATGTCGTCCGAATCGAAGAAGGCCGCAAGCTCGTCGGAGATCTCCGGAAAGGAGGGGGAGTCTTCGACCATGGAGTCGGAAATGCCGGTAAGCTCGGTTATGTAGTACGGGATATGCCCTCCGGGCTTTATGAGCTTCGAGAAAACAGCGACGGGCTGCCAGTTTCTGAATTTGACCGCGCCCACTTCAATGATCCGGCACTTTGCGCAGGAAAGACCCGTGGTCTCGGTGTCGATTGCGGTGAAATCGCCGGTGGAAAGCGCGTCAGTCATTTTTCGGCGGGTTCTTGGCGGGCTTTTTCCGCTGCCAGAGGCCGTTCACGTCCTCAAAGCCGTATTTGTCCATGAGCGCGCTCAGCTCGGGCAGGGCGAATGTCGAGTCGGGGTCCATGCCCGTCATGCTCTTTAGCTTTTCCACAAGCCTGTAGTAGCACTCGCACCAGGTGTCCGTAACGTCGCAGGCTTCGGAGAGTTTGTCGAGATCGTTCTCTATGGTGTCCTCGGCCTCCTCGTAGAAGGCGTACTTGTTCCATGCTATGCCGACGGCGTGCACGTATGCCTCTTCCGTGGGATTGTCGGCCAGGGCCTTTTCAAGCACGGCGACCGTCGGGAACTGCGGATGCGGTGCGGAGGGGCCGGTTTCCTGCTTTTTGGGTCTGAAGCCGGAGTTTCTGCGCCTGCCGTAGTACGGGCGTCTGCCTTTTTGGTTTTTGTTGTCAGCCATGTCAGGTGACCTCGCTTTTCTTTATTGGGAGCCGTTTGTTTCGGACAGCTATATTTACCATAAAAATGAGAGTTTTGTCAATCGTCATAGAGCTCCAGTATGTTCTGAAGATGGCTTTTGAAGCTCCTTCTGACGGTCGAGGGGTGGATGATCTCGATATCCTTGCCGAAGGGGGATATCCACGCGAAAAACTGCGGGGACACGACGATGTTCGCAGTGAAGGTGAAGTGGTCCTCACCGTCCGGTATGATTATGACGTCCTCGCCGAAGCGGTCGATGATCGAGTCTATTACGTAGTTCGCGCAGCGAAGCGTAACCCTTGTCTCGTCGCCGGTGAACATGTAGAAGACCTTGTTGGTGTAGGTGGACATGTCGGTCCTGGAAAAGACCCTGTGGCCTTCGCGCGGCTCGGGCGATACGGATATGTTCGTCATGCGGTCGACGCGGAAGTGGCGCATCTGGGCATTTTCGGAGTCGTAGCCGAGCATGTAGTAGTTCTGGTCGACCCATATGAGGGCGAAGGGGCTTATCTGATGCATTCTGCCGCCGTGGCGGAGTTCCCTTTCCTTGTTGAGATTATACCGGAAGTACTGGAAGCATACCATTCGGTCGGAGGCTATGGCGTCGGATATCCTGTCAATATTGATGTACACGCTTTCGTTCTTCGCCTTGACGCGGTTGCGCACGAATATCCTGCGGCCGAGCGAGCTGCCCTCGTAGATGCTCGCAAGACCCTCAATCTTTTTTATGAGAGTGTCGGTCTTCGACGCGGTGAGAAAGTTCGAGCTCTGCACCATGTCGACTAGGATCTTGAGTTCCTCGAGCTCGAAATCCCTGGAGGCGACGAAGTGCCGGTAGCCGTCGGTCACTATGTCCATGCCGTAGTCGTCACGCAGTATGCGAAGGTCGGAGTATACGGTCTTCCGCTCGGAGTATATCTCGTTCGACGAAAGATAGTCTATCATATCGGGAACGGTGACGGCGTGGTCGGCATCCGTACGCTCGTAGAGATAGTCGCGAAGAAGCAGTATCGCCAGTTTCTTGTCGGGCTTGTTGGCCATAAGGGTACCTCCTTTGTCGGGATGCTTTAATGATACCATGAAAAATGCCGTTTTGGAATAGTTTGTGTACGAATAAACGCCCACAATTTCAGACATATATAAAGTCGTGTCCAAATATTGGGACAGATGCTTTTGTATACTATGGTCAGAAATTGAAAAGAAAGAAGGGCATCAGAGATGTCGGTACAGGAAATTATCTCCATGGAATACGAAAACCTCAAAAAGGCGAGAAACAGCAGAACCCTCAAAAACGAATTCAACGAAATGACCAACCAGGAGCTCTACGAGTACGTTCTGGCCAAGTGGAGCACCGAGGCGGGAGGTGCGGCATGAGTCTGTCGGGATTCATACTCATGTGCCTGTTCACCGTGATAGGCATCAAGTACCTTGTTGACATGATCAGGTACGCCATGGGCTACGAGATTAACGGCAAGTGCCGCTACGGAAGGAAGTACGCAAGAGAGCTCTCAAAAAAAAGAGAGCGCGGGAGTGAGGAAAGGAGACGTCAGACATGTGTTCGGGACACTGCTTTGCACGAGGATATCAGCGCTTTGATCTCTCAGCTGCAGATGTAGTTAACATCACCGAAAGAGCATATTTCAGAGGAAAGGCCAGCGGCGACTATTCCGGCAAAGAGTCGAGATACCTTCGCCGCAAGGAAGCCTGCGGCGGCTGCGACGTCAGGGTGCTGGCGGGAATCATATTCGTTTTCGATTCCCTTGAACTGTGCGTCACGATGTACCCGGTCCCGGCCTGGTTCGGCAAAGAGAGACGTCACGCCGCGAAAAGGGGCGAAGACACCTACGAGGAAATATCCGGCAGCGGGTATTCGGACATAGTGTATTTGAACCAGATAAAAGCAGTAATTTAAAAACTATAGAGGAGTATTTCAAAATGATTATCAGAAAAGGCGAAAGCTACACGGCGGTCAGAAAAAGAAGCGGCTCGAGCGACAAGGGAGACTGGGAACTTCTTTCGGTGACCGACACCAACGGCCGCAACACGATAGCGGTATTCGTGACAAACATCCCGTCCGGGGTGAACGAGACGGAGCGATTCCGCGTCGACGAGATCGAAAGCGTCAGCATGAAAAGAAGAAAGTCGGACTCTGGCGCGTGGTACACGGAGGTGTCCGTCAGCGCCTCGGTCACGCCGGTGAAGGGACTCGACGAGTATCTTAAGGAAAATCCCGGTACCGCGACTGATGAGGAGCCGGAGCCGCCCGACGAAGGCGGGGAGCTGCCCTTCTAAACAGATATGCGGATATCCGTACGAAAGTGCGGATATTTTTTTGCTTTGCGGGATTTAATAATGGAACAAAAAATAGTAGAATATAAGAACAGAAACATACACGGGAGGTAATATACCTTGAAAAGATTTATTTCAATATTGCTGGTACTTGTGATGACTCTGTCGCTTGCGGCCTGCGGCGCGAAAAGCAGCGTGGGCGCATCCGCTCCGGAAGCGGCGGCACCGGTGTCTGCACCGGAACCGGCGGACAGCGGCGAGCAGGTAGTCATACTTTATACAAACGACGTGCACTGCGGAGTTAAGGACAACGTCGGCTACAGCGCGCTTGCGGATATGAAGAGGTCGCTTGAGGCGGCCGGGAACAATGTGCTGCTTGTGGATTCGGGAGACTTTATACAGGGCGATCTGATGGGTGCCATGACGAACGGCAGCGCCATAGTAGACGTGATGAACGCCGTGGGATACGATGTTGTTACCATAGGCAACCATGAGTTTGACTACGGTATGGACAATCTCAGGGATCTTTCAAAGGCGGCGCAGTACAAAATCGTTTGCTGCAATCTGCTCGATGCGGACGGCAACACCCTTTTCGACCCCTATACTATAGTGGAAATCGGAGGCAGAAAGATAGCTTTCGTCGGCGTTGATACTCCGACCAGCATCACATCGAGTACTCCGAAATACTTCCAGGACGATAAAGGGAACTTCATCTATTCCTTCTGCCAGGGAGATGACGGAAACACTGTTGCGGCGGTCATACAGTCGGCGGTCGACAGCGCCAGAGCGGAAGGCGCGCAGTTTGTCGTGCTTCTTGCCCACCTCGGCATTGAAGAGTCCAGCTCACCGTATACGTCTTCGGAGCTTATTTCGAAGCTCAGAGGAGTGGACGCGGTGCTTGACGGACACTCACACACCGTCATGGAGAGCGAGCTTGTAACCGATGCGGACGGCAAGAATGTCGTGCTCAGCCAGACCGGAACAAAACTGCAGAACGTAGGAATGCTCACTATATCCCCCGAAGGCAAGCTGAAGACCAGACTTATCAACGCGTCCGACGTAGACGGTATAATTAGCGCCAAGGAGAAGGAGATTGAGGAAAAGACATCGGAAGTTGTCGCGCATTGCGACTACGATCTGGTAATAGCCGATCCCAAGAACGGACAGAGAATTGTACGTCTTACCGATACGAACCTTTCCAACCTGGTGGCCGACGCTTTCCGCAGCGCCAACAACAGCGACATCTGCTTGCTCAACGGCGGTACGATAAGGGCGCCCATTTCGAAGGGAGACATCACAACCGGAGATATCTTTACGGTCATGCCGTATTTCCTGTGCATGTGCGAAATAGAGGCGACGGGCGCGCAGATCCTTGACGCTCTCGAGTTCGGCGTTTCCAAACTCCCGAACGAGTTCGGAGGATTTCCGCAGGTGTCCGGAATTACCTTCACGGTGGATATGAACAAGGATCCAAAGATTAAGCTCGACGACAACGGCATGTTCGTCGCAATCGAGGGAGAAAGAAGAGTATGCGACGTCCTGGTAAACGGCGAGCCGATTGACCCGGAAAGAGTATACACCGTGGCGGGAACCGAGTATATGCTCGAGCTTCAGGGCGACGGGTACACCATGTTCAACGGCTGCAGGGAATCCATGAGAGGGGCCGAATATCTTACCGTGCTGATTGATTACGTAACCAATAATCTGAACGGTGAGGTGGGCGAAGAGTACTCCAATCCCTACGGCGAGGGCAGAATCAAGGTTATAGAAGCGAGATAATCAGCCGCATATAACAAAAAGATAATCAAAATACAGCGAAGCATCGGCTCAAATCATTGAGGTCCGATGCTTCTTCAATCTATGCGCAAAACTATTCTTCTATTCTTCCGATTCAAATCAGACCCCGGAAATAGTACGAGGTTTCCGAGGGGTGTCTTACGTCGGTGAGAGTTCCGTTATAGTGCCTGAGATCGATATTCACCATAGGATATTTGTCCATGTTTTCCTCTTTAAGGGAAATGCCGAGTCCCGGCTTGTCGGGAATTGAGATGTGCCCGTTTTCAAATACGACATCCTCATCGGAGAATTCGTGTCTGTATGAAACATCAGTCAGGCAGATTTCGAGGATTCTGAACTGGGGCAGACATCCGGCCATCTGAAGAGTTGCGGCATTGGCTACAGGCCCGCTCGGGTTGTGAGGCGCCAGTCCGACATAGTGGGTTTCGGCAAGGGCGGCCATTTTCTTTATGGCTGAAACACCACCGCAGTGGCTTATATCAGGCTGAACTATGTCTACGCATCCGCGGGCGAGATAATCCTTCATCTGCATTATCCCGTATACACGTTCTCCGCCCGCTATCGGAACGGGAGATTTGCTTCTGACCTCGGCAATGGCATCGAAACTGTCAGGAGGGGTAGGCTCCTCAACAAAGTACGGACTGAAAGGTTTCATGGCATTAACAACCTTTACGCCGGTTGCAATGTCAAATCTGCCGTGGCACTCTATAAGGAGATCTACGTCATTTCCGACGGCGCCTCTTACGGCCTCCACTATTTCGACGGCACTGGTAAACTCGCTGTTTTCCATATGAAGATATGCCTCGCCGAAGGGGTCCCATTTCAGCGCGGTGACGCCGAGGTCTTTCGCTTTTGCCGCGGCCGCGGCAAATTCGTCGGCTGTTTTTGCTCCGGCGAACCAGACATTGGCATACATACGTATGCTTTCCCTGACTTTTCCGCCCAGCATCTCATAAAGCGGGATACCGGCCTTTTTTGCCTTAATATCCCACAGCGCCATGTCAACGGCGGATACCGCACTTTGAAGTACGGGGCCTATTCTCCAGTATGAATCCCTGTATAGTTCGGAAGTAATAAGCTCGACCTGCCGGGGATCGCGTCCTATAAGAACATGCCGGATATCCTCTATTGCGCCGAGAAGGGCATTGTCCTTGTATTCCAGAGTGCCTTCTCCGACACCGGATATGCCTTCATCGGTCTCGATTTTAAGAAATACGAAATTTGTTCTGTATGCGTATACAGCGTAAGTTTTTATATCGGTAATCTTCATCTCTGCACTCTTCCGGAACCGTTGCCTGCAGCAAGTGTCTCGACTTCCTTCACGCTTACCAGGTTGAAATCGTTTTCAATAGAATGTTTCAGGCACGAAGCTGCGGCCGCAAACTCAATTGCGTGCTGTGACTCGTAGCCGTTTGCGAGCGCGAAAATAAGACCCGCAGTGAAGCTGTCACCGCCGCCGACGCGGTTTACTATGTGAATATCATATTTTTTTGAGAAAAAGGCATTGTTCGAGTCGTACAGCATCGCAGACCATCCGTTGTCGGACGCGGAGCGGCTTTCCCTGAGAGTGATTCCGACCTTTTTCACACCGTATTTGGCGCATATCTGCGAGGCAACGTCAATATATCCTTCGCGGTTGAGCTTTCCGGTTTCGACATCTGTGCCTTCGGATTTGATTCCGAGGACCTTTTCGGCATCCTCTTCGTTGGCAACAAGCACATCAACATATCTGACGAGTTCTTCCATTACGGTTCTTGCCTTTTGCTCAGACCAGAGTTTTTTTCTGTAGTTGAGGTCACATGAAACGGTAATGCCTTTTTCTTTTGCCTTTTTGCATGCGTCAAGACAAATCCGGGCGTCGCTGTCGGAAAGCGCGGCGGTGATTCCGGTAAAATGAAACCACGAAGCGCCCTCAAAAATGCTGTCCCAGTCAAAATCCGAACTCTCGGCAGTTGCAATCGAAGTGCCGGCCCTGTCGTATACAACGGAGGAAGCTCTCTGGGAGGCGCCCTTTTCGGTGTATATAACTCCTATTCTGTCACCGCCGAATACTATCCGGCCGGTACCTACGCCGAAGCGCCTCATGCAGTTTATAGCGCACTGTGAAATGGGGTTGTCCGGAAGTCTTGTTACGAATTCGGTATCCATTCCGAAAGTTGCAAGCGATACCAGAACATTTGCCTCGGCACCGGTATAGTTTACATCAAATTCATCCGCCTGAACAAAACGGAGGTATCCCTTGGGAGCAAGGCTGACAAGCATATCTCCGAAACCTATTATTTTACCCATATTATCACCTTCATATTATTCTCTGCTCCGCCGGTTCCGGAACCTTGAGGCGGAGCATTATTTCGCCTGATGCAAGAAATTTTGTGTTATTTATCCTTAAATAACGTGGATGGCGAATCCGCCTATATCATCCTTGAGATAGAATAGATTCATCTCGCCGTTTTTGTATGTAATGCTGTCCTCGTTTATTTCGAAACCGAGGGACTTTACGTATTCGTAGGCACGGTAAACGCTGTTGCTCCTAAAGCCAATATGTCCCTTTTCGCCGTAGAACTTGAAATTCATGTTTTCGACGTAAGGGCCGGAGAAAGTGCATTTGTCTCTTACATCCTCGTCAAGCATAAACAGGCGGCAAAGTGCCCGGGCATCTCTTGTCGCGTCTTCACGGCTGTCATGGTTAATACCTATATGCGCCAGACGGAAGCCGAGCGAGAGCTGCATCGCCTTTTTGCAGTCGGCGGTTATTTTATCCCAGTTTCCGCTTTTTATAACATCGGCTTTTGCCATAAAGCTTCCGCCGCAGGCCGCAACGGACTTCATCTTGAGATAGTCTTCAATATTGCCCAGATTAAGTCCGCCGGTTGCAATGATTTTTACCTTTGAAAACGGACCGCTCAGATCTCTTATCGCGGCTGTTCCGCCGTTTGCCTCGGCCGGGAAGAACTTAAGCGTGGTCAGTCCCGCCTCAAGCGCAATCTCTATTTCGGACGCGGTGCTGCATCCGGGCACGATGGGGATATTTTTGTCGATGCAGTACTGAACCGTCCTGGGATTGTAACCGGGAGAAACGCAGTACTCCGCTCCGGCGGCAACGGCCGTATCCACCATGTCAGGAGACAGAATGGTGCCTGCGCCTACGGTCATATCCGGGAATTCCTTTTTTATCGCGGTTATTGCCTCAAATGCGACGTCGTTTCTCGCGGTTACCTCAATGGCATTTACACCGCCGGCGCGCAGCGCCTTCGCAAGAGGAACGGCGTAGGATATGTCTTCTATCTTGATTACGGGCAGTATGCCCAGTGCGGTTATTTTGTCAAGTGCATTCATCATTTTTGCTCCTCGTCATAGTTAAGCATATCGATTAGCCCCTTTATATAGCCGAGTTCGTGCGCTCTGGCGCGGTGTCCGTAGACGGTGTCAACGCTGAGTTTGGCCACATGATCTTCCATTATCAGTCCGTCGAAGCCGACATCCGCAAGGAGATGAATTATCTCGGGCGGATTGAAGTTGCCCTCACCCAGGAAACACTCCTGAAAATGAGGAAGGCATCCCTGAACGTCCCTGAAGTGGACACAAAACAGCTTGTCTTTTTCGGCAAAATATCTAATTGCCCTTTTCACCTCGTCGGCGCCGCCGAGCTCGCTGCAGCAGCCGAGACACAGATTTGCGCCCCAGTTCGGGCTGTTTGCAAGATTCATTGCCCGCTCGTAGTCATCGAGCGAAGTAATCATGCGCTGGACCTTGTGCCCTTCACGAACGGGAGGGTCGTCGGGATGGAGCGCTATCTTCATGCCGCACTGTTCGGCAACGGGCATGACCGCCTTGATGAAGTATTCGTAGTTTTTAAACAGATCCTCCGAAGTCATGTTCTCCATGACTTCGAAGACATCGTAGTCTACAAGATGGCGTTTTCTCTTCATGAGCTCACGCATGGATTCGTTGCCTTCGTTTTCAAAGTCTTCGCAGTCGAACGCGGTCACTTTTGCCCCGCCGCGGCCCGGCAGGTCCTTCGTTCTCCAGACAAACGTGGGAGAAAAATGATGCCCGAAAATCTCTATGCCAATCTCATGCAGATTTCTGATGGTCTGAAGGTAATTGTCAAGCTGCTCGTCGCGACCGGGGAGTCCGAGTATGACTTTGTCGTAGAAAACAAGAGGAACGTTTTCCACCATCACGAATTTGAGTCCGGCGTTTTCCATACTGTTTTTAAGAGCTTTCAGATCGTCGAGACTCCATATTTTATCGCCGGGCAGCGCCGGTGAATTCATTTGTATATTGGTATAACCCAGCTGCGATGCGTAGGACGCCATTTCCTCGTCAAATACCTGGAACTGGCTTACGCACATCCTCATTTTGCTTTTCATATTAAACTCATACTCCTAACTAGAGAATATCAGCCGCAAAACGCTTCTGCGGCATCCCGGCAACTTCGCACTGCAGCGCGAAGGTTTTCCCGGCATCGGGCATTGCGGTGAGATCGTTATCTTTTGAGGCGGTTGTAATAACAAGAGTCTTCAGGTCGCTGCCGGCGAATGCGCAGCACGAGACCTTCTCGGCGGGAAGTTCAATCTCCGTAAGAACCTTGTTATTGACAGGGTCGATTCTGTATGCGTGATGTGCTCCCCATGAGGCGGCCCATAGCATATCCTCGGAATCGATTGTCATTCCGTCAAACACGCCGTCGGGGAAAAACGCATCGAAAACCTTGCGCCGGCCGGAAATTTCTCCGGTACGGACATCAAAATCGAAAGCTTCGATACATCTGTCCGGGGAATCAACAAAGTACATTGTCGAGGCATCGGCGGTCCAGGCTATGCCGTTGCTGCAGCCGACATGGTCAAGAATTTCGGTTACGGTTCCGTCCGTATCGACACGGTAAAGCGCACCTTCGTGGCTGTTGTCGGTCGTACCCACATAGAATCTTCCGTCGGGGCCGACCTTTCCGTCGTTGAATCTGCGGCCTTTCATGTTTTCGGCACGGCAGAACAGCTTTTTCGAGCCGTCGGAGAATATCTCGTAGATGCCGTCGGTCATTGCGGCCAAAAGCCCTCCGTCCTCGCGAAGAACTATGCAGCCTATGTCCTGGTCGTACCGGACTTCGGTATGCTCGAGAGTGTCGAGGTCCGTGGTCCTTACGGTTCTTCCGAGAATATCAATTGTATAAAGAAGTCCTCGCCGGTCGTCCCAGACAGGACCCTCGGCCACGATCTGGTTTTTATCGTCTATTATCCTGAGGGATGCGTCCATTGCTTTTATGAGCGCATATAGGATCCGCCGTTGACGTCAAGGCATGCGCCCGTGACATAACCGGCTTCCTCGGATGCCAGGTATACGACAGCGTATCCGACATCCTCGCATGTTCCGAGCTTTTTGAGAGGGATACGTGAAATAGTTTCCTCGATTCTGCTCGGGTCGGAATTGATAAGTATCTCCTGAAGGGTTTCGGTAAGATGCGAACCGGGAGCGACGCAGTTGACTGTTATGCCGTCAAGCGCGACGGTTCTGGCAAGCGTCTTGGCAAATGACTGCTGTGCACCTTTGCTTGCGCCGTAATGAACCTGACCGAAAAGTGTACCCTGCTGTGCGACCATGGACGATGTCATGATTATGCGTCCGTAGCCGTTTTTCTTCATGATGGGAATAGCGTACTTACTGCACAGAAAGCCGCCGGTAATGTTTGTGTCGAGAATTCTCTGCCACTCGTCAAGTGTAAGGTCGTAGATGTTGCGGCTTGAGTTGAGACCGGCATTGTTGCAAAGGATATCCAGACGGCCGAATTCCGCCTCGATTTTCTCCATCATTGCTATGACCTCGTCCTCTTTGCTTACGTCGGCGCGGATAATAAGGGCCTTTCTGTCCTGACCCTCTATGTATTCGGCGACCTTCTGCGCCTTTTCAAGGGATTTCTCGGATGTATAGTTTACGACGACATCCGCTCCGGCTTCGCTGAGGCAGCGGGCCATGGCGGCTCCGAGTCCGCTGGAAGAACCGGTAACGAGAGCGACTTTGCCTGTGAGATCAAATAATTTCTTCATATGTATATATCCTCCAAATTGTTATTAAAACCAGTTTTTTGACTGTTCGTTTCTTATTTCGGTGAGACGCCCGTCATAATGACGCAGTGTGACGGGTTTGAAGGGATGGGCGTCAAAGGCATCTTCATTTAATGTTATTCCGATTCCGGGGGCATCGGAAAGGCAGAGAAGTCCGTCCTTCATGAAGCAGGTCTCCGTCACGACATCCTTTCTCCACGGCACGTCGTTTACCATGGTTTCAAGATATGTGAAATTCATGCAGGTGCTCATTACATGCATGGTTGCGGCATTGCAGCCCGGACCCATCGGATTGTGGGGCGAAATGTTGATATAGCTCATCTCCGCGGCGGAGGCTATTTTTTTCATGGAAGTTATTCCGCCGACATGGCAGATGTCAGGCTGTACCACATCGACAGCGCCGCTCTCAATAAGCTCGCACGCTTCGAATCTGGAATAGACCCGTTCGCCCGCGGCTACGGGGATGTTGATCTGGTCTTTCAGGCGTCTGTACATGTCAAGTCTGCCGGGATGGAGAGGCTCCTCTATAAAAGCGACACCCAGAGGTTCAAGTTCGCGCGCTATTTTGACGGCGGTAGTCAGATTGAATCTGCCGTGGCATTCGATGAGAAGATCGACTTTCGGACCGACAGCGTCGCGTACTGCCGCGACATTGTCCACAGCATCGACAAGCTCCGCTTTCGAGAGGTTCAGATACGCGCTGGCGAAAGGGTCCCACTTTAATGCATTGAATCCCTTTGAAACGGTTTCTCTGGCCTTCTGACAGAACTCGTCCCTTGTTTTTGCTCCGGCAAACCATGCGTTGACGTAGATGGGAAGTCCGTCGCGGACTTTTCCCCCGAGAAGCTCGTAAACGGGTGCGCCGTAGTATTTGCCCTTTATGTCCCATAGAGCTATGTCTATGCCGCTAAGCGCGGTGCTGAGCGCGGGGCCGTAGCGCCAGTATGTATCTCTTTCAAGATGCATCTGATGCAGTTCGATTGTGAGGGGGTCGGCGCCTATGAGGTAGCTGCGCCAGTCCTCGATGCACTGAAGTGCCGCAAGTTCCCTGTGTTCAAGAGTGGCTTCGCCGTAACCGGTTATGCCCTCGTCGGTCTCAATTTTGAGAAAAACGAAATTGGCCCTGTACATGTCCACGACATAGGCTTTAATATCCGTAATTTTCATTTAAAATCCTTAATTATCTATGTATGTTATCGGGCAATATGCCCGGAATAATCGAATTTAAAGTGCTTTTTGAATAAATATAAGAGCTTTTGCAGTGACTGCCTGCAGCCTTTGGGGGTCTGCAGGCAGCCTTTAAATAAACAATATAGCCTGGGTTATATTAATTATGCCATTGCGATTATGGCCTGGAGAAGTTCGTCTCCGCCTTCGCATGCGCTGGAGGTCTCTTTCCAGTAATCCTGGAACAGGTCTACGATTTCCTGCTTGTCGGCAAACTCTGTGAATGTGCAGCCTGCGTCTGTCATGAGCTGCTTGTATTCGCCTTCACCATCGATTGCGTTCTGGCGCTCAATGGCGGTTACTTCCTCGGCAGCCTGAAGGAATATGGCCTTGGCTTCGTCGGAAAGTCCCTTCCATACATCCTCGTTGATGGTAACACCGACAACGGAGAAGATGTGGCCGGACAGGCAGATGTTCGGGCAGAGGGTGTAGAGGTCAGCATTGTAGATGCCTTCGAGAGTTGTATCGGAGCCGTCTGCTATACCGGTCTGAATTCCCTGGAATGTGTCGCCCCACGGAATCGGAGTCGGGTTGAATCCGAGCAGGGAGAATGTTCTGACATAGATGTCTGCTTCAGGGCTTCTGAGCTTGATTCCCTTGCAGTCTGCGGGAGAGGTGAGGGGAACCTTTGTGCACAGATGACGGAATCCGTTCCACCACCAGCAGAGCTGACGCATGTTGTGCTCTTCGGCAAGCTTCTCTACGAGCTGTGCAACCTCATCGGATGAGTAAACAGCTTCTGCCTGCTTGTAGGATGTTACGAGCATGGGCAGGTTGAGAATTGCGAGCTGGGGAAGAAGTTCGGACATCATGGAGCTGTCGCCGCAGCACATATCAAGTGTGCCGTACTCAACAGCGTCCTGGAGTTCCTGAAGTGTTCCGAGCTGGCCTGCGGGATAAACTTCAATGGTGATGGCACCGTTTGACAGTTCCTTGACTTTGTCTGCAAACATCTGGCAGTGTTTGTCAACAGGTGTGTCAACAGCGTTTGCGTGACCGAACTTGAGAGTGATGGTTTCAAGCTCGGGCTTTGCAGCGTCCGCTGCGGGGGCTTCTGCTGCTGCGGGAGCTTCCGCTGCTGCCGGAGCGGCTTCGGGAGATGCAGCTTTCTGACCGCATGCGCAAAGTGCGAATACCATGCACAGGGCAAGAAGCATAGCAATGATTTTTTTCATAATTTCCTCCATAAAAATAGTTTTTTTCTTTAGTTTATTTTTCAGGACCGAAGTCTTGACTGCCGGTTTATCAGCCCATATGGCTGGGTATGAATGTGACGATCTGCGGGAAGAACACAACAAGTATAAGCACAAGAATATTGATTCCGACGAATGCCCAGACTGCCGTGCACGCCTTCTTCAGCGGGATGTTCTCAATGCTGGCGACAATGTAGAGAACAAGTCCGACCGGAGGTGTAAGTCCGCCGTTTATCATGGAAAGAAGTATGATCATCGAGAAATGGATGGTATCCATTCCGTAAAGTGCGCAGATGGGGGCAAAGATGGGAACCATCATAAGCATGGCTGCGTTTGAGTCAACGAACATTCCCATGATGAGAAGAATAATTATTATGCAGAATATTGTTCCGTACTTGCTCTTGAAATGATCGCCCATGAAAGCCGTAACTATATTCGGGAAGTTCATGCGTGTCATTATGTAGGAGAAGACACAGGCCATGGCAATCATGCTCATGCTCATAGCCGTGGCTCTTGCCGCGGTAACGGAAGCCTTTTTGAGGGTCTTGAATGAAAGCTGTCTTGTTATAAAACCGTAAATAACTCCGTATACGACGGCTATCATTCCGGACTCAGTGGCTGTGCAGATACCTGCAAGAATGGAACCGACTATGATAATCGGCATTACAAGTGCGAAAAGAGCATCCTTGAAGCAGTTCCAAACATTTTTCCATCCGCCGAATTTGCCTTTGGGCATCTTCTTAATGCGTGCATAGATTGACGCGTAAACCATGTATAGAAGTCCGCACATGATTCCCGGAATAATACCGGCCATGAAAAGCTTTGAGATGGGAACGTTGGAAACACCGGAATATACGACCATCAGAATTGACGGAGGGATAACGACTCCGAGAACACCGCAGGTGGAGACAAGTCCGGTCGCAAAACCTTCATCATAGCCCGCCTTTATCAGTGGGGAGAGAAGAAGTCCGCCGAGAGCGGCTGCATCAGCGTTGGCAGAGCCGGAGATACCAGCCATAATCATACCCGCCAGAGACGTCGTATGAGCAAGTCCGCCGCGGATGTGACCGACGAGAGAGTTTGCGAACTTGACTATCCTTGCCGTAATACCAATCTCGTTCATGAGACCGCCGGCAAGCATGAAGAACGGCATTGCCATTAGCGAGAAGCTGTCGCATGCGCTGAACAGTTTCTGGCAGATTGCGAGCGACGGAAGATCCGGGCTCGTCATGAAAGCGACCGCGGCCGGAATGGCCATGGCAAAGGTAATCGGTGCACCTAAAACGAGGAGAACGGCAAACCCTACAAAAAGTATAGTTAGTTCCATTATTTAGCCTCCTCCTTGGAAAACAGATCCTTAAAATTATTAACCGTGCACTCAAGAACGAAAATAATCATAAGAACCGCACATGTGGGCTGGCAGGCATGGACATAAATCTGGGGAAGGCCGAGGCCGACCATTTTCTTTCCGGATACCTGTCCGCAGAACTTTATTGCCTGAATGAGCCAGAACACACAGAAAACCAGCACCAGCAAATGAATGATAATGCCGATAATATCCTGAACTTTTTTTGGGAAACGTTCGACAACCATCGTAAATCCTACGTGTTCACCGTGCCTGTAGAGAATCGGCATACCGAGAAATACCATCCAGATAAAGAGATATCTCGCGGCCTGTTCCGACCAGGTAACGGTGTTGTTGAAGATATAACGGCTGACGACCTGAACCAGTATCAGCAGAGTAAATGCGCCTATGAGAACGGCCATTATTATCTCTATTGCCTTTTCAAGTACATCGAGAGCCTTTTTCATATTTCTGTACTTACCTCCTTCTGCAACGCTTGGCGTTAAACGAGCAAAACAAACAACTGCAACCGATGATGCGGTATTGCTGAAATTCACTCTGAAAGAATTATAATAAAGAGAATTAATATTGTAAAATTGAATAATTTTGACTAAAATATAAACGATATCTATATTAAGCCAATATTATACAAATCAGGAGGCGGAGATTTATGCAGTCTTCATATATTGAAGCGTTTCTTGCGGTTGTGCAGAACGGTTCATTTTCAAAAGCCGCATCGCAGCTGTATATTACGCAGCCGACACTGACTAGCAGAATTCAGGCGCTGGAGCAGGAACTAGGCGTACCGCTTTTCAGCAGAAAACAGGGGCAGCGGTCAATTGACCTGACCCCTGCCGGAAAGACCTTCGTTTCAACAGCGAACAAGTGGACGCTTCTCGACGGCGAATGCAGGAAGCTGTCAGATACCGCAGGACGTCCGTCTCTCACAATTGCTTCGACGCAGACGCTCAGCAACTATGTAATGCCGGAGGTGTACTCCCGTCTTGTAGCCAGAAACCTTCCGGTCAGCTTCGTATTTGAAACGCTGCATTTCCATGAATGCTACAACGCGGTTGACAGCGGAGAGGCGGACCTGGTTTTCGTTTCCAAGGCAATGGCATACCCGAGGGTTTCCACTTTTCCGATTTTCTCGGAGAAGATGGTGCTTCTGTGCAGCTCATCAGCCCCGTACCATGACCAGATCGGACCGGAGGAACTGCCGAAGGAAAAATGCGTACATCTGTTCTGGTCCGTTGAGTACGGCGCATGGCATGACTACTGGTTCGGAACTGACAAGCCGCCTATTCACGCGGACAATCTGCGGCTCGTTCAGGAAATGCTGGCTTCTTCCGACAAATGGGCGTTGGTTCCCGAATCCGCAGCCAGTGTGGCGAGCAAGAATCCCGGGCTGACATACTACAGCGTCATCAATGCCCCGCCGGACAGACCGATATACCTTCTGACGCAGGAACCGAGGCACAAGTATGCCAGCGCCGTCGTTGAAGATTTGATTTCCGTTCTGTCGGAGCTCTGTACAAGCAATCTCTGGAAATGACAATGAAAGACAATAAAAAAGGAAGCATCCGTGGATGCTTCCTCAGCTTAAATGCACTTTAATCAATGAGCGGCAAGCCGTATTTTTGTTGTGAAAACGATGCGCTGTCCGGCTTCGATGACATCAAAGGCGCCCTCCATGTTGAGACCGTTAGCCGGTCCGCTTTCGGGCTCGACGCTTATGAAGCCTTTGTCTCCGCCGCAGTTCCACACAACCCAGTTGCGGAATGCGGGAGATGCTATATATTCAAAATCGTCAATTACGGCAGTGTCTCCTGCCGAAACGAAGAAGTTGGATATTGTCTTTCCGGTCGGGTCGGTTCCTTCAAGGAGCAGCCGGCCGTTTTCAGTGAGTTCGACAGGCTCTTTTCCGGGCGTGAATGTCGATCTGTCGAAAATGTACTCTTTTTCAACGGGTACCTTCACATAGCCGCGCGAGGCGAAGTTTGTATGAAGACCGAAGAGAAGCGGCATGGAACAGTCGCCTGTATTTTCAAATTCATAGGTCTCCGAAAGTCCGTCTTCCGCGACTTCGACGGTTATGTCGCATGTGAATTTGAAAGGGTACCTTTCGCCTTCGTTGACGTAGCGGCCGCTTACATAGCTTTTGCCGCTGCCGGTAACAACAAAATCTGCATCGGTCATCAGACCGTGAAGATTGTTGCCCCATTTTTCCTCGTTTACGGGAAGAGAGTATGTTTTTCCCTCAAAGGTGAATTTGCCGCCGGTTGTACGGTCGGGCGGGAGAAGAAATGCGTTTCCGTACACTATGTGGGACCGGACGAAAGCATCGTCGTTTTCCGGAGTCCTCATTATCTGTCTGTCCCTATATTTAAGGGAAATGAGATTCATGGAATAGCCGGGAAGAACCTCCGCGGACCAGTCGCCGCATGAAATACCGATTCGTTCAAGCTTTTTGTCTGTCATTGCACAATCACCTCATCCAAGATTTACGGCCGAGACGTTCGCCCTGATAGCCGTCACCGTTTGCGGCCTTCGCGGCCTGCGTAAACTCAAGATATCTTTTAAATGTTTTGAGATTGAATTTGAGAATATTGAACGGTTCGCAGAATTCCAGACCTGTTTTCTTTTCCATAAAGCTTTTGAATCCGTCGGTACCGCCTTTTATGGTTTCCCTGTCAATCATGAAGGCGGCAAGTTTGTTCTGGAACAGATACAGATATTCATTGTCTTCCACCAGGGCCACGATCCTGCTGTATGGGCACTCCTCGCTGACCTCGTTTGTCGTTATGCCGCTGTCCGAGAAGAAATACTGGAGATGAGGGTACTCCTTGCCGTCATAGGATTTTATTATCTGGTCCGCTAGCCCTCTGGCTTTGGCGTTCAGTCCGGTGAGGGCTATGCAGCCCACAGGCATAAGAACAATAGCGGTTCCGTTCGATCCGCTCATAAGAAGACCGATTACTATCATTGCAATCGCGCAGACGGCCATAATGACTTTCTTCCCGAATTCGAAGGTGTTTCTCCTTACAATGCACAGCCTTTTTATGGCGTCCGCCGTATATTTCATACGTGCTGTATACCTGAAGCGGGACTGCTCCGAGGTGCCGTCGCGAGAATTCTGATTCTTAGTCTTTCCCATTTGAATCGTTTTCCTTTGTTTTTTTCTTTGTTCCCGACAATAACATTTTTCCACCCGTGACGTCAACCTTGATGTTTCTCCCAAAATGAGATCTGCAGCATAAAAATCCCGGCTGATTCTGTGATACAGCCGGGAAATTGAGAGTATTTTCTTAAATTTCTTTCATATTATTATATAATGCCAATGTGTTTCGCATATCGCAGGAAGTGCCTAAAAATAATTATATTATTTTTCCGTTGCAGTGGTCGATTTCATGCTGCACTATTTCCGCGGTGAAGGCGGAAAAAGTCCTTATCTGGGATTTGAAATCCATGTCCTTGTAGCGGACCTGTATGTTTTCGAATCTGTGCGCGACGCGCTTGCCGTCGAGCGACAGGCAGGATTCCTCCGCGAGATATTTTCCGGAGGTTTTGAGTATTTTCGGATTGAACATGACGCAGGGAGTTCCGCCGTTGTCAAATACTATTATGCACTTGAGCTCGCCTATCATGTTGGCGGCAAGTCCGACGCATCTGTCCCGGTTGGCCTCGAGCGTGTCGAGAAGGTCCAGCGCAACGGGCATATCGTCTATGGTCGCAGGGGCGGATTTTTGAGACAGGAAATCCGTATCCTTTATTATTTCTCTTACCATAGTGCCTCCTGTGTGTTCGGGGGAGTGATTTTGTTGCCTTCCTTGTCTTCAAGGAAGTGCGACGCCATCATGTCCGCGGAGTGCAGGGCCCAGACGACCGGATGAAGGTCAACTGCCTGGTCGAACGAGTAGCGGTCGCTGCCCTCGGGCGGACCCATGTGCCAGCGTATGGCGTATGCCTCGCACTTGTCGAGCTTAATAAATTCCTGAAGCATCATGACGGATTTCTCGCCGTGGCCGAGAGGCATTTTGTCCTCTATCTCGTAATACAGATATTTTTCCCACTGGCCGGTTTCCTCGTTTTTGCGGTTGCGTGATGACGCTGAGTAGAAATTGGTCTTGCAGATGTCGTGCAGAAGAGCCATGACGATGACGTTTTCTTCGGTTACGGTTTCGGCCTCGCAGCCGGCTATCATCATGGAGTATGTCCCGTCCGCATTATGCTTGAGAGAGCCTCTGAGCACGTCGAGGACGTTCAGCGAGTGCTGCACAAGGCCGCCGGGCACCGACAGATGGTATCTGCCGCTCGCGGGCGCCCGGTACATGTCGCTGGACCTGAGATAATTAAAAAGCGCGTCCATGCCCGGCCTGTTTACTCTGGAAAGCTCGGCTTCGAATCTTGAGATGTTTGCGTTTTCCATATAATTCCACCAGAAATCCTTATTGTTATCGTACAGCATTATATCATAAAAGACCGCGCAGTTGGAAAATACTTGAAGATATCGGACGGCGGTGTGTATTTTGCCGGCGTAAAGTGATAAAATATAAATATAAGAATCAGCAGGAAGGTGATACGTACGCAGAGGGAACTGAGAAAATACAGGGATACTCTATCCATAACCGGCATGGGCGTAATCGCGTTCGGAATCTGGAGCATTCTGAAAACGGTTATTACCTATGCGATGTCTGACGACTATATGGCCGAGCTCGGAATCAAGCCCGAGGCTGTTACCGTGACGCTGATAATCATGTCGGTGATTATGGTCGGGGACATCATTTTACGGATAGTTGTGGGAATAAGCGCCGTAAAGGAAGGCAAGGGCATAAAAGAAGGCTGGTTTTACGTCATCGTGGCGATGGCGGTCTTTGTGCCGGCATCGGTTGTCAGCGTTGTTACGACCTTCATCGACGAGCCTTTCAGATACGGCCTTCTGCTGTCGGCAACCGTCGAGGCTACGTCGCTTGTCACGACGGTGGAAATGCTCGTGAGCGCGTTCAGGGTCAAGAAACTTACGAAAGAACTGGCAGGCGGCTGATATGCAGATAGATTTTCATTACTACGCGGCATACTGCGCCGCAATTATAGCGGGATACACCCACGGGCAGGCCATGGAGATATGCTACAGCGACTATCTCGTGGACGAGTGTTCGAAAACCTTCCTGAAATCCGTGGACGGACCGCAGAGCGCGGCGTCCACACAGCTCCAGCTCGAGATGATGGACATGAGGACCGACATACTCGGCATACAGGACATAACAAGAATCTGGGCTTCGTTCCATTTTCTGCCCCGGGACCTCAACGCGGATATAAAAGTCAGAAGCAAGAGGTACCGCAACAAGTACCGTCTCATCTGCGGACCGAACGGGGAACTGGTGAAGGAAACAGTGGAACTTGCCAGAAACAGGAGTCTGCAGGCCGCGGGCGTTGCCATGCACGTGCTGTCCGACACCTGGGCGCACACTAATTTCGCCGGAACGCCGTCAATGGTCATCAACAACACGGACGACTACTTCTATGAATACGTGACCGAGGACGGGGTGGAAAAGGAGACAAAGATCAGCTTCCGCCACAGTCCGACGAGTCCCGACGATGTGGAGAAGCTCAAGTACACAAACAGCATATACCAGCCGGACGAGAAATCCATCATGAATCTCGGCCACGGCCGCGCCGGGCACTTCCCGGACTACAGCTACGCGAAGTACAAGTACCTTCCGGCATGGGGCGACTATGAGGAGGTCGTAAAGGACAATCCCGCGGACTACTACATGGCCTTCTGCCAGATGGTGTACGCGCTGCAGTGCCTTAAAAACGGCACGGAGTTTGAAACCGGCATCTACGCGTTTGACACGGTTGAGCCCCACAGGGAAACGATAGACGCCATACTGAGAAAACGCCAGCGCAGGGCGAGCGACGACTGGAAGGCCTTCGGCGAATCACTGAGCGGGCGTGAAATACCGGACTTCGACGCGAATGCCTATACGAAAGAATATGTCTCGGCCGCACCGGAGGAAAAGGACGAAAGCTTTCTCGGCAGGTTCTTCGTGGCGACCATGGCCCAGAAGAGCATGGTCACGAACAAGGTCTACAGCTCCGGCAACCTGCTGTGCGGATTCTCGGTCGATTACGCCAAATCAGGCTTCCGCGGTATAAAGGACTTTTCAAAGCTTGTGGAAATGGCAAAGAAGGAGGTGCGCAGCAATGACAAAAATTCAGAGAGCTGAAAGCTTTTTTGAGGGAATCATTATTTTTGCGGCCATCTACCTTATGGTAAAGGATCCGGAAAACGGTTTTTATCTCGTCGCCGCCATACTCAGCGTATCCCTTATACTCAACGCCGTACGCACCCTTATATACTATTTCACCATGGCCAAGCATATGGTCGGGGGAAAGATTCATCTATACAAGGGAATCATCCTGCTGGACCTCGGCATGCTGATGTTCACGTTCAACGACATACCGCGCATCTGGATAATGATATATCTTGTCGTCATACAGCTGTTCAACGGCGCCATAGGCATCGCACGCGCGCTTGAATCGAAGAAGAACGGCGGAAGATGGAGAATGAAGCTATCGCTCGGGATCATAGACGTAATTTTCGCGATACTGTGCATTGTCTTCAACCGTTCGATCAACGTCATGGTGTACATATACTGCTTCGGACTTTTCTACTCGGCGATAGTGCACATAGCGGACGCGTTTAGAAAGACGTCTATAGTATACATTCAGTAGAACAAAGCTATTTCCGGATCACAGGGAATCAGATTTTTGAATCACAAGAAAGGCGGCAATCGCTTATGAAAAGAACTGCGACGATTATCATTTGCCTGCTCGTGCTTGTTTCATCCGCCGCCTGCGGCCGGAAAACGGCTGACACGTCCGCCGCACCGGCGCCCATACCCGCTGCGGCGCCATCCGCCCCGGAGACGGAGGCGGTCCGCTCCGAAGAGTGGAAAACCCTGAGCAAATATTTCGATTCCGCGCAGTTCACGGATATTGCCGGGGACTGGGACTGGAGGGGAGGACCTGAGTATACGCAAACGCCGGGACCCGTCAAAGTCAGGAACATCAGCCTCTGCCTCGGCATGACGTACGCCGAAGCCGACAAGGCGATGAACGGGGCGCTTGAAAGAGGCGGCATGCGCTGGGTGGATTTCGACGGCGAGCCCTTCACATGCGTTTTCGATACGGATCCGGACGGCGGCTCCGGCGCATGTGACGGACTTCGGATAGTGTTCCGCCTGGAAAAGCCCCGGGAGATGAGCGAGGATACGGTTTTCGCCTCGCTTGAAAGCACGGGGAAGGTTTCAAAGATTTCAGTCAGCAGATACTACGATATGGATACGGACCTGCCGTACGCCGAAAGATTCTGGTTCGACGGCCTGGATTTCATGGGCGTGACGCAAAACAGCGGTCCGGAGGATATAGTGGCTCTTTTAAATACGCCGAGCGGCGTATATCTTGAAGCCGGCAATATTGCCATGAGCTACGCGTTTGACTGTCCCGACGGACGTATACGGCTGGACTTCGGCTACTGCGAGGCAGACCGTTCGCTCGTAGGCGCGCATATTTATCTGCCCGGCGACTGAGCGGAGCATACCGGGATATACAAGTACATAAAGAAAAAGGCATCCGTGCTTATCAGCTGTAAAACTGACTAACACGGATGCCGTAATAATATCTGCCGCTATATTTTCTTGTATCTGTCGAGAGGAATCGGAAGCTCGGACTCGAAGGCGGTGAAGACGTCGGTGACTTCGACTTCGGTGTCGCCGCTGTAGCCGGGAACCGTCAACCTGCTTCCCACGGTAATATCTGGATCGTCGCAGAGATAGTCGTATGTTCTTCCGAACTCGTCGAAGCGGACGCTGACGAACCTGCATTCCTTTCCGGACGGGGCTTCGCTTTCGGGAACATACACGTAGAACTCGCCGGGACCTATCCATGCGACGCAGTCATCCTCGTAGTAGAACTCCCAGCGGTCTTCCATGCTGTCGTACACGACGCGCTCGAAAAGGGCGCCGTCGGAGGGGATGCTGTAGTCCTCGACGGTTCTGCCGATGTAGCGGACGGTGTCGACAAGGTCGCAGTAATCCATCTCGTTTACGGTTACGAGAACCTTTCTCTTGCGGTGCTCCTTGCTGCGGTTGACGCGCTCGGCGCAAAAGAGGATATCTCCGTTTTCGCACTGCTCGCATCTGAGCTCGGCGCGGCCGTTCTTGGTCACGAGCGCTTCGAAAAGGATGAAGTTCCAGACCTGCGGATTTGTTCCGAAGTATGACTCGTCTATATCCGAGATGATGCGTTTGGTGTTCTCGAGAGCCTTTCTTATGCCTATGGCGACCGTGGTGTCGCCGAAAAAGTCGTCGTTGCGTGCTCTTCTGGCTATGGCGTATGCGGCCTGGAGATAATACATGTACGCGGTGTAGGGGTCAGGCTCGGCGCCGATGCCGTCGGAATATATATTGCCCATGCGAAGGGCCGCGTCGGCGAAGGAGCCGTCCTCGCCCATGATGAACTGGCGGAAACTGTCGTTGTAGACCATGGTGTAGAGCCTGTTGGCTGCGGCGGGCATTTTTTCGCAGCCGTAGCCGCGGGCAAACATATCCCCGAGCTTGTAGGTGCCTTCGTACAGCCCGCACGCTGCGCTGACGGAAAACTCGCGGAAGGCCTTGTCATATTCCGGCTTGCCGCCGTTGCATCTGCCGTAGTAGTAGATGTAGCCGAGCGTGTTGTGATACTGCGGGTCGTTGTTAATATCTATAAGCTTCGTAAGCAGGTCCCTGGAGGCGTTCCAGTCGCAGGCGTAGAGGCGGTTTCCGCCGTAGCAGGCGTATGCCTTGATGTGCATGGCAAAGGGGTCGTTCGCACCGCAGTCTTCGTCTATCCACTTGCGACCGAGTTCAAGGGCACGCTCCGGCATGGCCGCGAGGGCGTCGTCATCGGAAAGAAGGCTTAGGAAATTATCCCTGTCGACCGCCGACCACTCGGTGCGCTGCGAAAGACTTTTGCCTTTGTTGGCGAAGTATACGTCTATATGCTCTTTGAGCACGGTGATGGCCGTGTCGGAAATGCGCGCGGAATCAGGGTCGTCCACGGTCATGTAAAGGTTGTTGAGACCGGACCATATCTGGCTTGCAAGCATGAAGTCGTTTGCGCAGCTGCCCGGAAGTATATCCGTGCCGGCGGAAGAAGCGTCCGGTTCGTCCTCGTCTTCGAAAAGACCGCAGGCACGCTCGAGACCGAAATCGAACGAGTAGCAGTCGATAACGTTCTGCCAGTTGCCGTAGTAATCCGAAAGCAGCGGATTGCTCGCAATAAGATTGTCCACTGCGGCGGCGAGGTCCTCCGCGGTCATCGAAAAACCGCCGGGAACTTCGACATCGAGCTCATCGTCGGGGCCGAGGTTCAGAATTTCTTCCGGTATCTGAACGTATCTTATGAACTTTCTTGCCGAGTCGGGGGTGAAGGTGACAGTTGCCATAAGGTTTTCTCCAAAATAAACATAGTCTGCGGATAATTTTTCATAAGTATACCATATGATGAAATACTATGGAATTTTTTTCTTGAAAGATACCCGATATACCGGCGGGGTGAAGGGATTTCCGGCACAAAATCTCTTGCCAAAGACCGAATGACAGTTATAATTAATACAGTACAAAATACAACAGTACAAAGGATAGGAGGATCTGATTAATGGAAGGTTTTTCAGATTACACACAGTCAGCGCTTGAAATACTGCGCAAACCACAGCTGACGATGCAGTGGTACCTGGTGCCGCTTTTCGTCATACTGCTTTATGCAATAAACAAGGAACTGAGCGAAAAGAACTACAAGGTGGTTCTCGGCGGTCTGGCTCTCTGGGGCGTGGACGTATTCAACGAGATCTGGAATTCCATGGTATGCTTCATAAGCGGGTATGCTCCCATATGGGGAACTCCGGTGGTCGGAGCCGGCAGGACCGCATGGCTCATCATGATAGGCTACAACGTGGAGATATCCATAATGTTCCTGTTCATGGGAATGATGGCATGCCACATGCTGCCCGAGGACAAAACGAAGAAAATACTCGGCATCAACAACCGTATCTTCTACGCGCTTGTTCTGACGACCACGGCTGTTATAGTCGAGTGCTTCCTCAATTTCTGCGGCGTGCTCACCTGGGAGTGGCCGTTCTGGCAGATCAGATGTCCGTGGATACTCTGGCTTATAGGATATCTGCCGTTCTTCTGCGCGGCGTTCTACACACATGACAGACCTACGGTCAAGGAATCGGCAAAGGTTGTGGGAATTATACTCGGCTTCGACCTTATACTCATTATCATTTGCGCATTCTGCGGATGGATTTAAGGAGGTAGATTTTATGGCATACATGAACGGCGGAGTAATTGCGGTGCTCATAGGAGCGCTGGTTGTGGACTGCACAATCATAGCAATCGCATTTAAGAGTTTTCTCAAGAAATAATCCCGGTTAATCCGGTGTAAAAAGATACTGCCGCGCCCGGTGAAGCGTAGTCTTTTGACGACGAAGCACTGAGGCGCGGCAGCGGTTTCGGGTGCGAAATGCATCCCTTCGGGGATTTTTTGAAATTTCTATATTTTGCCCTTGATTTTCCCTCTTCCGTAAGGTATATTGTGTTACCAAAATTAATAAGAGAGGAGAACCATAAATACAGTGAGTGAATACAAAAAGAGAACGTTGTTTATATGGGCCGCAATCGCGCTTGCGGCGGTACTGCTCGGGAAATACGTCGTCGTGCCCCTGACGCCTGCGCTCGGCACGCCGTGGAGGATACTTATCGGAGGTCTTTCGCTTCTGGCGCTCATCTGGGCGGGAGTATCCGCACTGACGGGGTGCAGGATCAACAGGTACTGGGAAAACGTTATCAGGATGAGCTTTCCGAAGGATGTGGAGGCAATCAGGGCGATGGGGGTCAAGAACAACCTGGACTTCGCGTATGCGATGACGAGACTTATGTCATACGTGCCCGTGAGACTTTTCGGAAATACGGTCGGAATCCCGAGAGCATACTACAACCACAGGATATACAAAAAGAGCATCGAGCTCTTCGAGCAGATGTTCGGCCGAAAGCCCGTCGGCATAAGATCTCTGGACTGGGGATACATCGCCGCGAGCGAGGCGGCCATGGAAATGAACTCGGAGCCGGGCAAGATCCCGTTCGAGTTGTTCGAAAAGAAGATATCCAAGGAAGTGCGCAGATATTTCGACAGGGACGAATACCTGCACGATTCGGCCGTATAGCATAAAAAATATGTACATAACGTAAAAAATCCGTGAATAAGCTTTATTCACGGCGTTTTTTATGTTATAATACCGCCAAAGAACCCCGATAAACACGGGGGATAGAAAGGAAATAATTTAATTATGACTAAATCTGAACTCATTAAGAAAGTCGCAGACCAGGCTGGCCTGTCCCAGAAGGATACCGAGAAAGTTCTCAACGCAGCTCTTGCTGACGTTATCGCAGCCGTAAAGGCCGGTGATCCCGTTGTTCTCGCAGGCTTCGGCAAGTTCGAGAAGAAGCACACTGCAGCCCGTGAAGGCAGAAACCCCGCAACAGGCGCAGCAATCAAAATCGCAGCAAAGAACGCAGTCAAGTTCACCGCTCAGAAGGCTTTCAAGGACGCCCTCAACTAATTTAAATAACGCTTAAATGACGGGGCCGCCGCAATCCGTTTAGGAATGCAGCGGCCCCGCTGTCAGTACGGGCCGGCGTATATGCGCCGGTCTTATTTTTTTCCTATGAGATACGCCGCGGTCGCAAACACCAGATCTCTCGCGCAGACTAAAAGTATTCCAAGCAGGCTTATCTCGCCGGTGTAGCGGGCGCTTATGAGGCAAAAGACTGCAAGGACCGCCGCAAGAAAATATGTCGGCACGTAGTTTCTGCCGCGCCGGGCGTAGCTGATGATTCCTATGTATGTCGCAATCTCCAGAACGACCCTGAGCACGGGAAGGGTGGGGACCAAGTACCACACCAGAAGTTCGGCCAGAAGAAGGAACGTGATGTTGCCGATGAACGCGGCGGCCCTCGCCTTTTCACTGCGCTCGGTTTTGCGCACTTTCCTTACAATGAAGAAAATGATTTGAAGCAAAAGCTCGGCGAGCACGACGGCCGCTACGATGAAACACAGCTTTATGACGTCCGACAGTGACAGATTGAACACGTTGGCCGACTGCATCTGGTTGACCGCGGACATGGGTATCACCCGGCTTAAGTCGGTATTTCCGACTATCATGCATCCGCCGGATTCGACGGTTATTCCTCGCCCGGCGCCGGGGGAGAATATGAGGGACTTTTCACCGGCGGCGGTTTTTAGCGGAACGTTGGCGACAAGATTGGCGACAACGGTATCGGTGGAGTACCTGACCGCGGTAACGTCGGTGCTTTCGTTACGGTCGGGCGAGAATGCTATGGTGTAGGACTTGTCGAGAGGCAGGTCTATATTCACGTTGGAACCGCTGCGCACGCAGGCTATGAGGACGTCCGGCAGTTCCTGGCCGTTCCGGAATGTGAACGTGCCGTCGGCATACGCCGTCTCGACCAGGCCGAAGCGGTCGTAAACGGATATATCCGCGTCGGTGGTGAAGGTTATGTGAAGAAACTCCGAATTGCCGGTAAACAGTTCGGGGCTGTCTTTGGACAGGATCCACGAGGTGTAGGTCGTGACCGTGTGGGAAAACATCAGGTTCTGGCCGAGAGTCTCGTCCAGGAGCCAGCCGCCGGTTTTGATCTGGGTTTCGTAGCCGTGGAGCAGGTACTCGCCGCCCATCTTGTCGAGATAGGATTTAAGACCCTCGAGTTCGGCCCGGCCGTATTCGTCATGGGGCTCGAATTTTTTGACCGCTTCGCTGAGTATGTCCACAATGTTGTCCGAGTCGGACGCGGATATTATGGCTATGACCGAGTCCTGAAGATGCTCGACATAGTCGGCCGGCGTGGGCATGAGTTCGTATATGTAGTTGAACAGTACGCGGTACTGGTCGTACAGCGACGGGTTGCAGCGCAGATCCATGTTGCCCGACATGTTGTAGGCACTGTAGGCGTAGGGGAAGAAATCACTGTCAAAGCATACGGACCTGAGATACAGCTCGGTGCCGAAGTGCTTGTAGCCCCAGTCGGCAAGCGGCACCTTTGGGACGATGTCGTCCTTGCCCATGATGCAGAAAATATTGTCGTAACTGCCGGGGTTTCTCGTCACTCTGGGTGTGCCGAACGAGTAGCCGTAGACGTCAGTAAACATGCCCGAGTCCGTCATGTCGGCGGCCACGATGTTTGAAACCGCGCCCGCGCGGCTCTGGCCGGTTACCCAGAGCTTGACGGGACCGTCCATCGGGTATCTTTCCATATATGAGCGTATGGCGGCGTTCACCTTCTGGGCGGCTTCGTTGAATCCGACCGCGCGCTCCTCGTCGCCGATCTTGAAGTTCGACGCCCATTCCTTTCCGTAGCCTCCGCCGCATACGCCGACGGCGAGAAGGGTGAAGCCGTCAAGATGCTTGTGGCCTATGCAGTACGCAATTGTATCCGGACCGGGGAGAGTCTCGTAGGCGCTGATGTCGGGGTCTTCAAAGCCGAGAGTGTCGAAATACTCTTTGGCAAAAGTCTCGTATCCGTCGCGGTAGGCTGCCACGGTAAGTCCGGCCGAGGCCATTGCGAGGTCCGGGGAGTAGCTGTGGCTGTCGAGGCTGAAGTAGCCGTCGCTGTACGGGAATTCAACGTCGTTCTGTATTCCGCCCGACGTGACGAAGTGGACATTTATCCATACGGGGTCCGCACCGCTTCCACCGTCCGCAAATGCCGCCGCAGGAAAAGACGCGACCGCGAAAAGAACGAGGAAAACAGATATTAATATACGGGACAGTTTTTTGCCGTGCATTGAATTCACATCCGTAGAAATAATATTTTGCACATTATACCTTGATATTGAAATTCGGACAAGCTACATTGCGCGCGGCGACCACAAAGCGATTGAAAACGGAAGGCGTTTTGGGTATAATTTTTCTACAGGAATGACTACTGCCGGCGTATGGAAAATCGTATGCCGGTTTCAAGCGGAGTATTAATATGAGCATATTCATGTTTATCAATCTCTTCGGCGGGCTTGCCCTGTTCCTATACGGAATGCGCCTTATGGGCGAGAGCCTCAAGGAAAGCTCGTCATCGACCCTGAAAAAGGCCATGGAGAGCGTCACCAACAGCTCTGTAAAGGCCTTTCTGCTGGGCATCGCGGTCACGGCAATAATACAGTCGTCCACGGCCACCATAGTCATAACCTCGGGTCTTGTCGCGGCGGGTATCATTACGCTCCGGCAGTCGCTCGGAATTATTATCGGAGCGAACGTCGGTACGACCGTAACCGGGCAGATCATCAGGCTCCTTGACATAAACGCCGCGGGCACGTCCTGGCTGCAGTTTTTCCAGCCCTCGACCCTCGCGCCGGTCGCGCTCATTATAGGGATAGTCTTCGTGATGTTCTGCAAGTTCAAAAGCTCCGACACGGCCGGAAACATCGCGCTCGGCTTCGGCATACTGTTCACGGGCCTTCTCAACATGACGAGCTCCGTCAACAGCCTTTCGAGCACAGGAGTGTTTGAGACAGTATTTTCAAGCCTGGGCGAGAGCCCTCTTCTCGGATACATTTCAGGTGCGGGCGTTGCGTTCATACTCCAGTCGTCCTCGGCGACAATCGGTATCCTGCAGGCCTTCTCGGCATCGGGACAGCTGACGTTCAAGGCGATATACGCCGTGCTGGTCGGTATCTATCTCGGCGACTGCGTGACGACCGCCATAGTCTGCTCCATAGGCGCAAAAGCGGATGCCAGAAGAGTCGGCATAGTCAACATACTTTTCAATTTAAGCGAGACGGTGGTTGTTCTGGTCGTCGTGGGACTGGCGCACAGGCTCGGACTCATAAACGATTTGTGGAACAGGACCGTGACCCCGGGCATCATAGCGAACACCAACACGGTGTTCAACCTCGGCTGCGCGATTCTGCTGTTTCCCATGATAAATACCTACGAGAAGCTTAGCCGCAAGATTGTCAGAGACGAGCCGGAGCCGGAGTACAAGTACGCCGACAAGCTCACCGCGCTGAACCCGGCTTTTGCCAAGACCCCGGCCATCGCGCTCAACGCCTGCTACGAGGCTCTTTGCACGATGCTTGACGTCGCACGCGAAAACATCTTTAGGGCATTCACCCTTCTCGAGGACTACAGCGACGAGGTGTATCTCGAGGTGGAGTCGGAGGAGAACAACATAGACATACTCTCGGACGCGCTCAGCGCGTATCTCGCGGTGCTCAGCTCGTATCTGAACACCGACCTTCACGTCAAGATACTCGACCAGTACTACAAGGTGAATGTCGAGTTTGAAAGACTTTCGGACCACTCGCTCAACATCGCCGAGTACGGAAAAGAGATGAACCGCAAGGGACTGAGGTTTTCGGACGCCGCGCTGTACGAGCTGCACACGATAGAAAAGCTTATTGCCGAGATAATGGACAGCACCTCGCTTGCGTTTAAAAAGAGGGACGTTACGGCGGCAAAGAGGATAGAACCGCTCGAACAGGTTACGGACGATGCGGTCGAGTATGTAAAGGACATGCACCTCAAGCGTTTCCAGAAGGGTCTGTGCACTGTCGAGGCGGGCTCCATTTTCCTGAATCTGCTTTCGGATATGGAGAGAATATCCGACGTATGCTCGAACGTGGGAGTGGCGACCATAGCGCGTGTGTATCCCGAAGAGGCCGGCAACGCGCACGAGTACACCTCCAAGCTTCACGTCAACGACGAGTTCGTCAAGCAGTACGGCGACAAGCATGACGAGTATTTCGGCCAGCTTCACCGCGAGCCGGAACTTAAAATACAGACAGATGCCCCTCAGGGCTGAAGACGGGAGACAAAATGAGCAGCATAACTGAACTTAAAATAACCGACATCCCCGGCGTATCCATAGGACAGGTCGAGGACATACAGGGAGGCACGGGCTGCACGGTGTTCGTGTCGAAAGAAGGTATGTGCGCAGGACTTGACGTAAGGGGCGGAGGTCCCGCGTCGAGGGAATCGGAGCTTTTAAAGCCGCTTGCGTCCGCGGCCTGGGTTAATGCGGTGGTGCTCTCGGGCGGCAGCGCATTCGGTCTTGATGCGGCCGGCGGAGTCATGAAATGCCTCGAGGAGAACGGCATAGGATTTGACGTCGGCGTCACAAAGGTGCCGCTCGTGTGCCAGTCGGACCTCTTCGACCTTACCTACAGGGACCCGTTCGCGCGTCCGGATTTCGACATGGGCTACGCCGCGGCAAAGGCGGCGCTGTTTGACCCGAACTACCGCGACGGAAACTGCGGCGTGGGCTGCGGGGCGACCGTGGGCAAGATAAAGGGCATGGAATGCTGCATGAAATCCGGCATCGGCAGCTATGCGATTCAGATCGGCGATCTCATTGTCGGCGCCGTGGTCGCGGTGAACGCGTTCGGAGACATATACGACTGGAAGACGGGAAACCGCGTGGCGGGACTGCTCAACGACAATCTTACGGGATTCGAGGATACGGCGGACTATATCATTAAAAAGATAACGGCGCCCCAGAACCGCTATGCCGGCAACACGACGCTCGGAGTCATTATCACGAACGCGGACTTTGACAAGGCGGCGCTGTGCAAGATAGCCGGAATGGCGCATGACGGATACGCAAGGTCCATAAGACCGGTGCATACCTCGGTCGACGGCGACAGCATCTATGCGCTTTCGGTTGGAAAGGTCGAAGCCAATATGGACGTGGTCGGAACCGTGGCCGCGGACGTTATGAGCGAGGCCATACTCAACGCCGTGATGAACGCCGCAAACGACGGGACATACAAATGCGCCCGGGACATCGCCGGCTGACAGATTCTGCCCACAAATATAAAAGTGAAATGAAAGAGGGTCCGGATCAAAATCGATCCGGACCTTCTTTCATGGTGAAAAATATTACTTTTTCAGTGTCTCTTTGGCAGCTTTGACAGCTTCCTTAGCGGCTTCCTTTGCCTTCTCCTTGACTTCGGGAGCGGCTTCCTTTGCGGACTTGAGGGCCTCTTTTGCCTTCTCGGTTGCTTCGGGAGCGACTTCCTGTGCCTTGACGGCGGCCTTCTCGCCTACCTCTTCGGCAAATGCCTTGGTCTCCTTGATGTAATCGTCAACCGTGGGCTTGGAGTCGGGGTTGGCGGCCTGGGCACGCTCAACAACCTTGACGGCTGCGGCGCCGATGCCAGCTGCTACTACAAATCCTAACAGACTCATGATATAACACCTCCGTTTTTTATTATGGCAACAGTGTATATCATATCGGCAGGGAAATGATTAACAAACGGAAAACAAATCAAAAGTTACTTCGAGTATCTGTCGATGCACTCGAAGCACTCGTTCATCATGTTGTCGACGATGGTTTCAACGGGAAGCACGTCGTGGATGATGCCGGAAATCTGGCCGATGGTCAGAACGCCCTCGTCAAGATTGCCTGTTTCGAAGGCCTTCTTGAGGCGTCTTCCGGAGGCGAGGGGACCTATCTCCTCAATGCCGGCGCCCGCGTCCTCGAGCTCCTTGACCTTTACGGCAAGGCCGTTGTTGAGGACTCTCGTGGTGTTGGTGAAGCGGCGCAGGACTATGGTTGTATCGTTCTCGGTCACGTTTTCGGCAACGGCCGCCTTGAACGCGCCGATTGCGGGGGCCTCTTCGGAAAGGAAGAAGCGGGTTCCGACAGTGACGCCTTCGGCGCCGAGCATGAGAGCGGCCGCCAGACCGCGCCCGTCGCCGACACCGCCTGCGCAGATGACGGGAATTGAAAGCGCGTCAACGGCGGCGGGAGTGAGAGACATCGTGCCGATGTCGTTTTCGCCTATGTGTCCGGCCGCGTCGAAACCGTCGATGATGACGGCGTCGCAGCCGATAGATTCGGCCTTGACCGCGTGCTTGACGCAGGTGCATTTATGCACTACGAGCATGCCGTACTGCTTCATCATGGGCATGAGCTTGTCGGGGAGACGACCCGACGTCTCCATTATTTTTATGCCTTCCTCGCCGCAGACTTTAACGTAGGCGGGATAGTCGGGAGGAGCGAGCGAGGGCATGAGCGTAAGATTGACGGCAAAGGGCTTGTCGGTCAGGGTCTTGGTCTTGCGGATTTCCTCCCTTAGCTCCTCGGCCGTGGCGAATGTCGCAGATGACATGACGCCGAGACAGCCGGCGTTGGATACGGCCGCCACGAGCTCGGCTTTAGCGAGCCACTGCATGGCTCCGGAGAGTATCGGCTTTTCTATGCCGAACAGTTCGGTTATTCTGGTGTTGAGTTTTCTTTCCATAATCAAAATACCTTCTTTTCACGCCAGTCCCAGATATGGGCCGCTTTTGCGGCGTCTTCGAGTTCCTGACGGAAATCCGGGTGGGCTATGTTTATAAGGGCCTCGGCCCTTTCCCATGAGGTCTTTGCGCGCAGGTCCGCTATGCCGTACTCGGTTATGACGTACTGGCAGTAGCTGCGCGGGACGGTGACTATAGTGTTGGGCTCGATGAACGGACGTATGCGCGAGTGCATTGTGCCGTCCTTGCCGGTGAAGGTGGATGACAGGCATATGAGGCCTTTTCCGCCTTTGGACCTTGTGGCGGCTATCATGAAGTCGAGCTGGCCGCCCGTGCCGGATATCTGGCGGTAGCCGGACGTCTCGGACGCGACCTGGCCGAACAGGTCGACCTCAAGCGCGTTGTTGAGGCAGACCATCTTGTCGTTTTCGGAGATGATGTACGGGTCGTTGGTGTAGTCGACGGGGGCTATCATGCACTCTTCGTTTCCGTCGAGGAAATCGTAGAGCTTTTTGGTGCCGGTTGCGAACGTGTATACAATCTTGCCGGGGTCCGTGGTCTTGTATTTGCCGGATATGCAGCCGCCCTCGTACATGGAGACGTACGCGTCGCAGAGCATTTCGGTATGCACGCCGAGGTCGCGGAGACCGGACTCGCCTATGAGCTGGCCGACGGCATTGGGCATGGTGCCTATTCCGAGCTGGATGCACGAGCCGTTTTCGACAAGGCTCACGACGAGCTCGGCTATTTTCGCGTCGACCTCGGTCGGGGGCGCCGTCGGAACTTCAATCAAAGGCTTGTTCGGGCCCTGCACGAAGGTATCAATCTGGGATACGTGCACTTTGGAGTACTCGTCGCTGTAGCATTTCGGAACGCTGTCGTTTATTTCAACTATGATGTGCTTTGCGTGGCGGATGTACTCCGGGGTAATGGAGGAAGATGTGCCTATATTCAAATAGCCGTCCTCGTCCGGTGGTCCCATCATGAACATGGCAACATCAATGCTGCCGACGCGCCCGGTCCTGATCGTATCGGGACCCTCGTGATAGTTCATGGGTATGTATCTGCACAGACCGTAGTCGCCGAGCTTGCGGCTCGCGGGGGAGAAATGCCAGTCGTTGTACATGACGTGCTCCATATTCTTGTCCGCCATTACCACGGCGGGAGGGAAGGGGCAGGTCGTTGAACGCAGAAGCACGTTTTCAAACTCGTCCACTCTGGCCGCAAGAGCCTCGTCGAGATATTTCGAAGCCATTACGAACTCACCGTAGACAACCGTGTCGCCGCTCTTCACGACCTTGACGGCATCCTCGACATTTTTAAATTTAGAGTAATAATCTTTTTGCCAGTCCAATGGATTTTCCTCCGTATAATTAATCCAGGTGTATATTATGATGAAGCAAAACAATACCGCCCGACCTTGTACAGGGAAAGCGGTATTGATGTATTTTATCTGCCTTTGAACTCGGGCTTGCGTTTGCCGAGAGCCGCCGCGAGACCTTCGGCGCAGTCGTCGGTCTGCGAGGCGAAGATCTGGGATACGGCCTCAAAGTCGCGGTTCTGCTCGAAGCTCGCGGACACGGCGTTGCGCATGACTCTCTTCTGAAGCATGAGCGCGACGGCAGGTCCTGCCGCTATGCGTTTTGCAAATTTCACGGCTGCAGCGGCGAATTCCTCATGAGGCACGACCATGTTTACAAGGCCGAGAGAAAGAAGCTCGTCGGCTTTGAGGGTTTTGGCGCTGAAGAGTATTTCGCAGGCTTTGTTGTAGCCGACTCTCTGGGTAAGGAACCAGGTGGAGCCGCTGTCGGGGCAGAAGCCCAGACCGGTGAAAGAGTAGCCGAAGGATGCCTCATCCGATGCGATTATTATGTCGGCGGCCATGGCGGTCGCTATACCCGCGCCGTAGGCGGGGCCGTTGACGGCGGCTATGACGGGCTTTTTCAGGTTGTAGATAAGCCTTACCATGTCTGCCGTCGAATCGACGTCGTATATCGCGCGAAGGCGGTCCCTGTTCATTTCGGCCAGCTCCTGCAAATTTCCGCCGGACGTGAAGCCGCGGCCTTCTCCGGTAATGAGAACGCATCTGACTTCGCTGTCGGCTTCGGCCTTTATGAGAGCTTCGTCTATTTCAAGTACAAAGTCCTGTGTATAAGAATTGAGAGTTTCGGGGCGGTTGAACGTTATATACGCGACACCGTCCTCAACTCTGTAAAGAGGGGTCCTTGTATTTTCGTCCATTTCGTTTATCCTCAGGCGAACATTGCGGCCTTGGCTTTGAGAACTTCCTCGCACTCGGCCACGGTGTCCTTGATTATGGCTTCGCAGGTCTTGATCTCGGTGATGCGGCCGATGGACTGGCCGAGCATGAAGGCTGCGCCTTCGCGGTCGCCGGATTCAAGTGCGGCGCGGAGCTTCTTGCCGGACATTGCGCGGATGATGTCGGAGGGGTCGGCGTGCTCGGCTTCGAGCTGCTTGACCTGCTCGAGAACGCTGTTCTTGATTCCGCGGGCCTGGAGTACGCTGCCGCAGAAGAGTTCGGTGTCGTTCTCGTTGAGTTCCACGATCCAGTCCTTGATGTTCTGGTGTACGGAGCACTCTTCGGATGCCATGAAACGGGTGGCCATCATGATTCCGTCGGCGCCGAGGCAGAATGCCGAAGCCATGGACTTGCCGTCGACCATGCCGCCGGTGGCGAGAACGGGTATGCTTACGGTCTCTGCGACCTTCGGAAGAAGAACGGATGTCGCGACGTTGTCGCTGAGGGGATGTCCGCCCTCTTCGACGCCGGCGACTATAACCGCGTCGTAACCGAGTTTTTCAATCTTGGCGGCGTGTCTTGTGGCACCGACCTTGTGGGTGACCTTGACGCCCGCTTCGTGGAGCATGGGGATGAAGTCGGTTGCGAAGAATCCGGAGACCTCAATGTTGGTGACGCCTTCCTCGCAGCAGACGGTGAAGAAGTCCTTGAAGACCTCCTCGGTGATTCTGAAGCTCTTCATGAGGGTGATGTTGACTCCGAAGGGCTTGTCGGTGAGAGCCTTGACTTCCTTGATTGCGGCGCGGAGCTCTTCGCCGGACAGATACTGGTCGGCGGTGATGCAGCCCATGCCGCCCGCGTTGGATATTGCAGCGCAGAGTCTGGCGTCGGTGACCCAGAGCATGCCTCCGCAGATGATGGGGTATTCAATTCCAAAAAGTTCGGTAATTCTTGTTTTCATCTGAGTAAATCTCCTTATATTATTTGCAGATTTCAAATATTCCCGCTGCGCCCATGCCGCCGCCTATGCACATGGATACAAGGCCGGTGGTCTGGTTGCGTCTCTTGAGCTCTTCGATGAGCTTTATTGTGAGGTATGCGCCGGTGCAGCCGAGAGGATGACCGAAGGCTATGCCGCCGCCGTTTACGTTTATGATGTCCTCGTTGAGGCCGAGGGTGTCAATGCATGCGAGTGACTGGGATGCGAAAGCCTCGTTGAGCTCGATGAGCTCGATGTCGTCGAGAGTCTTGCCGGCAATCTCGAGAGCCTTGGGGATGGCCTGGATGGGGCCTTCGCCCATGTAGCCGGGATGTACGCCCTTAACGGCGAAGCTTACGAATCTTGCGATGGGTTCAAGACCCTGCTCCTTTGCGAATTCCTCTTCCATGAGGATTACGAATGCGGCGCCGTCGTTCATCTGCGAGGAGTTGCCCGCGGTGACGCTTCCGCCGGTCTTGAAGAGGGGCTTGAGCTTGGCAAGGCCTTCGACCGTCGTGTCGGGACGTACGCACTCGTCGGTGTCGAATATTATTTCCTTGTATCCCGGAGTGCCGTCGGCGTTCTTTGCGGGAACCTTGGCCCTGACGGGGATTATCTCGTTTTTGAATTTGCCGTCGGCAATTGCCTTGGCTGCCTTCAGGTGGCTCTTGCATGCGAACTCGTCCTGACGCTCACGGGAGATGCCGTACTTCTCGGCAACGTTCTCGGCGGTGATGCCCATGGTGTCGAAGTTGTCGGGGTAGGAACCGAAGCTGGCCGCATCGGGGATGATGGCGACCCTGTGCATCTGGACCTTGCTCATGTTTTCCACGCCGCCCGCCACTATGCACTTGGCCTGGCCCGCCATGATGGCGTTTGCGGCGCTTGCGATGGACTGAAGTCCGGACGAGCAGAAGCGGTTGACGGTCTGGCCCGCGGTTTCAAGCGGGAAGCCGGATGTGTCGGCGATGAGTCTGCCCATGTTGAGGCCCTGTTCGGCCTCGGGAATGGCGCAGCCGCAGATGAGGTCTTCGGCGAGCTCGGGATTGAACTTGGGATATTTTTCCAGGATTCCCTTGAGTACCTGTGAACCGTAGTCGACGCAGCCGGTGTAGCGGAGAGAACCCTTTATCGCCTTGGCTATGGCTGATCTTCCGTAGGCGACTATAACAGCATTTTTAAGTTCCATTGTGGTATTCCTCCTTTATCAGTTGCGGACCGGCTTGCCGGTGGCAAGCATGCCGCTGATGCGTTCCTGGGTCTTTTCGTTGCGTGCAAGCTCCATGAATGCCTTGCGCTCGAGATAGAGAACGTCGTCCTCGGTGATCTTCTCGCCGGCAAGCGCGTCGCCGCCGGTGAATATGCGCGCGAGCTTTTCAACTATGAGTCCGTCGTACTCCGTCATGAACTTGCCGCAGAGCATGACGTGAACCGTTGCCATGAGGTGCGTGTAGCCGCTCTCGCCTGCCGCCGTGACTGTGCCCTTTACGGGTGCGAGCCATCCGGAATCGGCAAGTGCAATGGCCTGACGCTTCGCAACTTCGGTGATGGCCGCGAACTTGGGAACTATGACGTCTCCGCGTCTGAGGTATCCGTTTCTGAATGCCTCTTCGGCGCTCATGGAGAACTTGGCCTGAGCCACGGGGAGAACTATTCTGTCAAGAGCCTGGATAATATTGGCCATCTGGCCGTACTCCATACCCTCGGTGGCACGGAACAGAAGCTCCGCGCATCCGCCGCCTGACGGGACAAGGCCGACGCCTATTTCAACGAGGCCCGCGTAGAGTTCCTGGTGGGAGACAACTCTGCCCGCGTGGAGAACCATCTCCGCGCTTCCGCCGAGTGCCTGGCCCTGAGCCGCGACGACAACGGGCTTCTTGAGGTACTTGATGGCCATGTTGCCGTCCTGGAATGCCTTGACGCCGGCTTCGAGCATGTCGAACTGGCCGGCCTGTATGGCTCCGCCCACCTGCATGAGGTTTGCGCCCGCGCCGAAGTTCGTGCCCTGGTTGGAAACTATCATGGCTTTGAACGCTGCGCTCTTTTCAACTTCCTTCGCGGCCTCGAGCAGAAGCTGGGCTGCGGGAATGGTATAGGTGTTGGCCTTGGTTTTCAGAGTGAAGCATGCAACGCCGTCGCCCGCGTCGAGCAGTGCGGCATCGTCATTTTCCATGATGACTTTGGAAGCAAAATCGGGAACGCTGAGATATACGTTCTTTGCGGCGGCCTTGGTGTAGAACGCGCCGTCGGATGCTATCTTCTTTTCAACCCATTCGGGAACGGCATAGCCCTTTTCCTTCATGAGGGCAACGACCTTGTCGGCGCCGATGGCGTCGCAGATTTCGAACGGACCCTTTACCCAGTTGTATCCGCCGCGCATTGCGGTGTCTATGTCCTTGTAGTCGTATGAGATGTTGTCGGCAACCGCCATGGCGAGCCACAGGGGCTCGAGAAGAACCTTGCGGAAGAACTCGCTCTCGGGAAGATCCCCGAAGAGGAGGGCCGCGGTGCGCTGCTTCTTGTCTATTCCTTCGAGAGACTCGATCGTGACCTTCTCGAGAGGAACGTAGTCGCGCTCGTTGTAGTCCCACATGTAACGCTTCGTGCCGCCGGCGCCGGATTCCTTCTTGTAGAAGCCGCTTCCGGACTTGTTGCCGAGGTAGCCCTTTTCAAACAGGTCGAAAAGAATTTCGGGCTTGTTGCGGTAGGGCTTTTCAAACTCGGGCACATCGGCCGTGTTCATGTACTCGGTCGTATGTACGCAGATGTCGAGACCGACCATGTCGAGGAGCTTGAACGCACCCTGCTTGGGGCGGAACATGAGGTCGCCTGTGAGGGCGTCGGCCTTTGCGAAGCTGTATCCGAACTCGGGTACGGCGTTCATGGCGGAGGTAAGGGCCATGGAACCGATGCGGTTTGCTATGAAGCCCGGGTCGTCCTTGCAGATGATGGGGCTCTTGCCGAATCTGTCGTTTACGAGGGCCTTTACCTTATCTATATTCTTCTGGGATGTCTTTACGTGGGGGATGAGTTCGACGAGGTCCATGTAGCGAACGGGATTGAAGAAGTGGATGCCCATGAATCTTTCGCACTGGTCGTCGGTGAGATTGCCGGCGATATCCTCTATGGAGATGTTGGAGGTGTTTGTTCCGACTATGGTGTCGTCGCCGCAGTTGGCAAAGATGTATTCCATGGTGCTCTGCTTGACCTTGAGGTTTTCGGCGACCGCTTCTATAACGAGATCGCAGTCGGCGAGCATGGCGGCATCGCTGTCCATGTCGGCATAGCTCATGCCGGCCAGTATGCGGTCGGGGCAGGAGCCCTTCATTTCACCCTTTTTAATAATTGCAGTGATAGAGTCTCTGGCTCTGTCGGCCCCGGAGACTTCACCCTTGCCGCGGACGACCAGAACGACGTCAAGTCCGGCTCTGGCTCCGCTTGCGGCAATTGCGGCGCCCATTGTGCCTGCGCCGACAACAGCCATTTTGCGTATGGTTGTTTCCATCAGATACTCCTTCCAGATAATTAGATATGATATGAATAAAAAAATAAAAACGAACAAAGTGCCCAAAATTGATTGGACCACTTTGTAATATAACACAGTCACATTTGCATTTCAAGCGAAATAAGCACAGAAAATAGTAAAAATTCAAAACAAACCGAATATTTTCTGTTGATATTTTGTGCACATTGAAGTATAATTCAAGCTAAGAAAATATGTCTACGGATTATCGGAAGTTATTTAAGACGGAAGCTTGGTCCGACCAGAGGATAAAAATGCAGCTCGGAGTAATAGAGGTTCCGACCCTTCAGGAACTTTTTGTGGAAAAAATTGAAGATCAGATTCTCTCGGGAAAGCTGAAAGTCGGCGACAGCCTGCCGTCGGAAAGACAGCTCCAGGAGGAAACCCACATAAGCAAGTCGGTTGTTCACGCCGGCCTTGTCGAGCTTGAGGAAATGGGCTTCGTCGAGATAATACCGAGAAAGGGCACCGTCGTGGCGAACTACGCCGAGACCGGAACCGTCGACACGCTCAACACGCTCATCCGCAAAAACGGCGGAAACATGACCGCGAAGCAGACACGCAGCTTTCTCGAGGCGAGAATAGCGCTTGAAGGTTCGGCTATAAAGCTGCTGGCCGAGAAGGCGACGGACGAGGACATAGAGATTCTCAGATCCAAGCTCGAGGCCGCGAAAAAAATCGCCGCGGAAAATCCGGACGACACAGATACGCTCGCGGCGGCGCTGTACGACTACCACAGGACAATCTGCGTCAGGAGCGGAAACGAGTTCTTCCCTCTGCTTTTAAACGAGTTCAAACCCATCATCATGGGATTCTGGGAAAAGTCCATACGGACTTTCGGCGCGGAGGCGAACGTCCATCTGGCATCTAGATACCTCTACTACATTTCGGCGCACGACGCCGAAGGCGCGTACAAGAGACTTGTCAGAAGCGTCAACGAATATATAAATTCCTGCTCAATGCAGTGAAACAATACAAAAAAATTATTTTTAACTTATAGGAGGAAAACACATGAGCGAATACCTTAAGGCCCTTGACGAGGCAGCCAAGAAAAATGCCGAGCTGTTCCGCAAGGTCTACGACAAGGAAATCCCTGAGCAGATCGAGTACGAGGACAAGCCCCTCAAGTGGTGGTTTAATCACTGGGCAGAGACATATCCCGACAAGAACTACATCATGCTCGAAGACCTCAAGTTCACGTATGCATACTGCAACGACGTAGCACGCCGCTTCGCAAACGCACTTATCGGACTTGGCGTAAAGAAGGGTGACCGCGTATCCATCATGGCTCCCAACGTACCCCAGTACCTGCTCGCAATGCATGCACTGTGGAAGATCGGCGCAATCGAAGTTCCGGCAAACGGCCAGTACACCGTTCCCGAACTGAAGGTTCAGCTGAACGACTCCGGAGCAGAGACAGTCGTCGCCATGGCGGCTTTCGCACCGAAGGCAATCGCACTTATGCAGGACGAGGAATGCTGCGTAAAGCAGGTTATCGCATTCCAGCTTCCGTCCGGACCGGTCGAGCTGCCGCAGGTCGAGGGACTCTATGACTTCAACGAACTCGTAGGATCCAATCCGAACACAGAACCCGATGTCGAAATCAGCATGGACGATCCCGTCCGCTTCCAGTACACCGGCGGAACCACAGGCGTTCCCAAGGGCTGCGTTCTCACAAACAACATGGTCTACACCATGGGTCTGCGTACCGCAATCTGGACAACACGTAACTTCACTCTCGTCCCGAAAGACGAAATCGTAACTTATGCGGCAATCCCCCTGAACCACGTTTACGGCTTCAACGCCAACGTAGGTATCACAATCGTATCCGGCGGCTCCATAGTCGTTGTTCCCATGCCCAAGGGAGAGCCCCTGCTCATGGGTATCATCAAGAACAAGCCGAACATCTTCGCAGCTGTTCCGGCAATGATCATCGGTCTTGCCAATGCAGAGCCCGTCGCAAAGAAGATGGTCGACATCTCCTGCCTCAAGGGCGTATTCTGCGGCTCCGCTCCGTGCCCGGTCGCTGTTATGGAGAAGTTTGAAGAACTCACCGGCGCAACAATAGTCGAAGGCTACGGCATGTCCGAGACCTCCAACATCCTCACCATCAACCCGATGGATATCCGTAAGGCCGGTTCTGTCGGTGTCGGCGTTCCCGATACTGACCTCGTAGTTGTCGATGCTGCTGACGGCACAACCATCATCGAAGCAGGCAGCGGCGAGACAGGCGAACTTATCTGCCGCGGACCTCAGGTCATGGCCGAGTACTGGGCAAATCCCGAAGCAACCGCAGCCACAATCAAGGACGGCTGGCTCTACACTGCTGATATCGTCGAGATGGACGACCAGGGCTTCATCTTCATCAAGGACCGCAAAAAGGATATGATCATTGTTAACGGCTTCAACGTATTCCCGCGTGAGATAGACGAGGCAATGTTCGCAAACGACAAGGTTCTCGAAGCATGCGCAGTGGGCGTACCTCACCCGACAAAGGGCGAAGCTCCCGTTCTCTACACGGTTCTCAAGGAAGGCGAGACCATGGATGCAGAAGAGGCAGAGAAGTATCTCCGTCAGTCTCTCGCACCTTACAAAATCCCTGTAGCATACGAGTTTATCGAGGCTATTCCGAGAACACCGGCAGGCAAGGCAGACCGCAAGGTTCTTGCAGCCATGTACAAGGAGAAGAACGGCTGATTTCAAGACCGGTTGGAGGATAAACTGATGTTATACGAAGGAAAATACTTCCTTTTTGATATTGAAAAGGGTATCGGAACGCTTACGCTGAACCGTCCCCCTTACAACATTTTCGAAGCGGGCTTCTATGTGGAGCTTTCCGAGGTTGAGGATTTCATATCCAAGCAGGAAGGCATCCGCTGCCTCATCATCAACGCAAACGGAAAATGCTTCTCGGCGGGCATCGATCTCAACTATCTGCAGAATGTAAGTTCCCAGTATGTGCTTGACCATCTCCCGCATCTCCAGAAGATTTACTCCTTCTGGCAGGAGCAGAACTATCCCGTCATCGCGGCCGTACAGGGCCTGTGCACAGGCTCCGGCATGGAGTTCATACTCGGCGCGGATATCCGTATTGCCGCTGATGATGCAAGATTCTCGCTTCCCGAAGTCCAGCTGGGACTTTCACCGGATATGGGCGGAACCTCCAGACTCACCAAGCTTGTGGGTCTCGGCCAGGCAAAGCGTATTATTATCGGCGGTGACGAAATCGCGGCTGACGAAGCACTGAGAATTGGTCTTGTGGAAATCGTCGTTCCTCTCGAGGAACTCAACGCAAGAGCTCTCAAGATGGCAAAGACCATAGCAAGATCCCCCGAAGCGGCTGTCCGCTTCGCAAAGAAGGGCATCAACATCACCGACGAGTGCGGACTCAGAGCCGGACAGGTATTCGAGCAGGCACAGTCGACCTACTGCTGCGGCACCGAAGATCTCCAGAAGTGCGTAGCGGCGTACAAGGAAATGATTGCTGCCAAGAGCGCGAAGAAACAGCAGCAGTAATACAGGGAAAAACAATAATTCAGACCGGAAAGCTTGACTTTAAGCTTTCCGGTCTTCCTAAAATGACTCAAGGAGATAAAATGGCAGACAGAAAACTCGGGATAGCAATAATAGGGGCGGGAGCCGTTGCTCCGGCACATGTCACGGCCTATCTGGACAGCAGCGATCTGTGCGAGATAAAGACAATCTGCAATCCGACCGTTTCAAAGGCGCAGCAGCTGATTGACGACAACAAGCTCGACGCAAAAGCGGTGCCGGATTTCGAGGATGTGCTCAGAGATCCGGAGATTGACGCGGTGTCCATATGCGTTCCGCCCGCACTGCATGCGGAGTTTACGGTAAAGGCACTCAACGCCGGCAAGCATGTACTGTGCGAAAAACCGATGGCAGGGTCGCTTGAAGAGTGCGACGCCATGATAAGGGCTGCGGAGGAAAGCGGCCGTGTACTTGCTTCTGTCGCGCAGAACCGCTACAAGACCCCGTACTGGAAGATGAAACAGCTCCTTGATGCCGGAGCGCTCGGGCCTTTGCAGTTTGCCACGGTAAATTCGCTCTGGTGGAGAGGCGAAAGCTATTACGATATCTACTGGCGCGGTACGTGGGAAAAGGAAACCGGAGGATGCTTTTTAAGTCATGCGGTTCATCATATAGACCTTCTGCTGTGGATGTTCGGAATGCCGAAGTCCGTAACGGCGGTAGTGTCCAATGTCGGACACCACAACTCGGAATGCGAGGATATGGGCATATGTGTCCTCAGGTACGACAAGATGATAGTGCAGCTCACGGCTTCCATAGTAACGCATAACGAGGCCCAGGAGATTCTGGTTCAGGGAGAAAAGGCCGGTATAAGCGTGCCGTGGGGAGTGTGGGCGAACAAGGCGTTGCCCAACGGATTCCCAGAGGAAAATCCCGAAGAGGCCGAACGCGTCCAGAAGATGTACGATGCGCTTCCCAATCTGGAACGGGAGGGACACAGCGCACAGATAAGGAATTTCCTGAAAGCGATAAACGGTGATGAGGAACTGCTCATCGACGGCGTTCAGGGAAGAAACACGATAGAGCTGATAAGCGCCATATACGAATCGTCCTGCGAGGGCAGGGAGGTAAGTCTGCCGATTGGAGACGACGACGATTTCTACTTCAAGGGCGGTACGGCAAAGAGAATGCCGCATTTTTTCGAAAAGACCATCAGCATAGAAAAATTTGAAAACACCAGACCCATAACCTACGGCAGGGATGTTGGGAAATAAAAGGAATAATGCAAGACACGGGCTGCTCTGCGTAAACGCTTTTGAGCAGCCCGTGTTTCATATAAAGAAAAGGGCAAAGCCGAAGCTTTGCCCAAAACAGATATTTAAAGGAAATCAGTTCCAGTAATCGAGCTCTTCCTTGATGCCGATATCCGCAGCTTTGAACTCCGGATTCTTTCCGGCCTTGCGCTGCTTTACATAGTCTTCGAGACATTTGATTGCGGGCTTGGCGAGAATGATGATTACGGGAATGTTTATAACAACCATGAGACCCTGAAGTGCGTCTGCCGTATCCCATACGATTCCGGCGGAAAGAACTGCGCCGATGAGAACGAGAGCTGTGGCAACGAGTCTGAATACCAGGAGGAAGTTCTTGCTGGGCTTCTTTCCGAGGATGAAGCGGAGACAGCCTTCACAGTAGTAGTAGTTGCCTATGAGAGTCGTGAAAGCGAACAGTGAAAGGGCGATTGCTATGAATATAGGTCCGAAGGAACCGAGGCTTGCCCTCATGGATTCCTGTACGTAGGGAGCACCGGAAGCATCCGCTGTGGGAACGATGCCGGATGAAAGGCACATGAAAGCGGTTGCGGTGCATATAAGCAGAGAGTCGATGAATACGGAGAGCATCTGTACAAGACCCTGCTTTGCGGGGTGGGATACATCAGCCGTTGCCGCAGCGTTCGGAGCGGAGCCCATACCGGCTTCATTGGAGTACAGGCCTCTCTTGATACCCCACATTACGCAGCTGCCGAAGAAGCCGCCGAAGATTGCCTTGAAGTTGAATGCATCTCTGAAGATGTTTCCGAACATTGTGCCGAGGTTGCCGGCGTTGATGACGAGAACAATAAGAGAAATGAGGATGTAGAGGATACCCATGATAGGTACGAGGAATCCTGTGACATCGGTGAGACGCTTGCCGCCGCCGAGAACGATGATGGCAAAGAGAATTGCAAGGATGATTCCTATAATAAGAGGAGTATTGGCTCCGTAGAAGGAGAAGGAGGAGAAGCAGGACTGGAGGTTATACGATGCGAGCATATTGTATCCGACCGCATAGGTGAGGATGATGATGACCGCAAAGATAACGCCGAGCCATTTTGCCTTGAGACCGGTTTCCATGTAGTAGGAAGGTCCGCCGTAGGATGTGCCGTCCTTGTCTCTCTTCTTGTAAATCTGAGCGAGAGTGGACTCAACGAAGGCAGAGGCGCCGCCAAGAATAGCGGTAATCCAGAGCCAGAAGATGGCGCCGGGGCCGCCGGTGCACAGAGCGGTGGAAACACCGATGATGTTGCCGGTGCCGACACGCGATGCCGTGGAAACCATCAGCGCTGCGAAGGATGAAATCTGTCCCTCGGAGCTGGGCTTCTCGTTGACGACCTTTATGGATTCGCCGAAGAGCCTGAACTGAAGGCCTTTTGTTCTGATTGTGAAGTAGATGCCGGCAGCCACAAGGAACAGCGGCACGATATACGGCTTGTAAAGGAAATTGTTCAAAGCCGCAATGATTGATTCGTAAATACCCATACTATTTTATCTCCAACATATAAGATTTCCGGCCGCGCAGTGCCTGCCGGTGCACCAGAAAGTGCGGGAAAAATATTTCTCGCAGATAGTACTGAATCATAATATAACAGAATGAAATCAAAATAAAATCCAATTATCGGATGAATTATCCAAATTATTAATATTTATGATATTTAATAATATATCAATACAATTCACTGTATTTATGTTATAATCAAAAATCGGAAACTTAATAAAGATTGAGGGAATACAATGTATAACAACAGAAATAATAATTCCCAGGGCTATTCATGGGCACTTATTGTAATATTGTTCGCACTCGGCTTATGGCCGATAGCGATGCCGCTGCTTTTCCTGAAGCTGTTCGCCCCGAATTCGCTGACGAACCGCAAGACCTATTACCATCAGGCGCCGTCGCTGTCCGAGGCGGAGGCGAAGCGCCAGGCCGCCGAAAGAGCGGCAAAGCTCGAAAGGGAGCGCCAGAATCAGGAAGCGAAGCAGAAGCTCAAATCCATTCTCGACACGCCAGCCGAAGGCAAACCCACATACACGAGACTTATGGTGTTCGGTGCGATAACCATAGCTATTGCCATGGTGTTCCTGTTCGGAATGACATCCGCATCCACGGTCGGACAGATTCTTTTTGACATTGCACTGTTCATCTCGGGCGGCGCGCTTATCGGAAGCGGCATACAGATGAAGGGCGCGATGGGAAGATACACGAGATACAAGGCGCTTATCGGCAAGAACGATGCGATAGAGATCGAGGGACTTGCGAACAAGACCGGATACTCCAAGAGAAGAGTAATGAAGGATCTCCAGAAAATGATAGAGAACGGGGATTTCGGAGAATCCGCGTACATCAACAAGGAACTCGGCTATATGTTCGTGTCTTCCGAGGCGGATGAAAGGCTGAAGGAGGCAAAGGAGGCGGCGCTAGAAAAGGCCCGCAAGGCCGCGAACAGCGAGGCTGCGAAACAGTCCGCCAACGTATACGACCAGCTCCTGTACCAGATCCGCGACGTGAACGACCGCATACCCGGCGAGGAAATGACGGCAAAGATAGACCAGATTGAGGACATCACGAGAAAGATATTCGAAGTTGTCGAAAAAGAGCCGGAAAAACGCAGCAAGATCGACCGCTTCATGACATACTATCTCCCGACCACGCTGAAACTGCTCGAGCATTACGCGAGCCTTGACCAGACGAATGTCGAAGGCGAGAACATAAGCAAGGCCAAGCAGTCCATAGAAAACACCATGGATTCAATCGTGGACGGCTTCCGGCTTAAGCTCGACGACCTCTACAAGAACGACACGCTGGACATCGAAACGGACATTGACGTTTTGAATCAGCTTCTTGACCGCGACAAGGCCAAGTCGGAATTCAAGAGCGCAAAGACGTCGACTGGCGAAGTCAGCCTGGGCGGACAGGCCGCACAGACAAAATAAAAACATCTGAATATGACACAATCCGGATTACCAGTAAATGGCAATCCGGATTGCTTTTTCGGGGATGCGGGGATATATACTTCTCAGCTCAAAGCTGGGAGTTTTTGTATTCTTCGGTCTCCTTGGCGACTGCGTCCTTCAAAGTGCCGATTTCCTCGGCGTGAGCAAGCTCGGCCTGTATTTTCCCGAGACGGATGTCTCTTTCCATATCCAGAAGTTCCTTCCTGTCGGAAACCGCGGACTTGACGGCCTCGCCGTCTGAGTGCAGCTGCTTTTTGAGTTCCTTGATGTCGGATTTCGCTTCCTTTGCATCCTTGTGGACCTGCTTTTCAAGATTCTTGATTTCCGCCTTTTCCGCCTTTGCTGCGTCCCTGATTTCTTTTTTGACTTCGTGCAGTTCTTTCATGTTGATCTCTCCGAATTCCTTTACCCTTCGGTAAAATGTATTTGGCTTCAGATCGAGTGCGTTCATTGCGGCGCGTGCGGTGATTTCACCGTTCTGCCAGCGGCTGACAATTTCCGCAAACTGCTGCGTGTCAATATCAATCGGTTTTCTGCCTTTGGAACTCTTGGAATTCTTTCCGAGAAGAGTGATCAGGTCTTCTCCGCTTATCTGAACGACATCGTCGTTATTGAGTACGGACAGAAGTTCATCGATTTTGTCCCTGTCATAAATATAAGTCAAATCATCGCCTCCTTCCGAAGCATGTGCATAATATAGCACAGATTAAAAAGTATGTCAAATATATTTTGACACATTTCATAATTAGTTCACAATTTGACACATATCAGCGCCATACTAAAACAATTGTTGACAATAGAGGCGGACAAACGTATAATATGAAACAAATAATTCAGAAAGACAGAAGGTCCGGCAGGTGGTTAAGAGAGAGCGGGTTCCGATTGCCGTTGAAGTTATCTTCGACAAGACGGGGGCCATGATTCCCAGAAGGGTGATAATGGAATACGATTCGTACCATGTGGACAGATTTCTCGGGAAGCGTACGCACTGCCCGTACTGCATACCGGTAAGCGGGATGGTCGAGCAGTATGTTGTGATTATCTCGGGATACAGGAAGAACCTGTACTATGAACCCAAGACCAATATGTGGTTTTCGGTCCTGAACGAGGAATATTATTAATAGCAGATACAGGTCCGCCCGATTACGGGCGGAATTTTTGCCTTGGGGAAATACACGGATGCGGACATTTGACTTACCTGAGGATTGTATCTATAATCAGTTCGGAAGTTACCGGGCGTTTTCGCGCGGCAATATCCGGACCGGAGGAAGGATTTATTACGGAGGCATATACCTATGCGGCAGACACTGGAAGAAAAGATACATTCAAGACAGCTGAAAAAGCCGGGTTTCGTTTTATACTGGATACTCATGCTCGTCATTAAAATATGGAATGCGGTTATACATACGAGCTTTACCTACAAGGCATATCCGGGAAAAGACAAGAATCCGTATGTCATAATATCGAATCACGCGTCGAGAAACGATTATCTTTTTACGGCGCCGGCGTGCCTGCCGAACAGGCTGAACTACGTTGTGGGATACAACGAGTTTCTGAGATTCCCTCTCAATATAGTTCTTAAAATAATGCAGGCGATTCCCAAAAAGAATTTTGTGCCCGACATATATGCGGTGAAACAGATGATGCGCATTATTAAAATGGGCGGACACATATGCATAATGCCGGAGGGAATGAGTTCAATAACCGGAATGGCGCAGCCGGTGATTCCGGGCGGGGCCAAGCTTCTGAAGCAGCTGGGTGTAACGGTATACTACACAAAAATATCCGGCGGTTACCTTACATATACGAAGCACTGCCTCGATGAAAGACCGGGAAAGTGCGAAGTGGTTGTCGACAGGATGTTTACTCCGGAAGATCTCAAGGAGAAGACTGTTGAGGAAGTAGAAGATACGATGAACAGGCTTCTTGCGCATGACGACTATATCTGGAACAAGCGTGAACAGAACCGCTTCAAAGGCAAGGGCGAGATGGCGAAGAATCTGGACACACTTCTGTACATGTGCCCGAACTGCGGGGAGATGCACTGCATGGAATGCAGCGGCAATACCATGAAATGCCTCAAGTGCGGGAACACGGTTGAGATAGACGAATGCTACAATATCCGCGCGGCGGACAACAAATCGGTGTGTCCGGAGCTTGTAACCGACTGGACCATCATGGAGCGGGAGCGGGCGGCAATGGATGTACGTGAAAATGACTTCAGCTTTTCGGAGCATGTCAGGGTAGGCGTGCTGCCGAAGTACAAAGCCCTCAAGGGTGACAACACGTCCATAATATGCGGGGACGGTATCCTGACACTGACAAAGGAGGGACTGCACTTCAAAGGCACCGTTGACGGAGCAGAAAAGGAGTTCCTCATAAATCCCGTCAATCTGCCGACATTCGGCATGTGCACGGATATAACGAGATTCTATACCTTCGTCGACGGGGAGTTCATTGAGTTCTTCCCCGATTCAAGTGATGTGCTCAGGTGGGATCACCTTACCGAGGAAATGCACAGATACTGCGGAGGGAAATGGCAGAACACAACGTACAGGCACTGCGAATGAGCATAAACGGCCTTGCGCAATAACAGATAAAACAACACCTTGGACTTTACAGGCAAATGTAGGTTCTATAATAAAGATTGGGGGGACGTGGTTCACTACCACGTCCCTCTTGACATAAAAAAGTTGAGCATTGAGATTTCAAACCTTAAAATAGAAGTCACCACAACACCATTGAAAGGAGAAACTCTATGCTCAATCAGTATATTAACTCAGTTCTGTTAAATTTGGAAGATGTAATTGCGTATGATGTCAGGTTTCAACCTGAGTGTAATCAAGAATTCCCGCCAGCTGCTGATAGAACAGAGTGTAAGTGGTTTTAGTAAACGGTTCCGCGTATATCTTGACAAGCGAGCAGAGAGCTTCCAGAAGATACCAGCCGAGAAAGCTGAGGTCAAGGCAGAACAGCTCCCACTTGTGCCCCCTCATCATTGAAGCGCTTTCACTTAAGCATTTGAATACACCCCAGTCGGGATGGTCAATGAGCAGATACACGGACATCCGAAGAGCATATGTGACAATGACGCCGGGAAAGATAAGGAAAATGTAGCCGAGAGTAATGAATATGGTTTTGAGGATATACATGAGAAGGAGCTTGAAAAAGTATGTAAATCCGTCGAGAATATTCAGAAATTCGGCTCCGGTCATTCTCACGGTTTTTATGATAAAAATCAGAAAACCGGCATCAACGACGCTTTTCAGTATTGTGAGCACACCGGCAAGTACGCTGCTGCGGGCGGTGGGCAAGTATTTTGTCACGTAATTGTATGCCGCCGTCACATTGCCGGCATCGAGATATTTGTTGTAATTGCTCATAAACTGTTCCAGATTATCCGTACTGACGGAAGAGGATGAAAGCTGGGCAATGAGAATGGCAAGCAGACCGGTGACGAGGAAGTATATCAAACCCATGGTGAACACGCTGGGGTTGGATTCCTTGTTTATCTGCTTGGCTTTTAGTTTTAATTCGTTTCTGTCCATCAGTTAAATTGCTCCCGGATCTGATAATATGGTTCTGAATTCGGAGGTCGGATCGCCTGATGTGATTGCGCGCTGACCTATTATTGTACTTCCCTGATATACGACGGCGTGAACGGGGAGGAAATAGCTGTCTGTTGCGACAAACTCTCCTACGACGGTATATGAGGAGGAAGCGAAGGTTATGTCAAAGGTGGCCTTGCCGTTTGCATCCACGCTGTAGTTCTGAAGTGCGGAGGATGTATAATCCTTGCCGGCAAGCGAAGCCCACTGGGTCAGGCAGCTGTTGGCCATGACTTTCACGGGATCCGAGTTGATGACGGTAAGGGTTGCGTTGTTGGTGAAGTAATCGGTGCCATTGCAGGAAAACACGCACTGTATCAGGCACTGATCCATTTCGGCCGGGACATTGGAAAGAGTAAGGGTTGTTGTATATTCACCGGAAACGCCGAGACCGGGGAAGTGGCTGGGGGCGTTGGTCGCGTTGAAAATATTGGCGCTGCTAGGATTTGTTTTGGATGAGGGGAGTTTTATCTTCCACGAGACGCTTGAGTAGTTGTTTGCCGCCGCGACGAACTTAACGGTTCCACCGGCCTCAACGACATCGCTGCCCGGGCTTTTGGTTATAGGATTTGAAGCCGTATTGACGATGACGATAGTGGGGGTGGGTGTCGCTGCGACAAAAGCGTTGGCCGCGGGAACGGGAGTAGGTGTCGTGGCCGGAAGCTCAGGGGTGAATACCGGGGCTTCAGTCGGCGCGGGAGTGGGTGACGAAACAATGGTGACGGAGTTTGAAAAGTCTATTGTCGCGGCCTCCTGGGGTATGGCGGTCTCGTATTCCCTTCCTGACCTTCCGCATGCGCACAGTGTGCCAACAAGAACCAATATAAGCAAAATTGAAAAAATTCGTTTCATAACAAGGAATCCCTTCCGAAGTTATCTGTGGATACAAGTATAATGCAAAGAACGTTAAAATAAAAGAATATTCTGTTAACTGTTAACAAGGTATAGCGTAGGTCGTGACAGGCAGACACAAAATGTTGCCATCAGCCTTCAAATGATATATTATTATCCGGTAATTTCGACCGGACATACATGACGTGAAACTTTCCGAAATTCGGACTTTTAATAAAATGTCGAGGAGGGACGGGACATTGAAAATAGCGTTGCTTCAGACGAAAGTTGCAGACGACAAGACTTCTAATATCCGAAATGCCGCAGAGATGATAAAAAAAGCTGCGGATATGGGTGCAGAGGCTGCAATACTGCCGGAAATGTTCAACTGCCCCTATGAGACCGAAAAGTTTCCGCTGTATGCCGAGGAAAAAGGCGGACAGACCTATGACGCCATGGCCGGGAGCGCAGAGGAAAACGGAGTGCTGCTTGTTGCGGGATCGATACCCGAAAAAAGCGGGGAAAAACTGTATAACACAAGCTTCGTGTTTTCACCCTCCGGCGAAGAGATAGCATTTCACCGCAAAGCGCATCTTTTTGACATAGATATCAGAGGGAAGCAGTCATTCAGAGAATCCGACAGCTTTACGGCCGGAGACAAAACAACGGTATTTGAATATGGCGGCAGGATTTTCGGACTGGCAATCTGCTTTGACATCCGTTTCCCGGAGCTTGCCAGAAACATGGTACTCGACGGAGCCGAAGTCATTTTGTGCCGGCGGCATTCAATATGACGACCGGTCCCAGACACTGGGAACTACTTTTCAGAACAAGAGCCGTGGACAACCAGTGCTTTACGGTAGGCTGCGCGCCTGCAAGGGAGAGAAACGGCAAGTATGTTTCGTATGCACACTCGATAGTCTGCGACCCGTGGGGGAGCATAGTTGCCGATGCCGGCGAGGATGAGGGAGTGCTGCTGTGCGATATGGACCTCGGTGAAGTGAAGACTGTCCGCGAGCAGCTTCCAGTTTTAAGTGCAAGAAAGCCGAAAATGTACAGGCTCTGACCATGCAAATTTTGGCAAAATAATCAGTTCACACGGGAAAACCGATATGGTATAATAAACCGCAAATTTTTTCAGACGGCTATTTTATAAATAATATCCACTTGATACCGGATTGGCGGAACAGCGGAGAAGGAGAAGTATATGAGAGTTGTAGGCACATGTTCCAGAGGACTGCGCGCACCCATAGTGCGGGAGGGAGACGATATAGCAAAAATAGTAACCGATACTGTTATGGCGGCGGTCGAAAACGGCGAACTGACCGTTAAGGACAGAGACATCATAGCTATGACAGAGGCCATAGTTGCTCGCGCGCAGGGAAACTATGCGGACACCGACCAGATAGCCGAAGACATAAGACAGAAGTTCGGCGGAGAGGAAGTGGGAATAGTGTTTCCCATTCTTTCAAGAAACCGTTTTGCCGTATGTCTCAGAGGAATAGCGAAAGGCGCAAAGAAGGTTGTTGTGCTTCTTTCATATCCTGCCGACGAAGTCGGAAATCATCTTATCGATATGGAAGACCTCGAGACAAAGGGCGTGGATCCTTTTACCGATGTTCTGTCGCTTGAACAGTACCGCGAAAAATTCGGATACAAGAAGCACAGATTTACCGGAGTGGACTATGTGGATTACTACAAGGGACTTATCGAGGAATGCGGCGCGGAGGCCGAGATTGTATTTGCAAACGATCCGAGAAAAATCCTCGATTATACAAAGAACGTCCTCTGCTGCGACATCCATACCATGAAGCGCACAAAGCATCTTATTGAAAAAGCGGGCGCGGACAATCTTTACGGGCTTGACGAGATACTGAACAGGAGTGTCAACGGCAGCGGATACAATGAGGAATACGGACTGCTCGGCACAAACAAAGCGACCGAGGACAAGGTTAAGCTGTTCCCGAGAGACTGCAAGCCCCTGGTTGACAGGATTCAGAGCGAGATAGAAAAACTTACAGGCAGGCATGTTGAGGTTATGGTATACGGCGACGGCGCGTTCAAGGATCCCGTCGGAGAAATCTGGGAGTTTGCGGACCCCGTGGTGTCGCCGGCATATACAAGCGGACTTGAGGGCACCCCGAACGAACTGAAGATCAAGTACCTCGCAGACAATGATTATGCACAGCTTGACGGTGAAGAACTTAAGGAAGCAATTAAGAGCGAGATAGAAAAAAAGGATGCCAACCTTGTGGGCAAGATGGCATCGGAAGGTACGACGCCGAGAAGGCTGACGGACCTTATAGGTTCTCTGTGCGACCTCACTTCGGGCTCCGGCGACAAGGGAACACCGATTGTATATATCCAGGGTTACTTCGACAATTACACTACCGAATGATAAAAAGCATGACCGGAATTTCCGACAACAAGGAAAATCCGGTCATTGCAACAATATTTATAAAGTCAGTCCTTTTCTGACGGTATTACGGCTGCATAGCGGCCGTATTTTATTATTTCAAAATCATCGCCGTCGAAAAGCTTGCTGTCCTCCGCGGTGATGACATAGGAGGCATCTTTGTTGGATTTTACAATATCTTCGGTCGGATTGATGAAATGGTATCTGCTGCCGAAGGAAGATGACTGGTATTCCGAGGCATCAACCTCAAGATAATACAGCGAAAGAATTTCGCTCACATACCACCGGCCTTTGTCCTGAACATCCGGAGTGATAAAGATTTTGTCGCTGTCGGACATTTTTAGTTCACTGACAGCCTGACCGAAGTCGGAACTGAAGTTCAGAGAGATATCCTTGGCGTATGAAGTGAAATATGTGCAGCACAAAAGAGTGAATGCGGCCGCAAACATTATTTCAATGGCAAGGTCGCCGAATTTCACATTCCGTATTACCCTGTATATGCCTATTCCCGAAAATACAATTACGGGATAGAAGATAAGGTTTATCCTGTTGACGTTTACATTGTTTGTTATCAGCCCGTCGAAGATGCCGGTCAGGAACAGAATAAAGATCAGCATTGCACCCGGGGATGTTCTTCTGTTTTTGAAAATCCAGATGAAGCCGAGGATTGAAAACGGAAGGGTGAAGGGATACATCGTGGAAAATCCGGGAACGACATTTCCCAGATAATCGTTGCCCGCCTGAAACAGTATGAGAAGAAGAGAGACAATGTTGCTCCACAGCTGGGGGAAGAAATTGTCCGAGAAAAACAGAATATCCGAAGTCCTAACAGTGCCGGAAAAATAAGGGATGGTGAACCAAGCCGTCTCTATTGACGGAAGACGGAATGTGTTGATTATCATTACGGCAATGAACGGCCACGATACGGCGAGGTAGATTGCCAGACATATAAGGACATCGTAAATGCGGATTTTTCTGGTGAGAATAAGCCATATACAGACGGCAACAAGAAATACGGTAACGGTATAGATGGATATCCCGTAGCAGTACATACTAAGACCGAAAAAGATCATTGAAATATAAATACAGAATCTGTGTCGCTGATTTGTAAGGCCATGGGAAAGAAGACTTGCTGCTATAATAAGCATATGTGGGAATATGTTGCAGTCAAGAGCCCATCTGCTCTGTACTATATGCCACGGGTTTACCGCTGCAAAAAATAAGACAATCAGGGCAAGATCCCGGTTGAAACTTTCCCTGCAGAAGAAATACAGGGCGAGGATGCCCGCAAGGCTGACGATAAGGGTCGGGAGTCTGACAACTGCTGTTGAAAAACCGAACAGCCTGATGAAGGGTATCATCATATAGCTCATCAGCACGCTCATCTGGCCGAACCCCCATGCCTCGAAATGAACGGGATATACCATGCCGTTGCGGTCGGTCCCGTGCATGGCAAGCGCCTTGGCGTCTACGGCGGCCATTGCCTCGTCCTGATTGACACCGAAAGGCACACTGCCGAATTCGGCAATGCGCACAAACAGCGCCAGGCCAACAGCGAGAACAAGTAAAATACGGTAAGGTCTGTCTTTAAGAGGGCTTACGCCTTTGCGGTTCATTATGTACGAAAGCACGCACAATACAGATGAAATTATAAGAAAAATAATATTAAGGTAATTCACGCAAAACATTATAAACGAAAAAACAAAAATGAAAATACAGATTGTTATATTTTTTTAACGTATTTTGCGGTATTATTAGTTCAAATAAAGTATCGGAGGGCGCATATGAGCAGAGCTTTGAAACTTGTACTCTCTATTTTGCTGGTAATAATCATATTTGCGATATCTGTTTTTATTATACGGGCGGAGAACGCAGCCAACAGATATATAGGCAAATCCGAAGCTGCGCTGATTTGCTTTGCAGATGCCGGATTAGAGAAGGATGCGAGATGTGTCGACTATGCGGATGCAGAACTTAAAAAGACGGAGAACGGCGCATTCTATGAAGTGGTGATTGACAGCGGCGGGACAGAATACAACTATTTGCTGGATGCATACACGGGCAAAATATTGTCCGCGAAACAGGATATATCATAAGAAACTGCAGAGATGCTTGAAAGTATCTCTGCATTATGCTACATTATGAAACATAAGTATTATTTAAACGGGAGGTTTACCAGTGAGGAAGAAGAATCCCAGCCATTTTGTCGCAATAGAAAAATTCGTGGATAAATACGCAGCGGAGCATAACGGCCGCTGCCCGTCCGTCAGGGAAATCGGAGACGAGATAGGCATTTCCGCCGCAACGGTTTCGCGTTATCTCAGAACCATGCAGAACAACGGAGTTCTTGAATATGACGGCGGACACAGGAATATAATGACACAGGCCAAGATTAGGGAAGCAAGCGAAACATGTACCGTTCCGGTGCTTGGTTCAGTCTCGTGCGGCATTCCTGTTTTTGCGGAAGAAAATATTGAGGAATATGTAAGGCTGCCCGTTGCCCTGTTCGGAAACGGAGATTACTATATCCTCCGCGCAAACGGCGATTCAATGATTGATGCCGGAATAAATAACGGTGATCTGGTTTTGATAAAGCAGCAGGAAACTGCCGACGACGGGGATATAGTGGTGGCGCTTGTAGGAGACGAGGCGACTTTGAAAAGACTGAAGCACAGCGGCGATACCATTCTGCTTCATCCGGAAAACGAAGCTTACGAGGATATAGTGGTAAGCGAACTCCTCGTTCAGGGAATTGCGAAGAAAATAATCAAGGATATTGGCTGATAATAAGAGCGGAATATATATTGCAATTGACCTAAAATCCTTTTATGCGTCAGCGGAGTGCGTCGCAAGAGGGCTGGATCCGCTTAAGGCAAATCTGGTCATTGCCGACGAGTCAAGAACGGAAAAGACGATATGTCTTGCGGTAACGCCTGCGCTAAAGGCCAGAGGCATACCGGGGCGTCCGAGACTTTTCGAGGTTATTGAGAAAACCAGCGACAAGGATATTGAGCTGTTTATTGCCGAACCGAGAATGAAGCTTTACATGGATACAAGCGAAAGAATATATGAGATATATTCGCAGTTTGTTTCCGAAGACGATATTCATTCGTATTCTGTAGACGAGGTTTTTATTGAGGTAAACAGATACCCGGATATCACATGGGACAATGCAAGAGATTTCGCCATGAAGATGATTAAAGCTGTGTATGAAGAAACGGGCATTACGGCAACATGCGGTATAGGCACAAACCTTTACCTGAGCAAAGTCGCAATGGATATCGTCGCGAAAAAGGCCGAACCTGACAGGTACGGAGTCAGGATAGCCATGCTTGATGAAATGACATACCGCCGGGAACTTTGGAATCATGTTCCGCTGACGGATTTCTGGTGTTTCGGACATGCGACCGCGGCTACGCTGGCGTCAAGGGGAATATATACCATGGGTGAGCTCGCAAGAGCATCACTTGAAAGTGAAGATGAGCTTTTTGAAATTTTCGGCAGGGATGCGGAGATTTATATTGATCACGCCTGGGGCTATGAATGTGCCACGCTTGAGGATATAAACAGCTATACCACGAAAGACGCAAGTCTCAGTTCCGGACAGGTGCTCCCGCACGCATATGACAAGGAAAAAGCCGCACTGATACTCAGAGAAATGACGGATGTGCTGGTGCTGGACCTTGTCGAGTGTGAAGTAACTACGACCCAGATGGTTATAGATATCTCATGCGAAAAAATAGGAGTTATTCACAAGAGCGTAAATCTGGGAGCAAAAACATCGTTATACACGGTTATTGTTGAGGCTGTTGAAAAACTGTTTGCAGAAAGTGTTCCGCAAGATGCCAGAATCAGGAGAATCGGAATCACGGCAAACGAACTGGAATATATGCCGTTTGAAGATACCTATGATGACCAGAACAGTATGCACGGCGGACCGAAGGAAAAAGAACAGAGCATGCAGCATACGATAATAGAGATGAAAAGCAAATACGGAAAGAATGCTGTACTTAAAGGCATGAACTTTGAAGAGGGCGCGACCATGCGAGAGCGCAACGAGCAAATCGGTGGGCATAAGGAATAGAAATATTTGATATTAAATTATTAATAAGTAGACAGATGAACAATCAAATATAGTGAATAAATACAGCAAGATCCTGTAAATTTCAGCCGTTGGTATTTTGGATGATTCAAGGTGGATTCGCGCTTGCTGCCAATTTTTCATTTCACTAAAACGAATAGAGATATGCTTTCTCCATAGTAGACAATTACTGTTTTTCATTGTCCCCTATAGAGAGAGCATATCGCATTATACAAGAACAATTGTGTTATTTATGTGAGGGTAATATCTCAGTCTAATATGAAAGAATTAAAGCGAAAATGCTGACTTTACAATGGGTATTTTTTTCAAGAAATAGACTAAAACAGCGGAAAGTGCGAAGCTCAATATCCATAAGAAAAAAGATTGGCGTGGATAACAGGTTGCAGGGGAAATATTAGAAATGCATGAAATAACAAAAGTATGAATAATGTATATTCCGAAGGTTAGAGGTGAAATAAAGGAAATGACAGATTCCAAGTGTTTATTGTTTGGTTTTAGCCTATAAAACAGTGTGGTTATAATAATAATCAAGATAATAACCAAAGGGGAATCATAAGTTTTTACAAAATTCAAATCTCCAAAGAAAATCGGAAGTGTGCGGGTAAAATAATAAGTAATTGCCAATATGGATACAATGGCAACCAGAATGTGCAGAGCAACAGATTTGAAAAGTTTGTTTATGTAGTTTGAAAATATCGGCAGGCATCCACCGAGAAAGAAATATTGAGCATATGTCCAAACTTTCAAAACGTTTTTAATGCTATTCTCGACAAATATCGACTTGTGTATAGAGTAGGACCACAATTGCATCAGAGCACATATGGTCGCAAGAATAAGCCAGCATTTAAAAACATAGTTTTTTACGCGAAAATGTCGGCATAGAGCAACTAACAAAAAGGAAACATGATATACAACGATTATCGCCCATAAATACCAAAAATGAATAAGGCGGCTTTGCACGCACATGGTCTGATAAAAAAGATTAAAGAAATGATAAAGGCCGCCTATTGGTTTGCCAGAACAAAAGAGCAAAATATCGTCAAATATAAAGTTTATTACAGACCAGATAAAAATAACTCTAATATAACGGAGACTTTTTTTTACAAACATAGGAATAGGTATATTCATCATTACGGTTAAGATAAAAGTACCCTGATATAACGAGAAAAATAAGATTAGAATATAAACATATGTAACCGATAAAAGCGGAATAGGTTCCAGGTATATTGCAAAGCGAGTGATATCCCACAATAGCGAAACAGGCAAGAGATCTTAACAATTCAATTCTAATATCTTTTTTCGCATTCATTAAAACACTCCAGATATTGACATAAATAAAAAGATGGGAATTATTTGAAATTCCCACCTCTGAGCGCAGGGAGCAGGATTCGAACCCGCGTGGGCCGCAAAGCCCTAACGGTTTTCAAGACCGCCCCGTTATGACCACTTCGGTATCCCTGCGTGCAGCTTTATATTTATACCATAGGAGAAATTCAAAGTCAATCAAAACCTAGCCGTATGATAGTGTCAACTGTAGGTTTACAATTGATGTGAGACAAAAATAAAAATGAAATAGTGATTGAGT
>R27__coassemble_60_pt1 | contig 98566 bp, 97 predicted proteins | sample R27__metabat2_low_PE_023 | metagenome-assembled genome bin R27
ATGATTTTTATATAATGTATAAGATAGGGCAGAAAATTATATACGGAGAGAACGGAGTCTGCACCATCACCGTTATCGCACCGCTGAATATCTCCGGTGCCGATCCGAACAAGCTGTATTATCATCTTGTTCCGCTTATCGGTTCGGGAACATATTTCACGCCGATTGACTCCAATGCCTTCATGCGCCCGGTTATGGACAGGGCAGAGGCAGAGTCGCTGATTGCCTCTATTCCGGACATAGAACCGGCAGTATGCAATGACAGCAGATTCAATCACGTCGACGCTTTCTACAAGGAATTATTCAAGCTGCATACGCCGGAAGCCATGGTCTCCATCATCAAAGGCCTACGTCTGAGAATGAACGAGAAGAAAACCAGGAGCACCCGGGCCGAAGCCACGATGAAGCGCGCAAAGGAAATCCTTCACGGAGAGCTTTCAGTCGCCCTTGCCATTCCGTATTCGGATGTCGAAGCATACATTGCCAACGCCATAGGCAAATAAAATACAGATTTTAATTCCCCGAATTGTTTCGGGGATTTTTTATGTTACGGCAGCAGCCGCCCGACGGGTCTTGCGATTACGCAAAAGCCGTATTCTTTTTTAAGCTCAGCTCTCATCTGTTCGAGCTTAGCATCCGCGTCATAAATGCCGAAGACCGCCGAGCCGGTTCCAGTCATTATTGCGCCCTTGGCACCGGATTCGAGCATTTTCCGCTTTATTTCGCCCACGGTCCGCATTCTTCGGTCGGGAACTTCCTCAAACACGTTGAACATTCTCCTGCACAAACCGTCTATGTCCGATTCCGCGAGGCACTGCTCGATGCCCGCCGTATCCGGGTGGGCTTTTATCTTCCTTTTGTCCACCGCCGCAAACAGTTCCGGAGTGGATACGGAAAATGAAGGCTTGGCAATCAGGATCGAGCAATCCGGCAGTTCAGGCAGACTTTCAAGGATTTCCCCGCGTCCCTTCGCGAGAGCCGTTCCGCCAAGAACGCAGAATGCCACGTCTGATCCCACGCGGGCAGCCGTTTTAAGAATTGCATCATTATCCAGGGGATATCCGTGCATTCTGTTCAGTGCCCGGAGCACAGCCGCGGCATCGGCCGAACCGCCGGCCATTCCGGCTCCGACCGGAATTGTTTTTTTAATCTTAATTTCCGCGCCGAGACCGTCGATTCCGGCATCGGCGTAAAACGCTTTTGCCGCCTTTGTCCCGAGATTCCTGTCATCGTTCGGAAGATAGCTGAGCCCTGTCTCGGTTTTGAAGAATCCGGAGCCGTTTTCCTCGATGCTTATTTCGTCAAAAAGGGAAACTGTCTGCATGACCATTATCATGTCATGGTATCCGTCATCCCTTTTATTTGTAATATCCAGAGAAATATTCAGTTTTGCGAATGCTTTTTCCTGTGTCATCATGATTGAATTATAGCACATCCACAGCGTTTTTGAATACATACCGTATTTTATCGGCTTGAACTGTGGAAATACAAGTGTTATAATCTTAACAATATTTGAACGCTAAATGTTGGACTATCAACAGCGGGAGAACCATCATGGTCAAACCATAGGGGCTAATCCGGATTTCCGGAGGGGAACCTTCTTATCCCCAGCCCGGCAGCTAATCCCGTCAGCACAGGAAGGACGGTTCAGGTCACAGCCTGGACATAATACGTATTTCGTGCTGTATTCGTACAGCTTTTTGTTTTTTTCGGGGGAAAACAATGAGTACTGACAGCAAATCCAGCGGCAAGAAATTCTCTTTCGGGATGTTCCTTGTCACGATAGGAATCGTGTACGGGGATATAGGAACATCTCCACTTTATGTTATGAAGTCCATACTCGAGGGCAACGGCGGCATAACGCAGATCGACAGCGAGTTCATAATCGGGTCGCTCTCCCTTGTTATCTGGACAATAACACTGCTTACCACAATCAAATACGTTATCATTGCAATGAAAGCCGACAATCACGGCGAGGGCGGAATATTCGCCCTGTACTCGCTTGTGAAAAAATGCGGTAAATGGCTGATTTTCCCGGCCATGATCGGCGGCGCCGCACTTCTTGCGGACGGAGTCCTTACTCCCGCCGTCACGGTAACAACCGCCATTGAGGGACTTCGGTCCATTCCGGCCATGAACAAGTTTCTTGGCGAGGGCCAGGCGATGGTGCTTGTAATTACTCTCACCATCATCGGCGTGCTGTTCTTCGTTCAGCGAGCCGGCACAAGCAAAATCGGCCGGACTTTCGGTCCGATAATGCTGCTCTGGTTTTCATTCCTCGGCGGCGTTGGACTTGTCAACATTTTCAAGGACGTCAGCGTTCTTCGGGCCTTCAATCCCATTTATGCCGTCAAGGTCCTTCTGAGTCCCTACAACAAGCTCGGGTTCATGATTCTCGGTTCCGTATTTCTCGCAGCCACAGGCGCCGAAGCTCTTTATTCTGATATGGGGCATGTTGGCAGAAACAGCATTTATTCCAGCTGGCCATTTGTAAAGATATGTCTCATCTTGAACTATCTCGGTCAGGGCGCATGGATTGTCTCCAAGGCCGGTGATTCGTACCTTGCTTCCGTCGAGGCCATGAATCCGTTCTTCATGATGCTGCCGGAGATTCTCAGGCCTTTTGCAATCATCCTCAGCACAGCGGCGGCTATCATCGCCTCCCAGGCGCTCATAACCGGTTCGTATACTCTCGTATCCGAAGCCATAAGGCTTGATCTCATGCCGCACATGAAGGTCCAGTATCCTTCGGAAACCAAGGGTCAGATTTATATCGGTCTTGTAAACTCTATTCTGTGGATCGGCTGCTCGCTCGTTGTTCTGTACTTCAAGACAAGCGCGCGCATGGAAGCGGCATATGGTCTTGCCATCACGGTAACGATGCTTATGACGACCCTGCTTCTTTCCACTTACCTGAACAAAATCCGCGGGAAGAAGATTATTTCCGTACTTATGCTTATTGCCTTCGGTGCTTTGGAAACAGTCTTCTTCATCTCAAGCCTGAGCAAATTCATGATAGGCGGATATATCACGGTAATTATCGCGCTGCTCATTCTTATGGTCATGATTGTATGGAACCGCGGTTCCGAGCTCGAGCGCAACTGCTCGACGCGCCTTGACATCAAGGAGTACATAGATAATCTTGATGTCCTTCACGAAGCCGAGTATGTCCCGAAAACCGCCGACAACATCGTGTATATCGAAAGTGCCAGTTACGGCGACATGATTGACAGGGATATCCTCTATTCCATTCTGGACAAGGATCCGAAGCGCGCCTCCGCGTACTGGTTCATAAGCGTCAATGTCACTGACGAGCCCGATACGATGAATTATCATATTGAAAACTACGGCACCGACTATATCTTCAAAGTCCGCCTTAATCTGGGCTACAAGGTCCCCCAGCGGGTCAATGTCTATCTCCGGCAGATTGTCCAGGATCTTCTGAAGAGCGGCGAGCTGCCTTCGCAGTCAAGACAGTTTTCAATATACGGGCCGTCTGAAATAGGCACATTCAAGTTCTGTCTTGTAAAAAAGGTGGTTCCCACAACCGCCGGCCTTTCCAATCTCGATGTTGCTATACTGAACATCAAATACGCGATCCGCTCCGCGGTCGGCTCGAAGGAAAAATGGTACGGTCTCGACACCACCTCTCTGATAGTCGAACAGGTCCCGTTCATGGTCACGAGCGGACAGTCCGATACAAAATCTATCTGCAGAATATAATGATACGGCTGCTCCCGTACGGGAGCAGCCCTTTTTTATGGAACATATTCCAAATATTTGCTATAATGTCCGTATAATCTTTATTAATTGTCAGGTGAAAAGCAATGGGAATTCTTCACACTTACGTATTCGGCCGCGAACCGGGCGTGCTCGGTTTCCTCGACAAGAAAACTCACAGCGAGGCATACTACAGCTGGCGTGACGGCAATGCCGCGCTCATGGATACACTCAACCACAGGGAATACACTCTAACTACGCCCAAAGGGGAAAAGCTCAAGGGTTTCTATTATCCCGCCGGCGACGAACCTTCCGATAAAATTGTTTTCATCATTCACGGCTACCGCTCCAACCACGCGGAGACCGCCGGAATGTTCAGAGATTTCTATCATCAGCGCGGAATAGACATATTCACCGTGGACAATCCCGCCGCGGGTCAGAGCGAAGGCGACCTTGTCACATTTGACTATTACGAGAGCGAAGCCGCCCTTCTGTGGCTGGAGTTCCTTCTGATGACCTTCGGGGAGAATATTGAAATATTCCTTCACGGATTCTCTCTCGGCGGAGGGACCGTTCTTATGATGAGCGACCGGGTCCCGGAAAACGTAAGGTTTATCATAGACGACTGCGGCATTTCAGGCGCACCCGACCTTTTGAAAAACCAGCTCGGCATACTCTATACCCCGCTCAACGTTATCAATCTTGTTAAGCATAATTTCCGCTTCTCCCTCAGCATGACAGATGTCAGGCCCCATCTGGCCAAAGCCAAATGCCCGATTCTGTTCGTACACGGTGAAAAGGACAAAACCGTTCCTTTCTCGACCGGCAGGGAGATGTACAGCCTCTGTCCTACATACAAGGACAAGCTCTTTGTTCCGGAGGCCGCGCATATGGAATGCATATGGTTCAGGCCAGGCTCCTACGGGCAAAAAGTCGACCAGTTCATTGAATATTTCTGCTGAACGGCAGACTGCATAACGACAAGAACCGGTGGCACGTGACTATCACAGTCAATGCCGCCGGTTCTATTATTATTTCACATTTTAATCAGGCAAGTTCCTTTTCCGATTTGCGGTACATGAGGTAAGCGATGCCTATCGCTATCGCGCCGCTCGGTATAATCATGAAGCTGACCGAACCCATCAGCGACGGGACTAGAATAAAGAGAACGGTCATAAGTACAAGCGGTACGGCGGCTATCTTCAGATGTCCCCTGTAGTACTTGTATGCCATCGCTCCGAAAAGGGCGGGAACGACATTGTCGAAAGCCGGCTGGAGCACGGGGCTCTGAAGTATCGGCTGAAGGGGAAGAAGCAGCAGTACGCCGAGCGCAAGAACAACTATCGTCACGAGCGAACTTGTTGCTATGGAAAGCGTGGAAATAATCTCGTTTTCCGCGGTTCCGCTTTTTACGCCGACGATATCCTTTGCGTTCATCGCGCACGGCACCTTCATGTTGATGAGGTTGCCGGTAATAAACGCCAGATAGCTTCCGCCGTTTCCCAGAATCGGAACATAAATCAGATACTCCGCAATTCCGCTTGCCAGATATACAAGGCCGATTGCCAGGAATCCCTTGAGGAACGCCGCAAGGTCGGGCATCGCTCCGAGGAACAGGCCCATTACGAACGGTGCTCCGATAAACAGAACGAGGCAGATAATGCTGAAGACTCTTCCGTAGAAGTGGGTCATTTTGTCGTATTTGTCAAAAAATACCTGTTTTTCGTTATCAGTCATTTCCGTTACCTCCTCAGACAAGTTTCGCAAGGAATATTGCGGCCGCCATGGCAATAATCATGCTGCCCGCAACACTGAAGCCGTCAATCCACCCGGCATTCTTCTTCTCTCTGAAATAGGTGAACACCGCCATAGCCAGCGCACCCACTACAGCTACCGCAAGCGGTATGAAATTGCCGTTGCTGGTAATCTGTCCGATATAGCTTCCTATATAGGCGGAAACAAGGCCAATAAACATAGCCGTCATCGCAAGATCCCCGAATCCGGCCACGCCTTTTTTCGCGCTGCCTTCCTCGCTCTGGGGCTTGCCGCGGAGTTTCTTTGAATACTTCGGGGTAAACAGTACGGAAAGGACCATACCCCAAATAATGCAGAAGCTCATCATAAGAGCGATGGTGGTAAAGGCCTTGGGTGTCATCTGGCTTGCGCTCAGGGTGATACCCACCTGCTCGGCGGCCGCCTCGGCGACCTGCGTTTCATAATGAAGCGCACCAATAACCGAGAGTCTGAGCCAGGGCAACGGAGTTCCGAGGCTTCCCGAAAGCGCGATGACTCCGAGAAGGATTCCGACCGATGGCAGAATTACGAAAGTTGCGCTTGACGTAATCGCCCGTTTCATTTTTGTCTTGTCAATGCCTACCGCGATTCCCGCCTTATACGCGCGGATCATGAAGAAGGCACTGATAAACGCCACAAAAGCCACTATTACCCCGCAGATAAGGTACATGACCGGGCTGTTTAGCTGAGATAGTACTGACATGTTTTCTCCTCACTCTTCTGATGTTTATTGCTTAACGGGTTTTGCGTGCGATGACATAGACGTTTGAACCGAAGTCGCCCTGGTTTCTCAGGTCCTTGTCATAGCCTGTTCCCGAAAATTTAATGTTGAGCGGCAGTCCCGTCTGAAGCGCGGACCCCGTGCAGGTAGTTTTGTATGATGCGTCCTCCATCTTGTAGAATTTGCCCGCCGTTCTTACCAGCAGCCCGTCGGGCGCCGGATCTACCGGGACGATATATTTGACCATGGACGCGAACTGGCTTACCCTCAGCAGCTGCGGACGGCTCTCTACCGTGTATACCCTGAACGGTTCAAGGCCGTTGGCTCTGAGCCATTCATATCCCTGAGCGGCATGCACCATTCTGTGGAAAATTCCGACAATCGTCTCCTCGTCAAGGCTGACCTGCCAGGAGACCGCATCAGGCTCTGCCCGAAGGGCGCAGAACCGTCCGAACTGGAAGGTGCTTCTGTGCTTCTTGTAGAACGCTATGGTATCTTTAAGCTCCGACATATCCACCGATGACAGATGGTTCAGATCAAGTTCGAGACCGAAAATACCGAAGAAGCTCACATTCGCCCTTGTAGACATGGGCGTTGAGCGCAGTGTCTGCAGATGCGGCGAGGCGGAGATATGGCTGCCCATGACGGACTGCGGGTACAGGAGACTGAGTCCTCCCTGAATATCCAGACGCTCTATGGGGTCGGTGTTGTCGCTGGCCCATGCCTGCGGCGAGAAGCAGAGCATTCCGAGGTCGAACCTGTTTCCTCCCGAAGCGCAGCTCTCGAGAAGTATTTCCGGTCTGGAATCGAAAATGCGGTGAAGCACGTCATATATCCCCAGGATGTATTCATGAGCCGCATAGCCAATAAGCGGTGAATGCCGGTTCATGTCCCACTTCACGTAGTTGACGGAACACTCGTCTATTATCGTGCCGACATTCTCGACTATGTAGTCGCGCACCTCGGCTCTTCTCAGGTCAAGCAGAAGCTCGTTGCGTCCGACCGTGTCCGGATCGGTTACGTGTATTGCCCAGTCCGGATGCGTACGGTAGAGATTCGAATCCGGATTGACCGCCTCCGGTTCAAACCACAGCCCAAACTGCATGCCCATGGCGTGCACTTTCTCCGAAAGGCCCTTCAGGCCGTTAGGAAGCTTTTTCAGGTTCACATCGTAGTCGCCGAGTCCCGCCTGGTCGGAATTCCTGCTGCCGAACCATCCGTCGTCCAGCACAAACAGTTCGCAGCCCAGGCTCTTTGCCTTCCTTGCGAGGCCGAGAAGCTTGCTCTCGGTAAAGTCAAACATGCAGCCTTCCCAGTCGTTGTACAGAACGGGACGTTCCCTGTAGCTCCAGTACTTCGGCACTATGCACTCGTTTACGAATCTGTGCATGTTCGCTCTCATGCCGTTTATGCCTCTGTCCGAGAAGGTCATGACCGCCTCTGGCGTCTCGAACTGTTCTCCGGGAGCCAGTTCAAAGGAAAAATTGTCCGGATTGATACCCTGCACGACGCGTGCGAGGTTCTGGTTCGACATCTGCGCCGACGCGTAGTGGTTGCCGGAATATATGAGATTGAATCCGTAGACGTTGTCGCCGTCGCTGAGCACGAATCCCGGATTGTGTCTGTGTGACGAAAAGCCAGTCAGGCTCTCGTTCACAACCTTCGAGTACGATACCGGAACGCTGTGCGCATGGGTTTCGCTTATCCATCCGCCGTCGAGCGTCGTCATCTCGTAACTACCCTTAAGGTCCGAAAGCTGGCTCATAAACTTTGTTATTTCAAGAGGTCTTTCGAAGGTGCTCTCAAGAACAGCCCTTCTGGTCATCGCAGTTTCAAACAGCGAGAAATACAGGCGCAGATTGCACCAGTAGGATCTCATTATTATTTCAAGCGTGTCACACTCCCCGTGTGCCTGCGGCATACGCCCCGAGTTGGGGACTATACCTTCGTGTATTACCGCATCCTTGAAGGTGAACGCCGGGATGATGCTGTTTCCGTCAAGAAGGATTTCTATCGGGCTTTCCCTGAAATCCCCCGTACCCGAACACGAGTACGCAAGCGGTATGGTGTCGAGGCACACCGAGTTGTACATGGAGGATGTGCCCCAGCCCGGTCCGCTGGTATAGGTCATCGCGTCGGAATCCTTCTCTGAAACGGGCATGCCGAAATGCAGCAGCTCAACCTGGCCGCTGGCTATTCTCAGCATGCACGACAGATTGTCGTTTTTAAGAAGGAATACTCTTTTCCCGTCCGCTTTCGATTCAGTAATCATTTTATTCTGTACTCTATTCCCGAAACGTATTTATCGTACATTTCATCCGTCACGCCGTGGTTCTCTATCATTTTGGTGAAGAACTCGCCGCTTTTCTTTATTGTTCTTGTCTGGGTATCGTAATCGTTGTGAACCAGGCCGAACCTCGCGCTCTGGCCTTCAAGCCATTCGAAGTTGTCTATGAAACACCAGTGGTAGTACCTTTCAAAAGGCAGCACCGATTCGGATATTGCCCTGAGATGTTCGTACAGATACCTTGAGCGGAAAGAATCGCTGTTGTCGCATGTTCCGTTTTCCGTCACGTAGATGGGTCTGTACAGTATCCCCGAGAGCCATGTTGCGACTCTGACGAGACCTTCGGGGTAGATTTCCCAGTCGAGGTCGTTGCGCGGGGAGTTTTTCCTCACGCCGTCAGACAGTCCGGACACCGTGCTTCTGGAGTAATAGTTAATCCCGTTGAAATCGGCATACTCGCCCTTCTCGGTCTTCCAGTGGTCAACCAGCGGGAGCATGAACTCGCCCCTGCTCATTGCGTAAGTGATGGCGCCCTGGAAAAACCATTCGACGGCTTTTGCCGAAGCGCGGTGAACGGGGTTCTTCGGGTCTTCCGGATCCACGGCGCGAAGGTGGTTCGCAAAGCCCACCATCGTGTTGGTGAAGCCTTTTTTCCTTCTTATGTCATGAATCATTTTGTATGACTCTATATGGCAGTGCGCAAGATTTTCAAGTACGGCGAATGTCTCTATGAAAGATGTGTGGGCGGGAGGGAACTGGCCGAAGCAGTAGCTGTTCGTCGCATATACGTTCGGCTCGTTTATTGTTATGTAGTCGTCGACAAGGTCCCCGAGGTAGTCCACCGCAATCTCCACAAACTCCAGGAAATAATGCAGGTTCTCCCTTTTCGTGAACGCGCCCTTGTTTTCAAACCACATCGGGTTAGAAAAGTGGTGAAGCGTCATGAGCGGGCGGATTCCGAGCTTCTTCATTCCGGTTATCTCGTCGCGGTAGTGGTCGAGCACATCGTAATCCACCACGTTTTCCGCCGGGCATATTCTTGCCCATTCGATTCCGAATCTGGCAATCTGCATCTTCATCTTACCCATAAGGGCGGTATCTTCCTTGTAGAGCCTGTAATGGTCGTCGGCGACGGCAGGGTCTGAACCGTCGTGAATCAGTCCCTTGTGATACCAGTCATTCCATGTGTTTCCAACCTCGCCGCCCTCTATCTGGGTTGACGCTGAGGCGGTGCCCATAAGAAAGCCATCTTTAAGCTTGAAATTCATGTAAATTCCCCCTATAGTTGTTTTAATGATTATAACATAACGAAACGGAGCTTGGAAACAATGAAAAGAAGCAGATGGTACAAAGACTGCGTTTTTTATCAGATATGGCCGAGGTCGTTCAAGGACGGCAACGGTGACGGCATGGGTGACCTGTACGGCGTATACGAAAAGCTTGATTACATAAAGTCGCTTGGCTGCGACGGAATCTGGTTTTCACCTCTGTATCCCTCTCCCGGAGTCGACTGCGGATACGATATTTCCGACTACATGGATATCGCCGAGGAATTCGGCGGTATGGACGCATTCAAAAAAGTTCTCGACGGGGCTCACGAGCGTGGCATGAAGGTCATAATGGACCTTGTGGTAAACCACACGAGCGACTCCCACGAGTGGTTCCAGAAATCCAGACAGCGCATCGATCCGTATACCGATTACTATATCTGGCGCCCGGCGCGCGAAGACGGAAAACTGCCGAACAACTGGGACAGTCTCTTTGAGGGAAAAGCCTGGCAGTGGGACGATGTCCGCAAGGAGTATTACCTTCATCTCTTCGCCATCAGGCAGCCGGATCTCAACATGGACAATCCCGCGGTCCGTTCCGAAGTCGTAAAAATCCTCCGCTTCTGGCTGGATTTGGGTGTGGACGGCTTCCGCGAGGATGTCATTACCTTCATATCCAAGAAGGAAGGTCTTCCCGACGACCACATATTCCCGGCATCCAAGGGAATACTGAACTACAACTTCGGTCCGCACCTCCACGAGTATCTTCAGCAGTTCAGAAACGAGGCTTTAAACGACTATGACTGCATGACTCTCGCAGAGGCCGCACTCTCGACCCCGAAAAAGGCCCTTGAGTACATTACCGAGGGCGACAACAACGACCTGGATATGTTCATACAGTTCCAGTGCATGGGTGCGGACTGCTTTATTACCGACTTCTTCTATACCGGCTTCCGTCTCGGCAAGCTGAAGAAGGCGTTCTCATCATGGCAGAACGGTCTCGAGGGCAAGGCATGGAACTGCCTGTACCTGGAAAACCACGACCATTCAAGAGTCGTTTCAAGATACGGCAGCGAGAAATACCGCGTCGAGTCCGCCAAGATGCTGTGCATGGCATATATGTTCCAGAAAGGTACACCGTTCGTGTATCAGGGGCAGGAGCTGGGAATGACCAACTGGGCACCTGAAAAAGTGGAGATGTACGAAGACGTGCAGACCCTCAACCAACACCCCGACTGGCCGGAAAAGAAGCGTCTCAAGCTGTACTACACGGCTTCCCGCGACAGCGCACGTACTCCGGTTCCGTGGTCATCTGGCAAAAACGCCGGCTTTACCGATGCCGAAAAGCCCTGGTTTTACATCAACCCCAACTACACCGAGATAAACGCACAGGACGAAGAGATTAACCCGGATTCGGTACTGAACTTTTACCGTGAGGCCATAAAACTCCGCAAGAGCCTCACCTGCGTCCGCAGCGGTGTATACAGGGAACTCAACAGATTGTCTCCTAACATCTATGAATACACAATGACCGCAGAGCATGAGACAATCCACGTGTTCTGCTCGTTCACCGATAAGAAAGTGAAAATAAAAATTCCCGAAGGCAGAAAAGCCCTCGGGAACTATGAAAACTGTTCGGATATTCTGCAGCCTTACGAGTGCCGCTTATACATTCTTGAAGATTGAGTCGTCGTTGTACCAGCCTCTGTCAATAAGCCAGTACACGTACTCGACATCCTCTTCCTCGGAAATGTCAACATCCTTCTGACGCTGCATTTTCAGATGAGTTTCATATTTACGCAGGTCTGCCAGTTCAAACGGCAGACCTTCTTCTTCCGCTATGGGAATCAGAACATCTTCGACCAGGAACTCTCTGTTCTCAAGACTGCCCGGCCACGCCATGACCGCATCGTCAACCCTCTTTTTCAGTTCGGGTTCGTTTTCATAACGGTCCAGAAAAGTAACTACATTCTCGGAATACGCCATATTATATCCTCTTAAGGCACGCAGTATATTCTGCAGCTCTGCGACACACCGTTGCAGGTTGCGGTAAGCTTTACGCCGCCGGCGACGGTTCCCGTCTGCCATGCAAGGATTCCGTTGGAATTGTCGCTCATCTGCTCGATATGAAGGATATCCGGCTGATCGACTTCCCAGGTAACCACGGGATTTTCTATATCCATAGGTATTATCTGGGCAGTAATCTGCATTGTATACTGTTGTCCGTCGGCATCCGTATCACGGCTCAGCGAAAGCTGCGGCCAGTTCTTTTCTGCCGTAATATCCGTTGTGTACGAGTAGATTCTTATAGCCTCAACCGTCGGCGTCGGGGTGGGTTCAGGTGTCGGAGCCGACTCAACCACCGGCATCATTCCCGATGTATCCAGCATTGAGACCGGAGTCGGCGTGGATCTTACGGAACCCGTATCAAGTCCGTTGAGCGAGGTTGAAACCATTATAATAACTGATACGATAACCGCAGCTACCAGTGTCAGTCCGAATGCCATCTGCCATTTTACGTTTGTCTTTGCTCTTTCGTTTGCAACTGTTCCCTTTATGGTGCCCGGAGTACCGGATGGGGAACGTGAAGACTGGGTTACACGTCTTGTTCCGCAATTAGGGCAGCGGCTTCTCGATGATGAAAATGAAGCACCGCATCTGCGGCATTTAACCTGTGACGCCATCATTACCTCCATTGGATAGTTCTTTTTATCTTTGTAATTATACAGCTTTACTTATTTTCAGTCAAGGAAGGCATCCCTCGCCCGGAAATTCCGGATTTCAATGTCTGTTTTTTCTGTTGACATCGGTTTTTCGTTCATTTATAATCGTCCCATACCGATGAGAAAGAAAAGTACTTTTGATTTCCGGTGCTCAGAGAGCCGCTGTAAGGTGCAAGAGCGGACGCCGGTGCTTAAGGAATGGGCTTTTGAGGTAAACTAAATATCAAGCGGGTGCACAGCATCAATTTGGGTGGTACCGCGGAAGTTCTGCTTTCGTCCCATGTTCTGGGATGAAAGTAATTTTTTATTTAAGGGGGTGTTTTTGTGGAAAAAACACGTGATAGTTTTTCTGGTAAGTTCGGATTCATACTCGCCTGCATAGGCTCTGCCGTCGGTATGGGCAACATCTGGCGTTTCCCCAACCTTGTCTCCACTTACGGTGGTCTTTGTTTCATTCTACCGTATATCCTTTTCGTCATACTCATAGGAAATACCGGTATTATTGAAGAGTTTGCGCTCGGAAGAGCCGCCAAGACAGGCCCCGTCGGAGCCTTCGGTTGGGCAACCGCACAGCGCGGAAGCCGCAAGTTCGGTAATGCCGTCGGCATACTTCCCGTTCTCGGTTCTCTTGCTCTGGCAATCGGTTATACGGTTGTCATGGCATGGATTATCAAGTACACATTCATGTCTTTCTCCGGTGCTCTGAGCGCCATGGGTCAGAATATGGATGTCATCGGTGGCACATTCGGCATGACTGCCGACACTCACGGTGCCGACATCTGGGTTATTATTGCCGTAATAATCGCTTTTGCAATAATGGCATTCGGCATTTCAAACGGAATCGAAAAGGCCAACAAGGTCATGATGCCGCTTTTGTTCGCACTATTTGTCGTGCTCGGAATCTACATTGCATTCCTTCCGGGAGCAACAAACGGATACAAATACATCTTCACTCTGAATCCCGCAGGCCTCGCGGATCCCAAAGTATGGATCTATGCGTTCGGTCAGGCATTCTTCTCCCTCTCGGTTGCCGGTAACGGTTCCGTCATTTACGGTTCCTACCTCGGCGATGATGAGTCGATACCGTTCTGCGCAAGAAATGTTGCCATATTTGATACTCTCGCTGCCATGCTTGCCGCCCTGGTCATCATCCCCGCGATGGCAACCACCGGCGAACAGCTTTCAAACGGCGGCCCCGGACTGATGTTCATCTATCTTGTAAATGTATTCAACGGAATGGCTACGGGAAGAATCATCGGAATTCTCTTCTTCGTCTGTGTGCTCTTTGCCGGCACGAGCTCCATCATCAATCTGTACGAAGCTCCGGTTGAGTACGTTCAGAATCAGTTCAAGCTCAGCCGTGTGCCTGCGACGGCCGTTATCCTGGCCTTCGGAGGTCTTGTAGCCGTGTTTATTCAGCACATCACCTCACAGTGGATGGATGTTGTTTCGATTTACATCTGCCCGTTCGGTGCTCTGCTTGCCGGCATAATGTTCTTCTGGGTCGCGAAGAAGGAAACCGCCATGGAGGAAGTCAACAAGGGCAGCGGCAAAAAGCTCGGGGACCGTTTCTACTTCCTCGGCAAATATGTCTATATTGCATGCGCGCTTATTGCTCTCGTGGCAGGCGCAATTCTCGGCGGAATAGGCTGATATATTTAAGTTTCGATACTTACGGATAAAATCTGGGAGCTGGTCATAATTGATCAGCTCCCAATCTTTTTTTCTGCTTATTTTTTATATGTTCTCTTGGAAATAATATATCTCGGTCTTGCCTTGGTTTCCAGATATATCTTCCCAACATACTCGCCTATTATTCCGAGCGAAATCAGCTGGACTCCGGACACGAAGCATATTATGCACGTCATGCTTGCCCAGCCGTCGCTTGTATGGCCGTTAAGTCTTCTTACGAGCGCCCAGATGACGCCTATAAAGCTTATCAGCGCCACGACAAGTCCGAATGACATTATCAGCTGCAGAGGCTTTACGCTCAGACTCGTTATTCCGTCAACCGCAAGGCCTATCATCTTTTTGAGAGGGTAGTGGCTCTCTCCCGCGAGTCGTTCATTTCTCGTGTATTCGACCGAAGTCGATTCAAAGCCTACAAGAGGAATAAGGCCTCTGAGGAAAAGATTCACCTCTTTGTAGTTTTCAAACTCGCCCAGAACTCTTGAAGACACAAGCCTGTAGTCCGCATGGTTGTATACGACCTCCGCGCCCATCTTGGCGAGGAACTTGTAGAACGACTGAGCGGTAAAGCGCTTGAAAAACGAGTCTGACTGTCTGTCACCGCGCACCCCGTAGACTATGTCGTAGCCTTCAAGGTATCTGTCTATCATCTCGTCCATAGCATTGATGTCGTCCTGTCCGTCACAGTCGATGGATATCGTTATGTCGCACATGTCCTTGGCTTCCATCAGGCCCGCGAGAACGGCGTTCTGGTGTCCGCGGTTTCTCGACTGGGAAATGCCGATGTAATGCTCGTCGCTCTTCGCCAGATCCTCGATTATCTGCCATGTGGCATCCTTTGATCCGTCATTTACGAACATCACCCTGGACTTGCCGTCAATCTTTCCGGCAGCGGCAAGCGAATTAATCTTTTCAAGAAACATAGGTGCCGTAATGGGAAGAACGGCTTCCTCGTTATAGCAGGGTATTACAATATACAGTACAGGTTTATCCATCATTTCCCTCACATAAATGTTTTTCTCCACAGGATAATATCTCATATACGTGTTCGTCGTCAAGCGAATAGAAGGACATCTTTCCTTCCTTGCGTACACGCACGAGCCTGTTCATCCTAAGCGTGCTCAGCTGATGCGACACTGCCGACTGGGTCATGGACAGTTCATCGGCTATGGTTCCGACACTCTTTTCTCCGTCCAGCAGGCTTTTGAGGACCTTCAGTCTCGTAGCGTCTGAAAACACCTTGAAAAGCTCGGCCATTTTTTCGTAGTCCGTCATCACAGTTTCCTCACATTGAGCGCGCGGAAAGCGTTCATCACGGCCAGAATCAGTACGCCTGTATCGGCGAAAATTGCCATCCACATGCTCGCATATCCGATTGCGCTCAGAATAAGACATATCACCTTTATTCCGATTGAAAACCAAATATTTTCATAAACTATTGCCATGCATTTTTTAGCAATGCGTACAGCTTTCGGGATTTTCAGCGGGTCGTCGTCCATAAGCACGACATCCGCCGCCTCTATAGCGGCGTCTGACCCGATTCCGCCCATCGCAAGGCCAACGTCAGCGCGTGTTAGAACCGGCGCGTCGTTTATACCGTCTCCTACAAAAATGAGCGATTCCCTGCCGTTCTTCTTCTGACAAAGCAGCTTTTCAACGATTTCCAGCTTGTCCGCGGGCAGAAGCTGCGCATGTACCTCATCTATTCCGAGAACCGACGCCACATTCTCCGCCGTCGACTCGGTATCGCCGGTAAGCATTACGGTTTTCTTTATGCCGTACTTTTTAAGCCGGCTTACAGCTTCTTTTGCGTTTTCCTTTATCTGGTCGGCTATGAGAATGTGTCCGGAGTATATACCGTCGATAGCCACGTGAACTATTGTCCCGGAGGACTTGCAGTCTATATGGCTGACGCCTATTCTCTTCATCAGCTTTTCGTTTCCCGCGGCAATCGTGTATGAGCCGACATTCGCGATAACGCCCTCGCCGCTTATCTCACGCACGTTGCTGACAATCGACCTGTCAAGCTCCCTGCCGTATGCTCTTTGAAGTGAAAGGCTTATGGGGTGTGACGAATAGCATTCCGCGTGAGCCGCCAGCTCAATAAGCTTCTCGTCTTCAATCGGGCAGTGGTGAACGCCCTGCACCTCGAACACGCCTTTTGTCATGGTTCCGGTCTTGTCAAAAACGACATACTGCGCTCTTGAAAGAGGCTCCATGTAGTTCGAGCCTTTAATTAGAATGCCTGCGCGGCTTGCTCCGCCTATGCCTCCGAAGAATGAAAGCGGAATGGATATGACAAGCGCGCACGGGCAGGATATTACGAGAAATGTAAGAGCCCTGTAAATCCAGTCTGACCATGATGCGTCATTGCCGCAAATCAGTCTGAAAACCGGCGGGATAAACGCAAGCGCAAGCGCCGAGATGCATACGACCGGCGTGTATATTCTCGCGAATTTGGATATGAAGTTCTCGCTTCTGGACTTGTTGGAACTTGCGTTCTGCACGAGGTCCAGAATCTTTGATGCCGTGGACTGGCCAAACTCCTTCTGCGTCCTGATTTCAAGAACGCCCGTCATGTTTATGCAGCCCGAGAGGATTTCACTCCCCTCACCGACAGCCTTCAGCCTGCTCTCGCCCGTCAGCGCGGATGTATCCACCGCACTGCTTCCGCTTACAACCACTCCGTCAATAGGCACCTTTTCACCGGGCTTAACAGTTATGACGCTGCCGATTTCGACATCGGACGGATCCACTCTTTCAAGATCCCCGTCGCCGTTGACGATGTTCGCATAGTCCGGCCTGATATCTATCAGCTCGGTAATGTTTTTGCGGCTCTTTCCGATTGCTATGCTCTCAAAAAGTTCGCCTATCTGGTAAAAGATGAGAACCGCGCAGCTCTCGGTTAATTCCCCGCCTTCAATCACTCCCAGAGCAATTGCGCCGAGAGAGGCAACGGCCATGAGAAAGTTCTCGTCCATCGCTCTTCCGCGGAGTATGCCTTTCCATGCCCGCTTTAAGATATCATAACCTATAGTAATATACGACGCTGCGAACAGAACCAGCGCAAGTGCGGGAACAGTGTCGCTCAGCAGTTCATAGAAAACAACAAGCAGCGCAGATACTATTATCCGTATCAGATTTGTTTTCTGCTTTTTTGTCATTAACTGATCAGAATTCTATTTCACAGTCGGGTTCGACTTTTCTGCAGTTTTCAAGAACCCTTGTCATTACTTCTTTTTCATCCGCACCGTCTTCAAACTCAACGGCCATTTTCAGAAGCATAAAGTTTACTGATGCATCCTTGACGCCCTCTGTCTTCTTTGTTTCGTTTTCCATGAGGTTGGCGCAGTTTGCGCAGTCGACATCGATGACATATGTTTTCTTCATAAAAAAATCCTCCTTGATGTATGAACGTTTGTTCATATGTTCAACGAGGATTATAATACCAATATTTCAGCTTGTCAAGAAATGAATTACTCTATTGTAATAACATCCGTAAATCCAGTGATCTCAAATACTTCCATGATGGTTTCGTTAACATTCTTCACCACCATTTTTCCATCCTTCTTGCTCATCATCTTCTGTTCACCGAGGAGTACTCTGAGTCCTGCGGAAGAGATGTACTCAAGCTTTTCGAAATCAAGAGTAACGTCATTTACTGCATCATTGTATTTGCCGAGTTCCTCTTCGAGCTCGGGAGCGGTTGTGGTGTCAAGTCTTCCTTCAAGTGCTATTGTGAGCTTGCTTCCGTCTACAGTAGTATTTAAGGTCATGTCTAAGCCTCCGTTGTATATATTCCAATTTTATTTTTTTCGATATAGGCAAGAATGTCAAAAACATTGCTTGCATTCATATTATCTACTATACCATAAAAAAGGTCAATCAGTGAATTGGATTTTTTTACAATTTCTTCAATATTTCCGTCACCGATATAGTTCTGGAGTCTGCCGCCGGGCCTATAGCTGCTTCCTTCCGTTCCTAGGAAGAGTCTTGCCGCCGCAGTATCGTAATATCCGAAGGCAGATATTATTCCGTCCATATCCGCAATTATCTCATCGCGGATACTGTCCTTGTTTTCGGGAAACAGCTTTCTTGAAACGAAATGAGTCAGCTCATGGTACTTGCGTATCGTTACGGATTTCTCCGTCCATTCATCCCGGGTCAGGCCCATTGTGTCCGCGGGAACAGCGCTGTACGGTCCTCCCGACAGAATGATTACCGTATCAAGGTAGTTGCTCTTATCCGCGAGGAAACTGTCCAGGTCGTCCTCATGCGCTCTTATCTTCTCCCAGTTTATAAGTCCGCTTATTGTGGAGGCGCCCATCGACTCCGGAATCGCCGCGGGCTCGCATCTGTGCGCAAGCGCCCTGATGCAGTGTTCAAAATCCTCTCTCGAGGAAACGAAAAACACCTCGGCGTCTCCCGCCGGGGTTGTGACCCGCTCGTAGCTGTCCTCGGGGGACATCGAAAAACCGAGCGTATAATCAACTGAGCCGCCACGCAAAACGGCATTTTTGTATTCCTCGGTTTTGTTTTCTCCTTCTTTAATCGGGAGATACATCTGAGGAAAGCGTTTTGCGAGCAGCTCAATCGGATGAATTTTGCCTACATCTTCGAACATATTGTCTTTTTCATCTTCAATACCGTCTCAAGCACTGACGGATCCTGTCCTCCGGCTACCATCTGGAGTTCATCATCGTCCAATGCTTTTCTTGCGTATTTGCTGTTGACGGATGATACGGTGCTGGCCAACATATCGTTGAACATTCCGGTGCTTTCGCTGTCGGATGCGGCATTTAGCAATTCTTCTATTCTCAATTTAATCACCTTCTCATCAAATAATCCGCTGTGAGATAATACGAACGACTGCATAAAATGTTACAAATACCGTGCAGTCAATTATTGCGAGAAATCGTACTCCTTAATCTCGGACTCCATTGTATCAAGCGCCCTCGACAGAATCGTTCTTACATTTCCTGGCTTAAGCTGCATTTTGTCGGCTATCTCATCCGCGCTCAGTCCCTCAAAGTACTTGAGGACGACTATTTCGCGGCTTCTTTCGTCGAGCACGTGCAGAGCCTTGTTTACCATCTGACGGGCGCTCATGAGATTGACAGCCTGTTCCATGGATGTGTCTCCGGGCAGCTGGTAATCCTCCATTTCGTCAATTGAAGACTCCTGCTTGTGCGCGCGGTAATACGACACGAGTTTTCTCTTGGCAATAATATACAGCCATGCCTGCTCGTTGCACCTGGAAGGATCGAAATCAGCGCAGTGCTCATAGACGCTCATAAAGACATCCTGCAGAATATCCTCCGCATCCTCACGCGAGTGGGTATGTGAAACGAGGTATTTGAGAAGCCCGCCCGAATATTCTTCTATTAAATGTTCAACCCATGCAGAATCCATAAATTCTCTTTGATCCCTTTTTTCAGTCTTCTTTTTTGAACTCCGGTATCCAATCGGTGGATACGCCCATATCATGGCATCTGAGCTTCATTGCGGGATATTTGTTGTTGTACATATCCGTACGCAGCTGGTCATCGGGGATAAACCTGTAATACGAATTGCAGAAAGCCTCGAACATTTTTTTGTTCTCCGGTCCCATTTTGCCGATAATCATAAGCGCTACCACAACAATTCCTGCAAAGAAAGCTATTTTCATCCACAGGCTGAGGAACTTGAGAATCAGGCATACGACACTGAAAAGCGCCAGTACTAGGATGCATGTCACGACGGACACCGTTGTGTATCTCTTTGCGTTCTTGTATACGATAAGGTCCTCTTTCGCCGCTTTCATCTTGTTTAGTGTCGGATATGCCGTTGCAAAGTCGAAAGCAATCTGCCTTACGAACAGATAGCCGAGAAGCCAGCCTATCAGAAACAAAACACCTATCCAGATATAAGTCATTGTTATTTGCTCCATTGTTAGTTATTTATTTTCATTTAATATATTTTAGCATAAGCGCTCACGTATCTCAAGATGGTATCTGACGCCGCCATGCTTTCTTAATAATCCTTGATACTTTACCCGATAAGGGTTAATATGTGGCTTGGGTGATGTATATGCAGGAAATTTTCCAGAATCTGGTACTGAAAAATCTGATATGGAGCGCCGTCTTTATTATTGCGGCTTTTGTCATATGGTTTGTGATAAAGCGGTTCCGGGACAGCCTCCTCAAGAAGGTAACCGGGGAGATGAAAGAGGACGTTCAGCGGCGCGCCGCAATTACAACGACAAGCAGCGTCATGAAGTATGTTCTCATACTGCTCACCATTCTCACTGTCCTTTCCGTTAACGGCGTCAATGTTTCGTCCATCATCGCCAGCCTGGGAATCGCGGGCGCGGTTGCCGGTCTTGCATGGCAGGATATGTTCAAGGACCTGATCCAGGGCCTTAGGATTGTATCCGACAATTTCTTCTCGGTGGGCGATTATGTGGTATACAAGGGCAACAACTACCGGGTCGTGGAGCTCTCGATGAGGACGACGAGGTTTGAATCCATGGTCAACAAGGATATCGTCGTGGAATGCAACAGGAACATCACGGAAATCACGCGAATCTCGGGTCTTCAGTATATCAATGTGCCCGTACCGTATGAAACTGATTCCGGCATGGCGGACGAAGTTCTTACCGAGGCCGCGGAGACAATACGGAAGCTGCCCGGCGTGAAGGGCTGCAAATACATAGGGCTTAAATCCTTTGAGGACTCATATATCAACTATCTGATAGAACTGAAGACCGAACCATACAACATCATTTCAATGCGGCGTCAGGCAATGCGCAAAATCCGCGAGGCCTTTGTAAGCCGCGGAATAGAGGTTCCGTACCAGCAGATAGATATCCACCAAAAATGAAAGACACATACAGTATAGCAAAGAAGTTCCTTCATGGCGTAGGAGCTTCTTTTTTTTGGTTCTATAATAACATAGAACCTTTTTTTATCTCTGTGGCTTTGGTACAAAAAAAGGAAGCCCTCAAACGAAGGCTTCCCAAAACACACTATAACTAATTAGTTTAAGTATTTAGTATTTGCTATTATGCCTTTTTCTTGGTGAGGACTTTGACGCCTTCAAGAACAAGAATTACAGCGAGAACTACGAGGCCGATGGACCAGATCATCTGGAACCAGTCACCCCATGCAGCTGTGCCAGCACCTACAGCGCCGACCTTGGCAATGATTGTCTTTACCAGAGCGGTGAGAGTTGCGCAGAGCATGAAGATCATAGGAACGAAGAACATCTTGTTGTTCTTTCCGATCTGTCCGAGCCATGTAGCTACAGCGAGCATTGCGATGCCGGCGAGCAGCTGGTTAGCAGCGCCGAACACGCCCCAGATCTGAGACAGGCTCAGGAATCCGATACCGCAGCCTATGACAACCATGATGAGTGTGGATACGAGCGGATTTGCAAAGACTTTTGCAGCGCCCTTGAGGTCATCAATGGTCTTTCCTTCAGGAATGAAGAGCTCAGCAAACATGTAGCGAGCAAGACGTGTGCCGGAGTCGAGGGATGTCAGAGCAAATACGGAGACGGCAAGGGTAAGAAGTGTGTAAACAACTTTGTATGCCTGGTCGCCTGCGAAGGACTGAACGAGTGTTGCGATACCACCTGCGAAGATGGTAGGAGGTGCGGAGATGGAGAACTTCTGGCCGTCGCCAACCTGTGACCATACAACACCGATAGCAATGAGGGAGATAACTGCAAGAGCGGACTCGATGATCATAGCACCGTAGCCGATAGCCTTTGCGTCTTTCTCATTGTCGAGCTGCTTGGAAGTTGTACCGGAACCGATGAGTGAGTGGAAGCCGGAAACAGCGCCGCAAGCGACAGTGATGAACAGTGTCGGGAAGAGGCCAGCTTTGCCTGTGAATGCAGGAAGCTCAACAGTAGCTGCACCAGTGAATGTGCCGCCGATGATAGCGATAATTGCGAGAATAATCATGCCGTAGAGCAGGAATGAGCTCAGGTAGTCACGGGGCTGGAGGAGCATCCAGACAGGAAGCAGGGAAGCGACCATGACGTATACAGCAATGAAGAGTACCCAGAATGTGCGGCTTGCGTTAACACCGAAGTTAAGACCGGCGATAACGATAAGGATGATTCCGATGATACCGATTATTGTTGCGGGGCCGATTTTTGCATTCTTTCTGTAGACAAAGTAACCGAAAATGAAAGCGATTACGATGAACAGTAAGGATGTCGTAGCTGTGGCAGCATGGTCGGATACATTCTCGATACCGGTTGTGAAGACACCGCCGGCGTCAGCAGGATTCGATACGAATGTGCCAGCAACAACAGATGTGAAGGATGCAATAACAAGAATGAGAACGAGAAGAGCAAAGATTGTGAAGAGTTTCTGTGCTTTCGGTCCCATGCTGTCTTTGATGACTTCGCCGATGGATCCGCCGTTATGACGAATGGATGCGAACAGAGCACCAAAGTCGTGCATTGCACCAAAGAATATACCACCGATGACAACCCAGAGGAAAACAGGAACCCAGCCGAAGACTGCAGCCTGGATAGGTCCGTTAATCGGGCCGGCGCCAGCGATGGAAGAGAAATGGTGACCCAGCAGGACAGCGGGGTTGGCAGGAACGAAGTCCTTACCATCGTAGCTGGTGTGTGCCGGAGTCTCTTTGTTGGGGTCAACACCCCACTGTTTTGCAAGCCATGAGCCGTAGAAAATGTAGCCCAGAACAAGCAGAACGATTGCGATTAGAAGAATAACTAATGCGCTCACACTATTTCACTCCTTATAAAAAATTTTTTTGTGTGTGTTTTATATTCTATAAACAGCTCTACTCTTTCTTCTGAGCTGCAAATAGCTTTCTGAAATAAGCCTTCATTTCATGTCCGGCTCTGTTGGTATACACCGTTTCGGAGTCAACGTCAACCGCAGAATTCAGAAGATTCGAATAACCCCAGAATGAATGATTGTACGTTTTCTGGAACTCGGTGTTTTTGATCTTCCTTTCCGCATCCGCCGTGAAATCCGTTGCGATGAAGATTGTCTTAATGTTGGTATACTGATGCTCCTTGTGGGGCTTTACCCTGGGCAGTCCGTCATCAAGCGCGTATGTGATGCACTTGTCTATCATGTCCTCATCAAAGGAGTCAGCCGAGAAGATGTATGCATACTCGTTTGTCTCGTTGCCGTACATCGGTATGCTCTTTAAAAGCCAGAACTTCTCGCCGCGCTGGAAATAGTCCGCCCGGAACTCCATCGGCAAATCCTGAGGCAGATCCTCTTTGATTATATTGTAATATGCTGAATAGGAGTTCTCCAGCAGCTTAACAAAATCTTTTCTGTCAAAAGCCATACACGGCTCCTTCAAATTCCTAAATATGAACAAATTATGTCTAAATAAATATACTGCCAAAGGGCTAATTTTTCAATAGTTATTTTGACTAAATGCGCATTATAAAATATGGACAAGTTACTATTTTTATTGTATTTTTTTATCTATGGATTACATACTTTGCGTCCCATGCCTTTTAGGCCTGGAAGGTCCCATAGGGGACGAACTTAAGAGACTGGACATGTCCGGTGTCCGGTCTGAAAACGGAAGAGTGTACTTTGACGGTGACATCCGAGACATAGTAAGCGCGAACGTCAATCTGCGCATAGGCGAAAGAGTGCTTATAGAAGTAGGCAGATTCGAGGCCAGGACTTTCGACGAGCTGTTTGAAGGCACGAAAGCCCTCCCCTGGGCAGACTTCATACCCAAGGACGGCGCTTTCCCGGTTAAGGGATATAGCCTCAACTCGACACTTTTCTCCGTATCGGACTGTCAGAAGATAATAAAGAAGGCGGTTGTTGAGAAGCTGAAGCTGGCCTACCACAACGAATGGTTCCCGGAAACCGGCGCCCTGTACCAGATACAGTTCTCCATAATGAAGGATGTCGTATCTGTATGCATAGACACATCCGGCGAGGGGCTACACAAGCGCGGCTACAGGCCTGCCCACAATGTCGCGCCGCTTAAGGAGACCATGGCCGCCGCGATGGTCAAGCTTTCGAGATACCGCGGCAAAGAGGATTTCTGCGACCCGTTCTGCGGCAGCGGCACAATCCCGATCGAGGCGGCGCTGATTGCGCGCAACATCGCCCCGGGTCTTAAGCGCACATTCACCTGCGAGTCATGGCCGTCTGTACCCGAGAGCATTTCGTCCGAGGTCCGTGACGAGGCGGTGTCCAGGGAATATCACGGCGAGTACCGCATCACGGGTTCGGATATAGACCCTTCCGCAATAAAGATTGCCGAAGAAAACGCAAAACGTGCCGGCGTTGCAGATATCATAAATTTTGAAGTCGCCGATGCCACGGCTTTTGACAGGAAAACGGAAAACGGCATAATCGTCACCAATCCGCCCTACGGCGAGCGGATTATGGAAAAAGAGGAGGCTGAGCGTCTCTACCGCGGGTTCGGAAAGGCATATCTTTCGTCTGAGAACTGGAAGCTCTATCTCCTGTCGTCTCACACGGAGTTCGAGCGGACATTCGGAAAGAACGCCGACAAGAAACGAAAGCTATACAACGGCATGATAAAGTGCGATCTGTTCATGTACTACTTGTAGAAAATAACCGATTATTTCAAAAGACAGGGATTTTTTCCCTGTCTCTTTTATTCTTCTGTATTGTTTTTTTGTCTGTCAGGGCTGCTTGCCGATATACGCAAGAATTCCTCCGTCCACATAGAGAATATGTCCGTTTACGAAATTGGACGCATCCGATGCGAGAAACACTGCCGGTCCCATAAGGTCCTCGGTCTCTCCCCAGCGGCCCGCCGGAGTCTTTGAAACTATGAACTGGTCGAAGGGATGCCTCGAGCCGTCCGCCTGACGCTCGCGCAGCGGCGCCGTCTGGGATGTCGCTATATACCCCGGTCCTATGCCGTTGCACTGTATGTTCGCCTCACCGTACTCGGAGCATATGTTGCGCGTCAGCATCTTGAGTCCGCCCTTTGCGGCGGCGTACGCCGAAACGGTCTCCCTGCCGAGTTCCGACATCATGGAGCAGATATTGATTATCTTGCCGTGTCCCTTTTCGATCATCCCGGGGATGCACGCCTTGGACACAATAAACGGCGCGTTGAGGTCTACGTCTATAACCTGGCGGAATTCCTCGGCCGTCATCTCAATCATGGGGATTCTCTTGATGATTCCCGCGTTGTTTACGAGTATGTCGATGATACCCACTTCTTCTCTAATGCGCGCGACAAGCTCCCCGACCTGTTCTTCGTCGGTCACGTCGCATACATAGCCGTGAACGTCTATTCCCTTTTCACCGTACTCTTTTACCGCTCTGTCCCTTGAAGCTTCGTTTGAGCAGTTGAAGCAGATCTTCGCTCCCGCCGCGGCAAAGGCTTCGGCAATCGCCATACCTATGCCGTGCGATGCGCCGGTAACAAGCGCCACTTTCCCCTCTAGGGAAAATGCGTTCATATCAAAAGCCATAATATCCTCCCGTCTGTTCTATCACCTGTGATTAAAGCAGTTCGTTGGGCGCGCAGCCGTCCATATCGTCGAAGGTCTGGTTTTCGCCGCCCATTGCCCAGATAAATGTGTAGTTTGACGTGCCGCAGCCGGCATGGATTGACCACGAAGGCGAGATAACGGCATCATAGTTCTTCATTACGATATGTCTCGTCTGTGTCGGCTGACCCATGAGATGGAGCACTATCCCGTCACCGGGAATATTGAAATAGGTGTAAATTTCCATTCTTCTTTCGTGCGTGTGCGGCGGGAACGAATTCCAGACGCTGCCTTCCTCAAGCTGGGTAAGGCCCATGGAAAGCTGGCACGTCTCGAGAACATCCGGATGGATGAACTGGTTTATGACTCTCTTGTTGGAGTTCTCGGCGCTGCCGCAGGGTCGTTTGTTCGCATCCGCAAAAGAGAGGAACGTTGTCTTGCAGACCCTGTGCGCCGGGGCGGATACGAGATAGAACCTTGCCGGGTTTTCGGGATCCTTGCTTCCGAACTTCACTTCCTTCGTTTCCTTGGCGATATATAGGCAGTCCTCAAACGAAAGGTCGTATTTCACTCCGTCGGCTTCTATGAACCCGTCGCCGCCGAGATTGAAGGTTCCGGCTTCACGTCTTTCAAGGAAATAGTCGGTTCCGAAGTTGGCCCATACGTCAATTCCCTCGTCTATGCTCAGCACTTTTTTTACCGGCACAATTCCGAGAACCACCATGCGGTCCACATGGGAATATACCGCCTGAACCGTATCGGGCTGATACAGATTTTCAATGAGAAACTCTTTTCTCAGTTCCTCGGTTGTATACCTTTTGACGTCTTCGGGCCCCGTTGAGTAACGAATATCCATGCTCTGCTCCTCCGTATAGCATTGAATTTGTTTTCCTGCGGATATTGTATATCCCGCGCCCGCTTTAGGCAAGCGCAAACATGAAAATACGCAGGGCCGGTAAAGTGCCCTGCGTATCTTCGCTAAAGGAGATATCTCAAAATGTACTTTTGTTATATCAATACATTCCCATGTCGGGTGAAGGAGCCGCCATCGGCGGATTCTTCTCGGGGATATCCGTTACGAGAGATTCTGTTGTAAGTACCATTGCGGCAACGGATGCTGCATTTTCAAGTGCGCTGCGGCAGACCTTGGTCGGGTCTACAATACCGAGCTTGATCATGTCGCCGTAGGTATCGTTTGCTGCGTCATAGCCGAAGTTGTCATCCTTGTTCTCGAGAACCTTGTTGAGAACAACCGCACCTTCAACGCCCGCATTCTCAGCAATCTGCATGATCGGGGTCTTGAGAGCTTTTGCAACGATGGCAGCACCTGTCTTCTCATCGCCTTCAAGACCTGCAGCGAGTTTTTCTGCCGCCTTGGAAGCTGCGACATATGCCGAACCGCCGCCGGCCACTATGCCTTCAGCCACAGCTGCGCGTGTTGCGTTGAGAGCGTCCTCGATGCGGAGCTTCTTCTCCTTCATCTCGGTCTCGGTTGCCGCACCGACCTTGATAACCGCTACGCCGCCGGAAAGCTTTGCAAGTCTTTCCTGAAGCTTTTCTCTGTCATAGTCGGAAGTCGTGATTTCAATCTGATGCTCGATCTGCGCGGCTCTTGCCTTGATTTCGGCCTTGTCGCCGGCACCGTCAACAATAACGGTATTCTCTTTGCTGACCTTGACCTGGTGTGCCTGGCCGAGCATTGTGATATTGGCATCCTTGAGTTCCATGCCGAGCTCTGTGGAGATAACCTGGCCGCCCGTGAGGATTGCAATATCCTGAAGCATTTCCTTGCGTCTGTCGCCGAATCCCGGTGCCTTGACGCATACGCAGTTGAATGTGCCGCGCAGCTTGTTGAGAACTATTGTCGCAAGAGCTTCGCCTTCGACATCCTCTGCAACGATCAGGAGCTTTCTGCCCTGCTTTACGATTTCTTCGAGAACGGGGAGGATTTCCTGGATGTTGGAGATCTTCTTGTCCGTAATGAGAATAAGCGCATCGTCGAGTACGGCTTCCATCTTGTCGGTATCGGTTACCATGTAGGGTGAGAGATAGCCGCGGTCGAACTGCATTCCTTCAACAACCTCGGAATATGTCTCGGCTGTCTTGGATTCCTCTATGGTGATAACGCCGTTCTGGGAAACCTTTTCCATAGCTTCGGAAATGAGATTGCCTATGATTTCGTCTCCGGAAGAAATTGTGCCGACTCTTGCGATGTCCTTGGAGCCGGAAACGGGCTGGGAAATCTTCTTGACGGCTTCAACTGCCTCCTGGGAAGCCTTCTGGATACCGCGCTTCATAACCATCGGATTTGCGCCGGCCGCGAGATTCTTGAGGCCGTCGTTGATCATTGCCTGTGCAAGAACGGTAGCTGTCGTGGTACCGTCACCGGCAACGTCGTTGGTCTTTGTGGAAACTTCCTTGATGAGGGAAGAACCCATGTTCTCGAACGGATCTTCGAGTTCGATTTCCTTGGCGATTGTGACACCGTCGTTGGTAATAAGCGGAGTGCCGTATTTCTTGTCTAGAACTACATTGCGTCCCTTGGGTCCGAGTGTAATCTTGACTGTATCGGCGAGTTTGTTGACGCCGCTTTCAATGGCCTTTCTGGCCTCTTCACCGTAAATAATCTGTTTTGCCATGATATTATTCCTCCATTATTGCGAGAATGTCGCCCTGACGAACTATTGTGTATTCAACATCGTCGAGCTTGATTTTTGTGCCGCTGTATTTGCCGACAAGGACTTTCTGTCCGGCCTTTACGGTCATAACGACCTCATTGCCTTCGACTATTCCGCCCGGGCCTACTTCAACGACATCATAGACTTCCGGCTTCTCCTGAGCAGCGCTCGTAAGGAAGATACCGCCAGCAGTCTTTTCCTCGGCTTCGTTCTGCTTGAGAACTACTCTGTCAGCCAATGGTCTTAACTTCATGATCTATTCCTCCAAAAATTAATTAATTACAATATTAATGGAAAAGAGCCCGAAAAGTATTAGCACTCTTTTCCTCTGAGTGCTAATATACCACATTTCACAGAAAAATCAATACCCAAATATTGCATTATTGTGAATTTCTTCTGTATAATCCAAAATATGGTTAATACAACGCTCTGCTACATTGAAAATAACGGGAAATATCTCATGCTTCACCGCGTAAAGAAAGACTCCGACCCGAACAAAGGAAAGTGGGTTGGCATAGGCGGCAAGGTAGAGCCCGGCGAAACCGTCGAGCAGTGTCTCGTGCGCGAGGTATTTGAGGAAACCGGCCTCATTCTTGACAGCTATTCCTACAGGGGAGTCGTGGATTTTGTTTCGGATATCTATCCCGAGGAGATGATGCATCTTTTCACCGCTTCGGTATCATCGCCCGGCCCTCTCGGCGAGTGCCGCGAGGGCGAGCTTGCCTGGGTGGACATTGATAAAATATCCTCTCTTCCGATGTGGGAGGGAGACAGCGTGTTTTTCGATCTCATAAAAAGAAACGAGCCGTTTTTCAATCTCCGGCTCGTTTACAGCAGCGATTCGCTGGTATCCCACGACGTTTCATATCCCCAGATCCGGTGAGCTTAATCTCAGGGCTGGTCGGCAACAAGGTTGTTGACCCAGCTCTTTCTTTTTACCAGGATGTATCCGAAAACACACTTGAGCAGATCTATGGCATAGGAAATGGCGTATATGGTTACCACATCCAGCGCACTGAATCTGACAAGAAGCTGCGTGACCGGAATCGCTATCACCCAGAGATAGACACTGTCGTAGAGAAATGTAACAAACACCTTTCCGCCGGATCTCAGAGTGAAGAAGCACGAGTTCGTAAACGCATTCGACGGCATCATCATCGCATTGATCATTATGAACGAGACCGCGAGATGCTTTACGGTCGGCGTAGTTTTGTAAATTTCGGGGATAAGCGGAGCTATGAGAATCATAACAAGGCCGGTGGCGGTCGAAAGCGCCAGCGCAAACGCAATAAGCTTTCTGTCCTCCTCCACCGCCCGCTCGAGTTCTCCCGCTCCGAGCAGCTGGCCCACTATTATGGCTATGGCGCTTCCGGTTGCGAAAAACGAGCAGAAGAAAAGATTCGAAATTGTGTTGCATATGTTTTCCGCGGAAACGACTTCTATTCCCATCATGCTCATGGTCTGGATGAGCGTCGTCATACCCGACGACCACAGAAGTTCGTTAATAAGCAGCGGAATGCACTTGGCCGTAACCTGTCCTATCAGCTCGCGGGGAACCCTCAGCGTTGACCAGACACCTTTGAAATAACGGTTGGACTTTGCTGCCAGAATGGAAAGCTCTACCACTCTCGCGATGTTGGTGGCAACTGCCGCGCCCGTAACGCCCAGCGCCGGCGCGCCCAGTTTTCCGTAGATGAGAACCCAGTTCAAAAAGAGATTCACTCCCACCGCTGAGAGGCTTGCTATCATCGGAAGGCGCGTATGACCGATTTCGCGGTATGAGGTCGAATAAACATTAATTGCCGCAAACAGGGGCATTGAAATCATTATCGCCCTCAGATACTCCATTCCGTACCCCAGGGTAAGCCCGAGGTCTATATCGTCTTCACCCTCGTGGATGAAAAGGGAGATGAGTTCCCTGCCGAACGCAAGAAATACGGTCGCGAATACGGTGACCGTCACGATTTCTATCCATGCCTTTGCGCGCATGGAATTTTTTACGCCTTCGTCATCACCCTTGCCGTAAAACTGCGCGGTGAATATTCCCGCGCCGGCAAGTCCCCCGAACGTCGCCAGCGAGAACACGAACAGAAGCTGATTGGTTATGGCCACACCGCTCATCTGTTCCGTGCCTATCCTTCCGACCATTATGTTGTCGAGAAGCGACACGAAGTTGGTTATTACATTTTGAATGAGAACCGGGAGCATCAGAGAAAACACTTTTCTGTAAAACGCCCTGTCCCCGATATACTTCTGTCTGAAACTCATAGCTGTAACATTACGGCAATAAAAATTTTTTGGCAAGCATTTTTTCCGCGGCACATCTGCATGGTCTGCCGCGCGGCATGCAATACAGCCCTCAAATCACGTTGATTCACGGATTGAGAGCTGTATTTTCCTCGTTATTTAGCTGTCTGCAGCTTATTTAAAAAACCTGATTATGTGTCTCGGGCAGATATCCGAGCAGTGTCCGCAGCCTACGCACTTGTCCGCGTGGATCACTGCGAGATTGTCAGCGAGCTCTATAGCGTCTGCGGGACATTCGCGTGCGCATTTGCCGCAGCCTATGCATCCGGCCGAGCATATTTTCGTAACAACGGCGCCCTTGTCCTTGCTCGAGCAGCCCGTCATGACTCTCTGGCTTTCCGGTATGAGCTTGACTATGCTCTTCGGGCAGGCTTCAGCGCATGCTCCGCAGCCCACGCAGTTCATTCTGTCGACCTGTGCGATGCCGTTGACTATGTGCATGGCGTCGAATTTGCAAACCTTTACGCAGTTGCCCATGCCTATACAGGCGAATGTGCAGCTCTTGTTGGACTTTCCGCCGAAAAGCATTGCCGCGCGGCAATCCTGAGGTCCGGAATAGTTGAAGCGCTTCTGGGCAACTCCTTCACAGCCTGAGCACGGTACAAACGCGACCATCTTTTCGGATGCGTCCGCGCTTACGCCCATAATCTCCGCTATCTTGGCGGCCGCTTCGGCTCCGCCGGCCACACATTTGTTGGTCGGTGCCTTTCCCGCCGCCACGGCGGCAGCATACCCGTCACATCCGGGGAAACCGCATCCGCCGCAGTTGGCTCCGGCAAGGCAGTCACGTACGGCAGCCTGCTTGGGATCTACATCAACATGGAATATCTTCGAGGCGAATGCCAGCAGCGCACCGAATATGGCTCCGAGTACGCCCAGAACAAGGATGGAAAGAAGAATAGTTTTCATATTTCAGCCTCCTCCATCAGAATATCTGCATTCCGCTGAAGCCCATGAACGCCAGTGCGAGCAGAGCCGCGGAAACGAGACATATCGGGAATCCTTCGAAGCACTCGGGGTATTCCGAGAACTGAACTCTCTCGCGCACGGAGGCAAACAGAACTATCGCCAGCATAAATCCGAGACCGCCCGTAAGACCGTATACGACGGACTCGATGAAGTTGTAGTTGTTCTGAACGTTCAGAAGCACAACACCGAGAACCGCGCAGTTGGTGGTAATGAGCGGAAGGTAGATGCCTAGCGCGCTGTACAGCGAGGGAACGGATTTCTTTAAGAACATTTCGACGAACTGGACAAGTGCGGCGATTACCAGAATGAACGCCAGAGTTTCAAGGAACTCAAGGCCCAGCGGTACGAGCACGTAGTTGTCCACCACCCAGCAGATCGCGGATGCCAGGCCCATGACGAACACAACCGCAATACCCATACCTACAGCGGTATCGGTCTTGTTGGAGCAGCCGAGGAACGGGCAGCAGCCGAGGAACTGGGAGAATATAAAGTTATTTACCAGAATGGCTCCAAGGGAGATGGCAATAATATTGGTCAACATTATTCATCAACCTCCTTTGCCGCAAGTGCCGCCGCCTTTTCGGCTTCGGCTTTCTTCTTAGCGGATTTCTTAAGTGCGTACTGCATCACTGCTATCAGGACTCCCAGGGTGAGGAATCCGCCGAACGGCAGATTGAGTATGGAAGCGCCGTAGGTGTCCGGGAAAATCTGGATGCCTGCGCCGGTTCCGTCGAGGGTGAACCTGAATCCGTTGCTGATGTCTATGAGTCCGCCGCCGAAACGGCCGGAACCCAGCAGCTCGCGGACCACGCACATTATGATAAGCACGCATGTGTAGCCGAGCCCCTGGAAGATACCGTCAAAGAACGAATCCTTCACGCTGTTCTTCTGGCAGAACGCCTCGGCACGGCCGATTATTATGCAGTTGACGACTATTAGCGGGATAAATACGCCCAGAGCCGCCGAAAGGGCGGGCACGTAGGCCTGAAGCAGAAGGTCGACTATCGTAACGAATCCCGCGATAACGACAACGAATATTGCCAGACGGATCTCGTCGGGAATAATCTTCCTCAGTGCGGAAATAACGACATTGCAGCAGGTGAGGATAATGAGAACGGAAAGTCCCATTCCCACGCCGTTGAACAGCGTTGTGGTAATCGCCATCGTGGCGCACATTCCTATCTGCTGGACAAGGACGGGGTTATTGGTGATAAGGCCTTCCTTGAACTGATTTTTAATCTTCATATTCCGACCTCCTTAACCCAGAGATTCGCAAGCCAGAATCGACTGCCTTACGGCATTGGTAACTGACTTCGATGTAATTGTGGCGCCGGTGAGAGCATCAATTTCTCCGCCGGATTTGGCAAGAGCGATGCTGTTGTTCTGGCCGATGAACTGTGCGCGGAAATTCTGTCCTATCTCCGAGGACGATGCGGCGTTCGCGCCGAGTCCGGACGTCTCGGAGTGGGAGATGATGGATATTCCCGTGCATTCATAATCCGGGGAAACGCCAGTCACCATAGTGATGATGCCCTGGGCTCCGGAGAACGAGCTCTTGACGACCCAGCCCTTGCCGCTGTCCGCCTCGTATATTTCCTTGACGGCGGGGAAATCCGTCGCGTCAAAATTAACCGCGCTGTAGCCGTCCGCGTCGAGAACCACCGCGAAAGCGGCTTCCTCCTTCTGACGGTTGATATCGGCTATTCTGTCCTTGGTCAGGTTGTTGACGGCACCGAGTATTCCCGCGGTAACCGCGCAGACCAGAAACAGCACAAGGGTAAGCTTCATTATCTTGTTCATATCATGCACCTCCCTTGTTCTTGTCGGGCGCGACATATCCGAACTGGTGTCTGTGGAACGCTTTGTCTATCGCCCATGTGCAGAGGTTCATGATGAGTATCGCGTAGGAAACGCCCTCGGGGAATCCGCCGAAATATCTGATGAGCACCGTGAGGGCGCCGCATCCGAATCCGTACAGGAGCTGGCCGCCGAGAGTAACGGGAGACGTTACGTAGTCGGTCGCCATGAATATGGCTCCGAGGAAGAGACCGCCGGACAGGATGTTATAGACCATCCAGTCGGTATTCGAATAGCCTTCATGTCCGAATATAAGTGTGAGAAGGGCAACCGTTCCGATAAAGGATACGGGAATTCTCCAGGATATGACCTTGCGGATGAGAAGGTAAGCGAAGCCAATAAGAAGAGCGGCGGCGCTTAGTTCGCCGATGCATCCGGGCATGGTTCCTATGAACATTGACTTGAATGTGTAGTAGGCCGGCAGTGCGCTCTCGCCGTACAGATATGAAAGAGGTGTCGCCATGGTTACGGCATCGACCTGTCCGGCAAGTGCGTTGGGAACGGTCCACTTTCCCATTATTGCGGCATATGACGCCAGCAGGAAAGCACGTCCCGCAAGAGCGGGGTTGAGGAAATTCTTTCCTATTCCGCCGTAGAGCTGCTTGACAACCACTATTGCGAAGAATGTGCCGACCACGGGCAGCCACCAGGGAGCGCTTGTAGGAAGCGTGCACGCAAGCAGAAGTCCGGTAACGGCCGCGGAGAGATCTCCTATTCTGCAGTCCTTCTTCATGAGTTTTCTGTAAGCCCACTCGAAGAACACAGCTGATGCTACAGATGTCAGCACCGGGACAAGAACCTTCGCGCCGAACTGCCATACCGCAACCGCAAGTGCCGGTATGAGTGCAATAATGACATCGAGCATAAGGCTCTTGGTGTCTCTGGCAGTTCTGACCTGCGGCTGATACGCAACGTCAAATACCAGTTTTTCGGTATTTTCTGCCATTATCCCTTCGCCTCCTTTGCTGCCGCGGCTTCGGCTGCGGCCTTTTCCTTCATCTGCTTTGCCTGGAACATCAGCTTTGCAGTCTTGAACGCATGGGTGAGCGGCATTCTGGCGGGGCAGTTGTATGAACAGCTTCCGCATTCGAAGCAGTCGAGAACATGATATTTCTCCATATTCTCGAAATCACCCTTGCTGTAGTACATGTACATAAAAACGGGCTCTAGTCCCATCGGGCAAACCGTTATGCATTTGCCGCAGCGTATGCACTGCGGGTTTTCGACCATCTTGTCCTCTTCTTCGGTAAAGAAGAGTATTCCGGCCGTTCCCTTTATGTTGGGAGCATCCAGGCTTGTGGCGCAGATGCCCATCATGGGTCCGCCGAGTACAATCTTCTTAGGCGTCTTCACAAAGCCGCCGCACTGTTCGGCGATGTATGAGAACGGGGTACCTATTCTCGTGAGTGCGTTTACGGGCTTTGCCATTGCGCTGCCGGCGACGGTCACTATTCTTTCGATGCACGGCTTGCCGAGGTAGCACGCCTCGTATATGGCATAGTTCGTACGTGTCGATACGACATTGCAGCCGACGGATGACGGAAGTCCTCCGGGAGGCACTTCTCTTCCGGTAACTGCCTTGACCTGCATCTTTTCACCGCCCTGCGGATACTTCACGGCTTCGGGAACTATCTCTATGCCGTACTGGGCAGGGTTCTTGGAGTTGAGAAGGTCGATGGCGTCCTGCTTGTTGACTTCGATTCCGTAGTAGGCCGTCTCCACTCCGCTGGCGATTCTCGTAAGCTCTATTCCCTTGAGAAGTTCCTCGGGATAATTGAGCATCGTCAGGTGGTCTCCGTTGAGATACGGCTCGCATTCGGCTCCGTTGATAATCAGCTTGTCAACCTTGCCTACGCCGCCGCGGATTTTGAATGCTGTCGGGAACATGGCTCCGCCGAGTCCGACGACACCCGCCTCGCGGATGCGGGTAAGTATCGCTTCGGGATCCTTCAGTTCCTCTTCGGTCAGAGGTTCCATGTATTCCTTGTTGTCCTGATAATCGTTTTCGATGACTATGGACATTATCATGTCTCCGAGCGGGTGCGGACGCGGCTCGACCGCAATTACCTTACCCGAGACGGAAGCATGAACAGGGGCGCAGAGCGGCACTTCGTTGTCCGCAATTTTCTGCCCCATCTTCACGTAATCCCCGACGGCAACCAGCGGCTTGCACGGAGCGCCGATATGCTGTATGCAGGGAATCACGACCTGCGCGGGCGGCTTCATTACAGTAATGCCCGCTTCGGGACACTTCATGTAATTCGGGTGCACGCCGCGCTTGAAAGTGTGTACCATTTACTTCACCTCGTTAGATTTCTGCGAAATTTTAAGACAAGTGTCATATTAACAAATAGTTCATAAAAAATCTATGATAGTCAAATACTTAACAATAATTCGGAACTTTTTGACAGATTTGACAAAAAAAGAGCACAAAGCTTATCTGCTTTGCACTCATATTTTGACACGGCAAATCATGTCCTGTGGTATATCATCTTCACTTCGTCCGTATCCGTTCCGTCGGCGTTGAAAAGGTAGAGATTTCTCTCGATGGACAGCGACGGAGCGCCTCCCCGGCGTCCTTCCACAAGTACGAGCGACGGGGGTGAATCAGTATCCTTGCATACCATGCGCAGCCTTTTCGGCTCTATTCCGTACTCCTGCATGGCGGAGAACAGTTCCGCCAGTCTCTCCGGCTTGTGGACCATTGCCACTTTCCCTCCGTACCGGCACAGATAGGACGCGGCTCTGCATATGTCGTTCAGGCTACATGTGCCCTCGCCACGCGCCCTTGCCCTGTCCTCGTCCGGAGATACGGGTCCGGATCCGACCGGGAAGTACGGGGGATTTGCCACGACCACGTCGAAGCTTCCCGACTGCAGGTATTCCCTGCAGTCTCTCAGGTCCACACAGATAATGTCGCATCTGTCCTCAAGGCCGTTGAGCTTTATGTTTTCGCCGGCCGTTTCGGCCTCCGCGGGGGATATCTCTATTCCGGTCATGTGAAGGGAGCCGTTCAGGCTCATCGCTATAATAGAAATAATGCCCGAAGCACAGCCGAGGTCAACACCTTTCCTGGCGCCGGACAGATTTACGAAGTTACCCAGAAGAACCGAATCGGTGGACAGCCGGAATCCGTCGGATTTCAAAACGACGGGGCCGCCTTCCCACAGATAATCAAAATCCATTTTGTCTTCTTCCTATTATAAATAAGAAAGAGCCTTGCGGCTCTTTTCTTACTTATTACTCTTCAACTATTGCATCTGCAGGGCAGTTCTCTTTGCAGGTTCCGCACTGAATGCACTTTTCCTGGTCGATTTCGTAGTGAATTTCGCCCATTGCAATTGCTTCCTGGGGGCAGCCGGCTGCGCATGTGCCACAGCTCAGGCACTCATCTGTGATTTTGAACATAAACAATACCTCCGTATTTATTTCCTTTATTAGGTATCTGCATTTTAGCACATAGCTTTCCTATAATCAATATAATTCAATAGAAATATTATGGCTGTTTTGTTAACATAACGCTTGACACTGCAGCATTGGAGGAATACAATAAATTTGTCTTAAAAGGCTTAAAAACTCACCCCTGCAAAATAAACAGTAAAGGAGGTGTGTTTTCTCGATATGCAAGTTTTATGGATTATTATTACTGCAGTCATTGCAGCTGTTTTAGGTTTCGTTCTAGGATTTCAATATCGTAAAAATTCCGCCGAGCGCGAAATAGGTTCCGCGGAAGACGAGGCAAAACGTATAATCAATGAAGCTATCAAAAATGCCGAAAGCAAGAAAAAAGAGGCACTTTTGGAAGCAAAAGAAGAAATACACACAAATCGCGCGGAATACGAGCGCGAAGTAAAGGAGCGCCGTTCAGAGCTCTCCAGGCAGGAGCATCGCCTGCAGCAGAAAGAGGAAAACCTCGATCACAAAACCGATGTACTCGAAAAGAAAACCGATCTTTTCAACCAGAAGATGGCCGCTCTCGAACAGCAGCAGCAGGAAGTCGCTTCTCTCAAAAAGAGCCAGCTCGAAATGCTCGAAAAGATCTCCGGATTCACCATCGAAGAAGCCAAGAACTATCTCATTTCCAATGTCCGCAACGATGTCACCCATGACATGGCCGTCGCGGTAAAGGAAATCGAGCAGCAGGCAAAGGACAGCGCCGAGGAAACGGCCCGCGAGATTATCGCCACCGCAATCCAGCGCTGCGCCGCGGACCACAGCAGCGAAATCACCGTCTCCGTCGTGGCACTTCCGAACGACGAGATGAAAGGCCGCATCATAGGACGCGAAGGCCGCAATATCCGTTCAATCGAAACGCTCACCGGCTGCGACCTGATTATTGACGACACTCCCGAAACCATCACGGTTTCCGGTTTCGATCCGGTAAGAAGAGAAGTCGCGCGTCTCGCTCTTGAAAAGCTCATTGCGGACGGGCGCATACATCCGGCAAGAATCGAGGAAATGGTAGCCAAGGCTCAGCGTGAAGTCAATGCCACCATCAAGTCCGAAGGCGAACGTGCCGTTCTTGAAACCGGAATTCACGGACTCAACCCCGAGATAGTCAAGCTTCTCGGTCGCATGAGATACAGAACATCCTACGGGCAGAACGTCCTCAACCATTCCATCGAGGTTTCCCATATAGCAGGCCTTCTGGCCGCCGAACTCGGTGTTGACGTACAGACCGCCAAACGTGCTGGTCTTCTCCACGATATAGGCAAGAGCATAGACCACGAGGTCGAAGGCTCCCATGTCTCCATCGGTGTTGACATTCTCCGCAAGTACAAGGAAAACGAAGATGTCATCCATGCGGTTGAGGCTCACCACAATGATGTCGAAGCCCACACCGTAATCGCCTGCCTGGTTCAGGCTGCGGATGCGATTTCCGCTTCCCGTCCCGGCGCACGCCGCGAGAATATCGAGAACTACGTCAAGCGTCTTGAAAAGCTCGAGGAAATCTGCAAGAGCTTCCCCGGAATCGAATCCTCCTATGCGATTCAGGCCGGCCGCGAAATCCGCGTGATGGTAAAGCCCGACGAGGTTTCCGAAGACCAGATGATTCTTCTTGCAAGAGACATAGCGAAGAAGATCGAAGACGAAATGACATATCCCGGCCAGATAAAAGTGCATGTACTGCGCGAAACCAAAGCCGTGGAATACGCAAAATAATAATTAACCGCAAAATACCGGCAGCAGATTGTCTCCCGAAAGAGATTTTCCGCTGCCGGTTTCTTTTTTTCATTTTTGCCGCTTCATTCATATTCGTCCTGCCACTCTTCGACGTGAGCTATGCAGGTGGAATACATCTTGTACACGCTGATTGCCATGACGACGGCTCCGATAGACATTCCTATGTAAATCAGGCTGTGCAGGTTGCTCCATCTCTGGACGCAGTATTCAAACGCCCCGACCATTGCCAGGGAAAGCAGATAGCTGACCCACAGAACCGTATGATAGAACTTGTGACCGTTCGCCCTGATGGAACGTTTCGAATAGTAAATCATTATGAACAGTATGGTTATCGCCGAAACGAGCTGTCCCACGCTTATAAATCCGAAGAACTTGTTGATAACCTTAAGGCTTCCCAGGAAATGAAGGAACGACGAATCGTTTCTTGTCGAATCCATAACGAGCTCCACAACGCCGAACAGCAGCAGGAATATGCGGAAGATATGCCCGTCTCTCTTGCACGGGGACTTCATCTTCGCGTTATGCAGTCTGTAGTACATGATTAGCAGCAGCACCATTACAACAAGCATAAGAAGAAACTCCACGAAGAATGTGGCAAATCTGTAGCTGACATTCCCCGCCGCGTCGGTAACCGGAGATGCAAACGGAAGCCTCTGCAGGATTTTCTTTTCAATAGTGTATTTGCTGTGGCAGCTCGAGTTGAACAGCGAGCTGAGTCTTATCGCCGCGATGGTAAACGCGAATCCCGGCGCAACCGCATCGAGAATCTTTCCGGTGTTATTCGCAAAGCCGAATCCCTTGGAAATAAGCGCCGCCAGATAAACACCCAGCAATGCACCCTGAAGGATGTAGCCGCCGCCCGAAAAGTCGCTGAGTGCGGCGAAAAGCGATCTGTACTGCTCCTCATGGCAGTACCAGTGGAACACTCTTGAAAGAAGCACGGAAAATACAATCGCGAAAGGCAGAAATACCCACATCGCCGATCCGCTGCCGTGCTGGGCCGTGTATATCGACAGCGCCAGAAGGAATCCCGCTGCGATTCCAAGAGCAATAACGAGCCCGCTCCAGTATATGATTATATTGCCGCTGTATACGGCTATCGGATTAATGTTCATTACTCATTTCCCTCACCGGATATCGCCGTTCCGAAATATATGATGTCTGTTACCGTGCGCTCGGCGCCGAAGTCGATGTAGTTGTACGGTTGTCCTTCAAACACCACTTCGCTGGTCTGCCCTCCGTCGAGACAGTAGGCGTTGTCCACACCTTTTTCGGCAAAATGCTGTGCAAACTGGTTTACCGTCCATCTCGCTTCCTTTTCCGGGGAATGGTTTACCGACATGTACAGGTAGTGTCTTTCTCCCACCTGGGCAATACCGGCTCTCGAATAGAGCGAATTCACCTCGCCGGCGGGATATGAGTCACATGTCTTGACTTCGCCGTTTTCCACCAGTATCGGTCCGAACGAAACGGAGAACAGGATGTTGTTGTCCTTTATGTATTTCTCAAGCGCCGCCTGCGATGTCGTATCATACCTGTGGAAGAAGGAAAAGTCCCCCTTGTCGTTTACGAACAGGGTATCCACGCAGTTATATTTCTGGCAGCCGAACTCCTCGTTGGCATCTTCCTTCATTCTGAACAGCTGCCGCTGGTAGACGACTATTCCGAAATCCCTGAACGCGTAAAAGTCCGCGTTCATCGCCACAACCGCGTTTACGCTCCTGGCTATATTGCTCGCATAGTCCTGGGCACTCGCGCTGAAGGTGTCGTTTACGAATTTTCTCCGGAACTGCGATGCGTCGGCAACCTTAACTTCGGAAAACGTGCACGTGGTACCGTCAATCACTTCTTTCCAGCAGATAACCAGTATAGAATCGTCGACGTAATACTTGATGTCCTTGTCATAGTAGAAATCGACATCTGGAGAAAATATTACCCTCTCGCCGTCGGACAGAAGACCGGAGTCCCTGGCTTTCTGAACGGCGATGTTAACCTGCGACGGGTCGTTAATCTGCGCGCTGCCGTATCCGTAAGGATCCGGTTCCGGTGCCGCCACCGCGTTTTCGGCTATCTTGTATACCTTCTTGATATAAGCAAGGCCCTGAAGGATATTGGATTTCTGGTTGTTGATTGTCGTGGAAAGCCTTCCAGGTATATCCGCAGAACTTCCCGCCGCGGTATACGTCCCCGTATCCGTTGACGGGTGAACGTTAACTCCCACCCAGCAGATCAGAACCAGTCCCGAAAGTGCGCACAGAATCCCTACGAAACCGTTCATGAATCTCCTTGCGGGGGACAGTCTCTTTATGGGTTTCGCCGATGCGGCATGTCCTTTCGGCGGCACCGGTTTCACATGCGCCAGAGTCTCTCTTCGGTTCTGGTCATCCGGCTTGGTATAGGCGTAGGGCAGCGTCCGGTCCTTTTTTTCCGGCTCGGGCGCGCTTCTCTCCCGGTCTGGTCTCTCCTGTTGCGGGCGCAGTTCATCCAGCTGATCCGAAACGGGTTCATCGAACTGTTGCGGACCGGCCTGCTTTGCTTCCGGAGTTGTCTCATCGAGAAATTCCGACAGTATATTGTCTATGTCATATTCAAAATCGTTACTCAATTTGTTCCGCCGAGCAGGGCATTGAGCAGAACATCGTCCGCCACCATAAGCCATCTGCCGTCTTCGTAGACAACGTTAATCGTCATGTCCGATGTCTTGTAATGATTCTGGGCATTTGCCACAGCATCGCTGATTGCAGTCCTGTATACCTCGTCCGTCACGGATTCCAGGTACCTGTCGTTGCTGTCGTACACCTCAGTCCTCGGCCTTGACTGGACTATATCGTTGAGTATGCCGTCGACGCGTCCCTGCGCATCTTCCTCGACAGCCGCCAGATCAAGATATCTGAAGGTGATTTTCTGTGTTGCGTTGAGCTTGTCCTCAACGGGATCTTCCTTTATCGCATACGAGTAGCTCTTCTTCAGGGCGTCATATATGAGCTTTCCTTCCTCAGAATCTGGTTCGTTTTCAAGCCCGAGACTCGAGTAGTTGCTCAGATAAGTGTACGCCTTCTCATAATCGCCGCTTACAAGATTGTCAAAGAAACCTGTTACGGCTTCCTGGGGATTGCCCTCCGCTTTTGCCGAAAGCGTTCCGAAGCTTGATGCAACAACGCAGAGAATCAGGGCAAGCCCCCCGATGAGTATCGCCGGCACGGCCCACCTTGCGGTTATCCTTCTGCCCTTGTTGCGCCTGTGTATGAACACCAGGGCAAATACCATGGCAGTCAGTATCAAAAGTATAAGCAAAGCAGATTTAACGCTCATATTAAACTCCTTCTTGGTTGTCTGCATATCCGTGCCGTTCTGAGTCCTGGCAACGGTCTGCGGTATTTCGGTATAGTCCGACAGAGACTTCGCGGATATGACTTCCTTTGCCTCCGCCTTTGCCGCCTCGTCGACGGCTCTGGTCTCCTCGGTCCGGAAGTTTGTATAGTCGATCATAAGTGTTGCGTACTCGCCTATTACGTCGTAGCCAAGATTCAGGTTGTCGGTCATAACAACTAGAATAATCGGCTGGTCCGTATAGATGATTCCGCAGTTGTTTACATAGTCATGATATCCGAAGTTGTCCTGGTGCGGGACATAGCCCCATTTCTGCGCCGTGGGATATCTGCGGTCCCACATCTTGAAATACTCATACGGCGTGTCAATGAGCATGTTCTCAATGACGCCCGGATATTTTTCGGGATCCGCCTGAAGTATCTTCAGGCAGTTTTCTATCTGTGCGGCCGTATTGTAGCTTTCGTAATAGGTGTTGTCCCCGAGATCGTCGCGCGGGTCTGCGCCCATATACTTCACCTGCATATTGCGGAACGCCACGAATCCGCCGAGGTAGTTTTCCATAATCAGTGCAGACTCGTTGTCAGAATGCGCGAGCGCGCGGTATTCAAGGTACGAGAACTGTCCGCTGCCGATAAGGTTCTCGTCCATGGAGATTTCGCCGGAAGAGACCTGTTCCGCTATGAGCATGCAAAGCGGAACCTTGAATATGCTGGCCGTCACGAAATACTTGTTCTCGTTGTAAGCGTGGCTCTCGCCGGTCACCGTGTTGTAGTAGGTCAGTGCCAGATTGTCCTGGTCCTTCTCAATGCCGTACTTTTCGAAAAGCTTGCCTATCAAAGTGTCCCAGGTATCGCTCCGGCTAACCGTAAGCACCGGCTCCTGCGGCTCGGTATGTCCGTAGGGGTTGTAATGGTAATAGTTGGCAAAGTTCTCGTCCGACAGTTCTATCAGACCTTTTCCTTCGTCCTTCTTGATTACCTCGCGTGCCCGTTCGAGAGCCCTGTCAAGGCCGGGTTCCTGGATAACCTCGTCTATTTCGCCCTGAACCATGGCGAAAGCGGATATACCGAGGGACAGAAGCACAGCCGCTATTAAAATAAATGACAATAATTTCTTCATATATAAGCTCACATATCCACAGGCATTACTTTGCCGTCTTTCATTATCCCTATTTTCTTTTCGTCGGACGGCTCAAAGACGATAGCCGTAGTCGGCGCATAGAAATATCTGACGCTGTCGGGTATCTCGCCGGAGCACACGACGGTCGTTTCGCCGAACTCCTCGCCCAGTAGCGCGATGAGTCCATAGCCCACTCCTGTGGGATACTTGTCTGCGAGAAGCCGGATAAACTTGTTCTGCCTTGCTCTGGCCTCAATCCACTTTTCCTTCTGCGTGTATCTGGCCAGCTCGTCGTACAGTACCGCGACTCGGCTGTTGAATGAGGGCTCCTCTATATCATAGACATTCTCGGGGTTGAACATCTCGTGGAAGTTCTCCAGGATGTACTCCCCGCCTTTTTCGGCCCTGGCGAGATAGTCAGGGTCGTAAGTGTCCCTGTACCTTTCAAGAAGGTCCCAGGGCATGTCCTCTTTGCTGTCATAATCACCCCGCCCGGCAAGGAAGCTCACGATATCCGAAAACTTTCCCGTCGCGGCGTTCATCTCCCTGTACGCCCTGTAGAGCATCTCGTTTTCGGGAAGCGAGTCCATGGTTTCAAGCGTATTGCCGACAAGGTCCATAAGCTTGCTGTCGTTGGCAAGGTAGGCATACTTAATAAGGAAGACAAGGGTATGGGCGCCCTGATAACCTTCGCTCTCTATTATTCTTACTATATCCGCAAGCGTGTTCATTGTCTTTTGAATCTCGGGAACTGCGAGCGTACCGAGCCGCCCAGATATTTCAGCACCGCAACCTGCGGCTCTTCGCTTCCGTCTATTTCTATCGTGTCGGTATCGTAGAACTTAAAGAACTCGGGAGTCTCGAACTGGGCCTCCAGGTCCTTGATCTGCTCAAGCCGTCTCGGCCCCCGGTCGGCGTCGCGGTAGTGCATGGGTATGAGCACGTTCGCAAGGATCTCGTCATAAATGCGCCTTATTTCCTGGGAGGGAAGGCCCGTGAGGCTTCCCGCCGTGGCCATAAGCACATCGCAGTTGATGAGCTTGGTAATCTCGCCTCCGTTGAGCTGCGTTCCTATATCCGCCAGATGCGCTATCTTCAGCCCGCCCGACCTCAGTATGTGCACCTTGCATTTGTTTCTCATTATTCCGCCCACGCCGTCGTGATCGACTTCGAAGCTCTCTATGTCGAACGGGCATTCGCTTTCGCTCTTCCCGGACAGCTTGACCGCCTTTGTGCAGCTGTGTCCCGGATGGTCATGGCTTACGAGGACCATATCCGCCTCGGCGCTCAGTTCCGGGTAGCCGTCGACAAAGTTTGAATCGTACGGGTCAATAATGACGGAATAGCCGTTTTCCGTTATTTTGAAGCATGCATGGCCGAGCCACTGTATAGTCATCTTTTATCCCTCCATCACGTGAAGTGAACGTATTTCTCTGTTTTCTATTCTTTCCATAACCTCAAAGGCATGGGTTTCAAGATAATCCGACGGGTTGTCGCTAAGGTCCTGCCGCCTGAGCTCGCCGATTACGGCGGCCGATACTTTTTCTATTCTCGTCTCGGGACTGTCGCCCGAGAGAATGAGTTCCAGTTCTTCCCGGCATTCCGGGAGAATGTTCAGACCGTTCATTGCCCTGAACACCCACTTGTAGTAAGGCGCATGCTTCCTGTTGAGCAGGAATATCATTTCGTTTGCGCTTCTTACGAATTCCGCGGCCGCGAGCATGGCCGCGCCCGGCTCGCCGTGGGACAGGCATCTGGAGTAATTGTACTGTCCGCTCTGGGCCATCTCGACGGCCCTTGCGGCTATCTTCTTCTTTCTCACGTCTTCGGGCATGCCGTGAAGGATTGCTTCCCTCTCGGCGCTGAACTGACCGAGATCGTCGCGGAACACTTCGCCGTTCGTAGCCTCCGCGAGCGCATATGACGGAAGGCTCATCCACTGCTGCCAGCATGTCGGCGCGCCTTCGGACCCGGTATATCTCCTGTAGAAGTCCGAAATCCGTATCACACCCAGCTTCTTTTCTCCCATGGCGCTGCGGCTGGTCTTTTCACCGTGCGGAAGATTCCTGTAGAGCCTGGCAAGTCTTGGCCCGATGAGTATATCGTCCTCGTCCGTCAGCCACAGACAGAAACCCGTGTCGAAATCGTGGTCGCGGCTCAGGTCGTCGTCAAAGCCGAAGCACTCGCTTCCGTGTCCCGCAAGCCCTGCGGCAATACGGCCTTCAAACTCGGGAAAGGCCTCAAAAATCGCCGGGCGTCCGTATTGTTCATACAACTGTCTGGACTCAGCTAATCCTGTCACCTAGCAACCCTCTGCACTTGGACAGCGTGAAATCGTAATACGCGTCCTTTTTCGCTTTGGCAAGGCATTCCGCCGCTTTGTCGAGATAATTGTCGTTTCCGGTCATCTCGGCAAGGTTGCAGTATGTCACAGCCCTGTCGCATTCGCTGTTTTCAATCGCTTCGAGCTTCTCAAGCGCTCTGTAGAAATAATCCTCCGCCTCCTCGGTTCTGCCGAGTTCGGCATAGGAAATGGCCATATTGTTGTAGAGCCCCGCGAAGCGGTAGTCTTCCTTTTCAAGAGTCGCGTCGTATACGCGCTCCACGCTCTCGAACAGTTTTACGGATTCCTCCGTTTTCCCGAAAGCCTTCAGGGTTGTGGCCGCATTGAGCAGAATCGTCGCGCCGGTTGCGGACTGTTCCATTGTTCTTTGTTCGACCATCGCTACGGCTTCGCCGGCCGCCGCTATACCTTTTTCCGCGCACAGAGTGCGTCTGTACTGTCCCAGAAGCTCCGAAAGAATCGACATTTCCGCCTTCCAGTCACCTTCGGCGCGCGCTTCGCCGAGCCAGTGCTCGAGATAAGCCTGCGCCTCGGTTTCACGGCCGGAATTATTCATCTCATCGAGAGTCATTATTACACGTCTTACATCCATATTTGATAATTATAACTTAATACCGACACGTAAACAAGCATTATGATATGAGCCGTTTTCCGCTCCGCCCCGATTCGGCCGTTTTCCCCGCATTCTGCATTTTTTTGTTTGAAATAATACCCGTATGCAATTATAATTAATTAATATCAATATAGTATCAATATAGTAATATTCCAGCGGAAGGTGAATCATGTATCCCATTCTTATTCTCAGAGAAGAACTGGTATGCCTTATCATCTTAATATTTCTCGCTACTACTGCCGCCTCCTACGATATGGGCAAGGACAGCAGTGCTTTCACGCGCCTTGTTATCTTTGCGCTGATTCATGTCGTACTGGATATCGTAACGATTCTGACCGTCAACAATGTCTGGAAGGTGTCCGCCAAGGTAAACGACATTTTCCACGTACTTTTCTACATGTCCGCAATATTGTTCTCGGGAGAGCTTTTCGACTACGTTATCAGGCTGTGTTTCGGCTCGGCGGCTAAGGTCTTCGGAAAGATAGGGTATGCCCTCGCAGCTCTGTATCTTATTTCTCTCAGATGGCTGCCTATCGAGTACGTCGCCACAAACGGGACAAGATCCAGCACTGGCCCGGCGGCATACGTCGGATTCGGGCTTGCGTTCGTACTGTTCTTCGTCGCTCTTATCTGCATTTTCTTAAACTTCCCGAGGCTTGAAAGATCCGTAAGGCGCGCCCTTGTGCCCATGCTGCTCGTACTGGTTGTTGCCGAAGTAGCGCAGGTCATCGTACGCGAGATGCTGTTCACCGGCGGCGCCGTCACGATAGTAACCGTGGGATTTTTCTTCTCGCTCGAAAACCCCGTCCATGTTCTTGAGCATAAGGTTATGACCGACGCCCTGACCGGTGTCCGGTCCAGGCACAGCTACAACGAACGCATGAAACAGTTCGAGACTGATTTCCGCAAGCGCCCCAGCGACCGCTACGCATTTGTGTACTGCGACATCAACAGTCTTCGCCGTATCAACAACCGTTTCGGTCACAGCGCCGGAGACAAATACATTTCCATTGTCGCCAACGCCATTACGGAATCCGCGGTTCACTCCGAGGGCATCTACCGTCTCGGCGGCGACGAGTTCGTAATCATTTACATCGATACCGACACGGCAGTCATAAACTCCGAGCTTAACAACATAAGGAAGATACTTTCCGAAACAAAGACAAGCGAAGGCTATACTCCCGCCGTCTCGATGGGCGTTGCCAGGTCCACCAAGGACAACAAGAATCTCGAAGCCGTTGCAAACTCCGCGGACTTCCTGATGTTCGAAAACAAGACCCGCGCCAACCAGGTGTCGATGGGTGTCGGTATGGATGCCTCCAAGACGCTCAATATAGAAGGTCTGACGAGCCGTCTGTTCGATGCCATAAGCCACGCCAGCGACAGAGAATATCCTTTCATCACAAACCTCGAGACCTATACGACGCGCATCTCGCCATCCTGGAAGGAATTCTTCGGTCTGCCGGACGAATTCTTCAACAACTTCAACGATACGTGGATTGAATATGTCCATCCCGACGACCGCCAGGCCTTCGAGGAGGACATAAAGGCAACCGTAAGCGGGCAGAAGCGTTACCACAACTGCGACTACAGGGCCCTTACCCCGTCCGGCGAATACGTCAAGTGCTCCTGCCACGGTGCCGTGTACCACGGCGGAGGCAACTCTCCCGACATCTTCGCCGGGTTCCTTACAAACCACGGTGTCGCGGAAAAGATAGATACCCTTACGGGTCTGCCCAATTTCCTTACCATGGACGAATATGTCCAGAACGCAATCGACGGCGGAGGCACCTCTTATGTTCTGAAGTTCCAGCTGAACAATCTGGCAAAGCTGGATATGCTCTACGGATATGAAAGCGGCAACGCCCTGCTCAAGGAGATATCCGCGGTCCTTACCAAAAACGCTCCCGAATCCGCAACGGTCTTCTGCGACAACTCTTCGCATTTCTCGGTATTCTTTGATACGTACAAATGGGAGGAAGTCGACAAGTACTACAATGATGTGGTCGATGCTCTGAGGCAGGGTGTCCCGTTCGGCAAGCTCTACGTGCCGATTGACGTTTCCGGAGGTGCCACAATAGTCACCGCGGACATCACGCCGGACAAGAACAGCGTCAGAAGGCGTCTTCTTGCATCAGTGGAAGAATCCACCTTCACCAAGCACGGCGATCTGGTCTTCTACTACGACATACCCGAGGCCGCCGGCGACAGCGATTACACCCATCTTTCGTACATTCACCGCGATGCTCTTTCGGATTTCAAGCATTTCTTCCTGAAGTACCAGCCTATTGTGGATACCGCTACCGGTGAGCTGCGCGGTGCGGAGGCTCTGCTCAGATACAAGCGGCCCGAAACGGGCGAGCTGAATCCGGCAAGCTTCATATCATTCCTTGAAAACGATATATGTATGCACAACCTCGGTATGCATATCATCCGTACGGCTGTCAGGTTCGCAAAGACTATAAGCAAAAAAGTCCCGGGATTCACCGTCAATGTCAACATTACTGCCATACAGCTGAGAAACCCCGACTTCATTCCCAACGTTGTAAAAGTCCTTGAAGACGAAGGCCTTCCGCCTTCACAGATTATTCTCGAGCTTACCGAGCGCTGCAAGGAAATGAAATCCGAGTTCCTTGCCGAGAAAGTCAGGGCTCTGCAAAGCCACGGCATAAGGGTGGCATACGACGACATGGGTACCGGTTATTCGACAGTCAACCTGCTCATGGATATTCCCGCAGACGAAATCAAGCTTGATAAAGACTTTGTCTTCTCCCTTGATACAAATCCGCTCTACAGCGTTTTTGTCGAATCCCTGTTCAAGGCACGCGAGGCGGGAAGCCCGTTCCTCATCTGCTTTGAAGGTGTCGAAACCGAGGAGAAGCTCGCAAAGCTCAGAAGCTACGGCAACTCGCTGTGTCAGGGTTATCTGTTCTCCGTTCCGCTAACGGACAAGGATTTCGAAAAGTTTGCCGAAAACAACAAGCACGGACTGTTTGAAAATTCAAACATCTCATGACAATCCGTACAATTCAACAAATAATCAGCGGCGCCCATCAAGGGCGCCGCTTTCCATATTCTGTTGTTACTGATTTCTTGGCCTGCCTCTTCTGATACAGTCCCTGTAGAGGAAACGGATAACTCCCACGAGCAGGAGCGATCCTACCGTCATGTACAGATAACTCATGTATGAGCCTATTCTCTGCCATTTGTATTCGCCGAGGAATCCTATGAGAACGAGTCCGCCCACAAGAAGCACTATCGAAATAATATGCTTCAGCGAGAATCCCCTTGCCCTTGACGAGCATTTGCAGTAATAGACGAAAAGACTTACGAATATTACCGCCGGAACCACCTGGCCTATGCTGATAAATGTTGAAAACCTGTTCAGTGTAAGTATCTTCCGGAACGTGAAATGCATGGAATCGATTCTCGTGCTGTCGAGCACTATCTCTATCCCGGCATATGCAAGAAGCATCATTTTCCAAACGTTTCCGTATCTCTTGGCCGGCTTTTTCATTCTGGTACCGAGGCTTTTGGCGTATAAGGAGCGCATGATGAAAAATACCGCAAGATAGCATATGGCACCTATAAGGAAGGTAGCGAATCTGTAATAGACATTGCCGGCCGAATCGGTTCCTTTCACCGAAAGGGGGAAGTGCTGCAGTAGTCCCGACTGCAGGTTCTTGCCGCCCTGGCACTTGCCGGTGCCCCATGCGCTTAGTCTCACAAAAACCATCATCAGCGCAAATCCGGGTGCCGCGCAGTCCATCAGGACTTCCTTCTTCCTGCAAAGTCCCATCGCACCTACTATCGTGCCGGCAAGACAGGCTCCTATCACTATCCCCGAACCGTTGAACGATCCGACGGAATAATCGGTCAGTGCCTGTTTGAGGCTGTTATAGGTCGTCGCACTGGAATACCAGTGCAGAAATCTCGCGAACAAAACCGACAGCACAAAGCCGAACGCATAGAGCGCAAGCGGGGCAAGAATCTCACCCGTCCTTTTCCTGTATTCCAGTACCGTATATACCAGACCGGCAAGAAATCCGGTCATTATTAGTACCGACGTAAGACTCATTTCTTAGCCTCCGCTCGGTATCGCAGTCGCAAAGTAAATGCAGTTGCTGGTATATCTCTCCGCACCATAGTCTATATGGTTATAAATCGTATCATTGATGACGAGCTCGGCAGTCTGGCCGCCGTCCATCGCATAGAAGCTCTTGAAGAAGCCTTTCGCATTCATATGGTTCGCAAAGTCGCGCATTGTCCAGCGCGCCTGCTGTTCGTCCGAATGGTTGAGAGAGCAGTAGAGATAATGCCTGTCATCAATCTGGCCTATGCCGCATCTCGAATACGGCTTTTCGGTTTCGCCGAACGCGTATTCGATGTAGTTGTCGTCACCGGGGTTGTATCCGTAGACCATTTCGCCGTTCTCTATGAGCAGCGGTCCGAAGGAAATCGAGAATATGATATTGTTCTGCGCGATGAAATTGTTCATCTCATCGGTGGTCATTTCCTCAAGGCGCTTCTGGAAGATGAAGTCTCCGTCGCCGGTCACGTAACAGTTGTCAAGGCAGTTGTATCTCTTGAGCGAGCCGGCATATACGTCTTCCTTGTACTTGTAGAGAGTCCTGTTGTATACAAGCACGCCGTCGCCCCTAGCCTTGCATTTATCCGAGTTCATGGCGACAACCGCATTGAGTTCCCTGGCCATCTGCTGGAGGTACGTGTTGTCGTTCTCGTCATAGATGTCACCGTAGACTTCCATGCGCATCTGGGACCCGTCGCCGATTTTGATTTCGCAGTTGGTCACGGTCGAGCCTTCGATTATTTCCTTCCAGCATATAGCGAGGATGCTCTCGTCGTAATAATACATGATATCCTGGTAATAGCTTCCGGTATTGAACTGCAGCGAAGGATTGAACGCAACCGTCTCGTCGGCACCGAGAAGGCCCGAATCTCTCGCCTTCTGGATGACATCCATGACCGCCGAAGCATTGCTTACGCTGACCGAGCCGTAGCAGGCCTGGTTTGGCATCGGGGCAGGTTCGCCCTCGTTGAGTCTGTACTTGGGTGTGTAAACATCGGGTACCGGTTCTGGTTCGGCGTTGTCTTCAGGCTCCTGCGTTTCCGCCGTAATATCCGGTTCTGGCGTCAGTACCGCCGGTGCCGGTGTCACAATCGGCGTGGCGGCAGGTCTCTGTGAAGACGACGAAGATGACTTGTAGGGATTGATATTGAAAAGACCCCAAATAAGACATACGCATAATGCCGCGCAGAAGAACAGTGTAAGAACCGCGTTTATCCCTTTTCCGCCCGGTGCCGCATCCTCGGTCTCCGAAGCTCTTTTCGGGGCGCGGGCGGGTCTTTCGGTTTCCTCACGCTCTGTACGCCTGGGCCTGGGTGAAGGTGTCTGCTCGGCATATTCACTCGCCGGCTCTTCGCGGCGTCTTTCGCGCTGCTGCACTTCAAAAGGCTCTTCGGCTTCGGGTTTTCTCGGCCGAGGTGCAGCCTCGCGGGAAGTCTGTTCACGCTTGGATATTTCCCTGTTGAATTCGGACATTATGTCGTCAATATTGAAATCTGAATTGTAATTACTCATAGTACTGTTACTATACTATTTTTTTCTCTTTAAGACAACAAAAAAGCACGTCCTTAGACGCGCGCAAAAACATCCCTATAAATGCGAAATAACCCTTGACCGGTACGTCTTTCACCCATAACCGACCAAGGGTTATTTCTCACTGACTTTTGTATCGAGCATCATGGTTACCTCTCTTTCGTCGTATTTGCCGGATCCTTTCAGAAACCTTCCACTAACCTCCTATCATTAATCTTTTAAGCAAGACACGCTTTGTGTGGAATTCCCGGTTGTCCAGCATAATCATCTATATAAAACTATCTTTAGTGTCTTTAATGTACACCCGATACGCATTTCTTTCAAGCTTCATTTTGAACAAATTCCACAAAAGTTGTTTGTATATTTCGCAGATTTCCGTCATCTTTTGTGCATTATGCTTGTTTTCTCGCGAGTAATGTATTAGTATATGATTGTTGTGAAAGAAATGCGGCACTCGTAATGAGTGCCGCATCCCTGCATGTGGAGGGGAAATAATATAAGTATCCGTTAGATTGTACCGGAACCTTTTCCAGATTTATACCATTTCATGAACTGCTCGAAGAGCTTCTGCATGTCCTGATCATCCATGTCATCGGATGAGTCGCGCTTGGCCTCGTCTTCTTTTATCTCGGGTTTTGCATCCGCATCTTCGGGTTTCTTGGCGTCATCGTCTTTTTTCTCTATTTCGTCATCGGGTTTCACGCCTTCGTCCGGCTTTCCGGCATCCTCCTCCGGCATCTCGGGAATCCCGTATACCGAGTAGATGTCAACATCGTTGTCCTCAAGAGCCTTCTCAAAAGCATCCCAGGCGTCATCGGCCTTTTTCTGGGCATCCTCGTATTCCTCGTAGAGCTTGGCAATCTTGTCTCTGACATCCTTGTCCTTTATGCTGTCAAGAATATCGTCTATGTCGATGCCGTCAAAGAAGAACATATCCCCGTAGCCGAACATGTCGTCGTCATATCCGTAACCGTAGCCGTAGGAGTAATCGTCATACATGTAGGGGCAGTACATTCCGGGTCCGTAGCCGTAGCCGTAACCATAGTCGAAATCGCCGCCGGGGCCGTTGTTTATCTCCGGGCTTGCGGATGGTGCGGGGTCTGCCTTGTCTGTTCCCGCCGCAAATGCGGAAATGCCTAGACTTGCAACGAGTGCGATGCACAGAAGTGCGCTGAGCGTAAGTCTGAGAGATTTATTCATTCTTTCATTTTCTCCTTTATAATTTGTCTTTCGGCTTTGCGGCCGGTTGTATTTTCGAGATAAAGAATATACCAGAATTATTAACTTATATTTAGAAAAGAATGAAGAAAATGTGAATGCTTTATTTGTTTGCTTAACTAAAGCTGAAAACAGGCATAAAAAACGGAGGCTGCCATACGACAGCCTCCAGTCTGTTTATTATTTGCTGACCAGTTCCTTCATAACGTCGCCGAGGATCTTCAGACCCTTGTCTATATTCTCGTCGCTGGCATTGGAATAGTTGAGTCTCATCGTGCGGACTCCGCGCTCGTACTCGTAGAACGGGTCTCCGGCGCATACGGCGACGCCGTGCTTCACGGCTTCCCTCTGAACATCTACGGCCTTAACTCCTTCAGGCATGGTTGCCCAGATAAACATTCCGCCTTCGGGTCTGGTGTACTCAACACCGTCGGGGAAGTACTTCGCCATGCACTCCATCATGAGTTCCGCCTTCTGTTTGTATAGCTCCTTGGTCTTTTCAATGTGCTTGTCGAGGTCGTTCTCGGAGAGATACTTTGAAATGACCATCTGGCAGAAGATGTTCGTATGCAGGTCCATCGTAGATTTATAGGCGATGAGCTTTTCCTTGATTTCCGGAATCGTGCAGGCTATCCAGCCGATTCTCATTCCCGGGGATACGATCTTTGAGAACGTGCCGAGCATGCATACCTGGTCGCCCAGGAAATATCTGAGGCTGTGGCCGGCCGTGCCCGTAAATCTCAGCTCCCCGTACGGGTTGTCCTCAAGCACAACGATATCCGTACCTTTGAGTATGTCCGCCATTTTTACGCGCACTTCCTCGGAATAGGTGAGACCCGTCGGGTTCTGGAAGTTGGGAATCATGTATATGAATTTGGGATTGTGTTCCTTTACGGTCTTTTCGAGCATCCCGCAGTCGATTCCGTCGTCATTGAGCTCTACGGGAAGGATTACCGGGCTGTAGAGGTGGAATGTCTGAAGAGCGGCAAGATAGCTGGGGCTTTCAACCATAACTTCGTCATCCGGGTCTATCATGACGGATGCGAACATATCCAGTGCCTGCTGCGAACCGTTTGTGATGATTATGTCGTCGGCCTTGAAATCCAGACCCATGACCTTTTTATATCTTTCACATATGAACTCTCTAAGCGGGAGATAACCCTGTGTCGAGCTGTACTGAAGGGCCTGGACACCATTCTCCTCAAGGACTTCGGATGCGGCTTTGTTCATTTCATCTATGGGAAACGATACCGGGTTGGGCAGACCGCCCGCAAACGAAATAATGGTGGGATCAGCAGCCGCTGCCAGAATCTGTGATGTAAACTCTCCCTGAAAATCGGGCTTTGACATACGTTTTGAGATCTTAACGTTCATAATGCTTCTCCTATATCTTAATAAGTATAAAAACCAGACCCGCTCGTCCGTTTTTGTTATATTAATACGCACACGTAACATACGCAAGATTTTTTTGCCGCGTCTTTTCAATATCTTGAGAAATGACGTCGTTTGTGATAAAATCCGTTTAACATTTTTTTGAAAGGAAGTATTTAATAATGGTAGAATTTGCGCAGAGAACACTGAATATGAAGCCCTCGGCCATAAGAGCTCTTCTCGCACTCACAACCAGGCCTGAGGTAACCTCGTTTGCAGGCGGACTTCCCGCTCCCGAACTTTTCCCCGTCGAAGACTTCAAAACGGCCATAGATGCCGTTATGGATACAGCCGGTGCAACCGCGATGCAGTACGGTACTACGGACGGATGGGCTCCGCTCAGAAAGCATATTGCCGACCGCATGCTTGCAAAGAATCAGATTGAAACATCCCCGGACAACATTCTGCTCACCGCCGGTTCCCAGCAGGGACTCGACTTCTGCGGAAGAATATTTGTCGATCCCGGTGATACCATCATCATGGAATCACCCTCATATCTCGGCGCAATAAACGCATTCGTTCCCAATCAGCCCAATTTCGTGGAAATCCCGACAGACGAAAACGGAATGATCATGGAAGAGCTTGAGAAAGTTCTCGCAACCGACAAGAAAGTCAAGCTGATTTATGTTATACCCGATTTCCAGAATCCCACCGGCCGTACCTGGCCCCTCGAAAGACGCAAGAAATTCATGGAAATCATCACGAAATACGAGATCCCCGTCGTAGAGGACAATCCTTACGGCGAACTGCGCTTCAAGGGCGAGTATCTGCCTTCTCTCAAGACCATGGACACCAAGGGTCTGGTCATCTACCTCGGAACCATGTCCAAGATTCTCTCCCCCGGTGTACGTATAGGATGGATATGCGCCGAGTCCCATTATCTTGAGAAGTTCAACCTTCTCGCACAGGCGGCGGTTCTTCAGACGTCAACCTTCGCGGCAATGGCCGTGTCCAAGTATTTTGATATGTTCGACGTTGACGCTCATGTCGAGGAATGCCGCGCGACCTACGCCCACAGAGCCGGTGTCATGGTCCAGGCAATGAAGGATTACTTCCCCGAATGCGTCAAATTCACGGACCCGGACGGCGGACTGTTCACATGGGCGGAGCTGCCCGAGTATATAAACACGGCAGACCTAGCTGCCGAAACTCTCAAGCAGAATGTGGCTTTCGTTCCCGGTGCGGGATTCTTCCCCAACGGCGGCAACGACCACTGCATGCGTCTTAATTACTCTTGTTCAACCGACGAGCAGATTGTAAACGGCATCAAGATTATTGCCGACTGCATCAAAGCACGTCTCAAATAATTCAATATTAATGCGTTAGAACGTCACAAAAGCCCGGTCTTTCGACCGGGCTTCCGTTTTATTCTTTAAGGAGTGAAAACCACTTAGATATCTGATTTTTTGTTTTTCCTGTCGAGGTATATGGCGCCCGCAGCAGAAACGCATGCGGTCATAAGCAGCATATACAGGCTCAAGTCGCTGTCGCCCGTTACGGGAACATCCTTTACGCTTCTGTCGTAAATCGGGAGAAGTGCGCAGGCATCCCATGCGGTGCTTGCCTGGCCGAGTCTCAGATAGTGCGTGCTCAGCTTCTTCGGCAGGACGCTTGAAAGCTGGCTCTTCGGAATCGTAACGCTCGCCGTGCCGTTTCCGAGATTTGTTACCGTGAATGCCACTTCGTAGTTGTCCACGTAAACATGCTGTACATCCGTGAAATTAACCTTGACCGTAAGATCCGTCGGGCTGTCGTAGTACCATACCGCTCTGTTCTTCGGCTCAATAACTTTCAGGCCTTCGCTTGTGGAATTAACAGTGAATGTGACACTCTTCTGGTGGGTCGTTCCTTTGAAGAGATAAGCCGTTACAGTCGCCGTACCGGTTCCGACGGGTTCTGCCCAGCAGTATCTGCTGTCCTGATCCGAGAAGGACATTCCGGATGTTACCTTGACTATCTTCGTATCGCTGCTTTCCCATGTCAGCTTTGACAGCGCATAATCAAGCGCACCGCTCGGGCTGCCGGCGGGAACGCTCACGGAAACCTCAATCTTTTTGCCCGCTCCGGAAATTGCGACCGGAGTTGACGTTACTCTGGTAAGCGTCGCATCGGGGCAATCCAGAATCGTAACCTGCTTGGGGTTGTTGCATACTACCGTAGGCTCCTCTTCAATGTATGCGTATACTACGAGCGGAGTCGATGTCGGCTTTTTCGGGGTCAGTAATCCGGTGGCATCGATTGACGCATATTCGTTGCTGGTTGTTCCGTCCGAGAATACCCATGCGGGCGTATAGTCGGAAGCCACTTCTTCCGATTCAATTGTCGCATTGAATTTCAGACTCTGGGTATCGTATATCGAGGCGCTCGGTGAATCACCGACTATGGAAATCCTGAGCGCTCCGGAATCTTTTACCGTAACCTTAAGCGCTTTGGAAACGTCGCTGTAATATGCCGATGTAGCTGTTATTTCAACAGGAGTATCGCTTTTCTTTATTCCCGTTACGAGTCCGTTTGCGTCAACGCTTGCCACCGTGGAATCCGAGCTTGACCATATAACAGCCTGCGGTGCTCCTTCAGGAAGAATCTCAGCTACCAGCTGGAGCGTCTTGTCCGCGTCGGAAAGGTCAATAGTTCCGCTGGTTTCTCCGTCTTCGGTTTCAACCGTAATGCTGGATGCAGGAATATCCGGGAAGAAACTGAGATAACGGCTTTCGAACTCCGGCATGGAAGAATTCCACTGTTTGCTGAATTTTACCTCATATTTCCCATCCGATTTGAGATATTTCATGCAGTGATTATTTGCCGCATCATTAATGATTGTAACCGGCTGACATGCTTTGCCTCCGGATGACATTGTTACGGTTCCTCCGTTAATGGAGAGAACCGAACCGGAATCCTTAGGGGCATTGCGCGGGAAAAGAGCATACGCGCTGCCGCCGCTCGCATTTCCGGTATCCAGGAACAGTGTTCCCGAATTGTCGATCTGGTCGCCCTGCAGTGCGAAATTGTCTCCGGCAAAAGTGTTCTTAGTCTTTGATGTAATGGTACCCTTATTGTTTATTGGCCCATGCTTAACCAGTATGCCAACGGCCTTCTTTGCATTCTGTACCTCGATGTCAAGAGTGCCGTTCACTGGAACGGTGATATTATCGTATACATACAATCCGATGTTTTCGCTTTGTATTGCATTCGAGTTGCTAAGTATTGTGATGTTTACCTCACCGTTGTCTTTAATCGTAAAGTTTGAGGGATTTGTTCCGCTGCACTGAATACCGATAGTGGCATATGATGCGGAATCCGCGGTAACGCTGAAACAGTTGGAAACCGTCAGGCTTCTTACATATACGGCAGTATCATTAGTACATGTAGGCACTATAACATTCAGCGGTGCACCGGAAATCTCCACGCTCACTCCAGGCAGCATCATTGCACTTAAATTTGCTGCTCCCGGCGCAACAACAATGTCGCTCTCATTCAAAACTCTTATTTTCAGTTCTGTATCAGTAAAGGTATTCGAAACAATTATGGGGGCAGAATAATCATTATAATCATTATACTCATGTACCTTATGAACGCTGGTCAGGTGCGCGCCGTTAAGCGTAAGCTGTTTTGCGGCCGGGTCATATGCTACGGTTGCGCCGGTGTCATTAAGGACATTTGTTTTGTTAAACGATGTAACCTCCACGTTGTTTACAAACAGCCCGTAATGAACTATGGTAGGATCCTCTTTAACATTCAGCTTAATTTTCGCCGCTGACTTTGGCATAGTAAGCTTATATACGTTATTAGCCTCGTCAAAAACCGGATCCGTAAGGGCGGTACCGTCGGAACCGTCTGCATTTTTCTGACATGCCGTCAAAGTATCCACAACCTCTCCGGCGGCCAGATTCAGCCGGATAACCACCGTGTCGTTTTCCGCACACTCGGTTTGCTCCACTCCGGTCGTGTCCGACACCGTAAAGGTTGATGTTGTTGTATCAGTTCCTCTTGTTGCTATTTTATCCACGGAATATTTATCATCGGCGTAAGCCGACGGAAGAAGGACGCAAAAGAGCATTGTCAGAACCAGTATTGCCGCAAAACCCTTCTTAATCATATTTAAAAACCCCCTCATAAAGCGGAATAATAAATTGCTAAGATAATATGCCTATTTTTCTAACTAACTATAACAGAATAGCAGAAAATAGTCAACATAATATTCTTTCCATAATAAATATTATCGCAACCTGTATCCCTTGCTTTTGAAGGGGAAATATATTAAATTCCGAGAATATCCAGAGTCAGAACATCCGGTTCTCCTCCATAGTATTTGTCCAGAACCTTCTGGAAAACATCCGTGTCTCCATTGCATGCCGCATTGAACAGAGTCATGCATGACCTCAGTTTAAGGTCGTCCGGCCAGCCCATAACCCACCTGGCGTCACTGCTCGGGTTGTCCAGAAGCGCCCGGGATATCTCGAGAAGATTGTTGCGCAGATATTCGTTGCCGTAGTATTCTTTTGCCTCGTCAAGATCTCTTATGGCATAATACTGCGCCGTGCCGCTCGATCCGAGTCCCGCTATCTGGGGGAAGATGTACCACATCCAGTGGGTCAGCTTCTGTCCGTGCTTCATTTCGCGCAGCGCCTTGTCGAAATCGCACTCCTGCATCTTGATAAATCTGGATAAATCTGCCATGTCACTGCCTTGAAAAGCCTGTCTGCTTTCCGTCCTCCTTTTCTGTTATTTCGCTTGTAAGTTCATAATACCACAAACGCGCCCGGCCGTGATATCTTCATTTTCTAATCTTTCCGCCATCTGTTTTTAAGATTAATTCCGCTCTTAATGAAAAAATGCGATATTGTTCACAGATTGTATTTGTTTTGTATGTCCAAAAGCATTAAAATATAGGTATCAAAAAGTAAAGGAGATAATTCTAATGGATGGTTTCTGGGGTGATTTATTTCAGATAATTATCAGCATTGTCAGCATGGCAGCTTCCTGGGTGATGTTCCGCAAAATGGGTCACGAAGGCTGGGAAGGTATCATTCCGTTCTATAACGCATATGTGCTCTTTGATGAGCTGTACGGAAACGGATGGAAATTCCTTCTTCTCCTGGTACCGTTCTATAACATCTATGTCGCCGTAAAGCTCATGATAGATCTGGCTCACGCGTTCAACAAGTCTACCAGCTTCGGTATAGGACTTCTGCTTGTAAACGTTGTATTTTCATGCATCCTTGCATTCGGCAGCGCAGTATATAAAGACGGTTCCAGAGCAAGGACCGACGAGGATTTCGTTGAGTCAGCCTATGATGCCCTGGCCGCAAAGACCGGCGAGGTATACTCTGACGCCAAGAAGAAATATGACGAGGCCGGCGGTGCAGAGGGCATAAAGGACAACATATCCGCCAGAGCAAAAGATTTTGCTGACGACGCAAAAGAAAAATTCAACGATGTGAAAGAAAAGGCAGCCCAGCCCAAGGAGGACCCCATAGCAAAGCTGAAAGAGCTCGGCGATCTCAAGGAAAAGGGCGTAATCACGGAAGAGGAGTTCAACGCCAAAAAGGAAGAACTGCTCAAAAAGATCTGATTATTAGCTTAACACGTTCATACTATAACGAAATGCTGTGACGACCATTTGGTTTTCACAGCATTTCTTCGTTTTAAATATTGTCTAGAACCCGTAAAATTCCATAAATTTCGCGGTTTTCTCATTTTCCGGCTTTTCCAGGACAATACCTGTTTCTCCGCACTCCTCAAGCCTGCCTTTTTCAAAATAGAGAACATAATCAGAAATTCTCCTTGCCTGCTGAAGCGAGTGCGTAATCATTATCACGGTGCACAGTGTTCTTGAGCAGTAGTCTCTTATGAGTTTTTCGGCCAGCAGTGTCGACTCCATATCCATAGACGCCGTCGGTTCGTCAAGCACCAGAAGCTCGTAATCCCTCATCAGCAGTCTTGCCAGCGCCATTCTCGCCGTCTCGCCGCCGGACAGTTTGTTTGCCCTGTGGTTCTTGAGAGGCGTCAGACCTATTTCATCAATCAGCTTTTCGGCTTTTGCCTTATCGCTGCCGTTGAGCATAACATTGTCTATGAGCTTTTTTCTGAACGCATAGCTTTTCTGCGGCATGTATCCGACGCTCGCGTTGTCCTTTTCTCCGAAGCTTACACTGGCCTTCTCTATTCCCGAAAGAATCTTTGCCAGGGTCGATTTTCCGGAACCGTTTGCGCCTATAACCGCATAAATCTTTCCCTTTTCGAAATCCATCCCGGGGAAATCCAGAACCGTTCTTCCGTCATATGATTTAGAAAAAGCGTTTATATTCATCGGCTCATTCTCCCCTGCATCAGAGTTACAGCCACATTAACAATAAGAGAGATTGTCATGAGGATGATGCCCAGCGCGATTCCGAGCGAGAAATTGCCCATATTCGTATACTGCATTATCGCCGTAGTCATAACGTTGGTTTTCCATGCAATGGCTCCGCCCACCATGGATACCGCTCCGACTTCCGCTATCGCCCTCGCGAACGCCAGAAGATAGGTCGTAAAGATGGTATAGACGCTCTCATTCAACAGCAGGGCGAATGTTTTTCCGCCCCTGAGCCCCATACCCTTCGCCGTTTCCCTTATAGGCGCGGCAATACCGGAAATATAGGTCTCAATCGTACTGATGACTATCGGAGTAATCAGGAAGACCTGAGCTATTATCATGATTTTGACCGTAAACAGCAGTTTCAGCTTGCCGAACGGTCCCACGCCCGAGAAAAGAAGATAGAACAGAAGACCGCATACCACCGGCGGCATTCCCGTAAGGGTGCGGTTAATGACAACAAGCGTCTTCTTACCGGGAAACCTGTACGCGCCGTAGAGTATGCCTATGGGAACTCCGATAATAAGAGCTATTATCGAGCTCGTTATGCTTACCCTTCCCGTCGTGGCAAGAATGTTGAGTAGGTTGGCATTTCCTTCCGCTATCAGTTGTATTGCTTTTTGAAAAGCTGTGTTCATCTATAAATTAACACCCTTTATAAAAAACCTTGGGTATTTTCAACCCAAGGTCATTTTAATTTATTTCTGCCTTATTATCAACCGATAACTCCGCCGTTTGCCTGGAATGTCAGGAATGTGGCCTTGTCGGAAAGGATGTAGGCGTGCTGCTCTTCCGCCATTACGAGGCAGGCGCCCATACCGGCATTGGCCGCTACATACCAGTCGGTGTAATCCTTGTAGGAATCCTCTTCCTTAGTAATACCGAGATCTTCGGGCCAGAGTGCAAGCTCCTTGGTGTGGGTGCCTGAACCGTCGGCGCGAGAAATGAACTCGAATTTACCGTCTGCGATTGCCTTGAATGCATCTTTAACGGAAGCCGCATCCTTAACCTTTGCAGGATCCTCTGAAGGTCCGCACAGTACAAAGTAGTTGTACATGAATGTGTTGCGCTCGGCATCAAGACCGTCTACTACACGTGCAAAGCCGTCTGCCACAAATGTCTCTTCCTGAGCTTTTGCGTGAACAAGAATCACGTCCGCATTGCCCATCTTTGCATTGGCTATTGCCTTGCCGGTGCCTGCGGAGTAGATTTCTGTCTCATATCCGTACTTTCCCTCAAACATGGGAAGGAGATAACCGAGAAGTCCGGAATCGTTAACGGATGTTGTGGTGGAGATGCGGATGAGCTTTGTCTCATCTGTTGCTGCGGGGATTTCCGCTGTTGAAACGGGACGTCCGTCCTTGAGATAGAAAAGATACTCGCCGTACTCTTCATATCCGTAATTTGCCGCAGCGTTTTCGCCCTCTTCGCTGAGAAGCCAGTTAATAAGAGCATCCGCTCCTGCGGTGTTGATTTCAACGCCTTCTACAGCATTTCCGTCTGCATCAACCCAGGGTGCCTCGGGATTGACTGCAATAACAGTGTAGTTGTTGATCATGTCATTGTCAGCTTCATAAAGAATCTGGGTGTTGATGGCTACGGGAGCCACTTCCTCGACAACTTCCTCGACAACAACTTCTTCAACAGGCTGTTCTACTACGACTTCTTCAACAACAGCCTTTTTTCCGCATGCGCAAAGTGCAAATACCATGCAAAGCGCAAGCATGAGTGCAAGAATTCTTTTCATTAGTTTCCTCCAAATAAAATAGCCCCTAGCAAAGCCGCAGCCATGCAAATCGCATGACAGTCGTCTTTTCAAGAGGCTCGTCCACCGCTTCAAAAGCATATATTGCCGGCATTTTGCCGGGTAAATTAACAATTATATATTAGCATTGACCGAAAGCATGTTCAACCGATGGCCTGCTTATCTTGTACGAAATAGCACGAAATAGCACGAAAGCCACTATACTTTCGGATTTGCATGCCCCTTACGGCTTATTTGAGATTCGGATTTTCCGCACAGTTGGCGCTGCCGGCGGAATACAGCATCTCCATGCCGTGACTGACCGCGCCGAGAACAGCCTCAAGGTTTTCCTTAACCGCCTTCGGTGACCCCGGAAGATTGATAATAAGGCTTCTTCCGCGAATACCTGCTGCAGACCTTGACAGGCAGCCGCGCGGGGTAATCTGAAGGGATGCGTATCTCATGGCCTCGGGTATTCCCCTTGTTTCGCGTTCCACGACCGAAAGGGTGGCTTCGGGGGTAATGTCCCTCGGTGAAAAACCGGTTCCCCCGGTTGTAAGAATCAGGCCTGTTTTCAGCTCATCCGCACATTTCTTAAGTTCGTTTGCTATGTCGTCAAATTCGTCCGGTACAATTGAAGTATAGACCACTTCAAAGCCTTCCGCTTCAATCATATCACGGATGAGCGGACCGGATTTGTCTTCGCGCTCTCCGCGCGAGCCGCTGTCGCTTACAGTAATAATAGCCGCTGTGTAACTCATCTTGAATAATCTCCATGTACTCCGCCTGTTTTGCTTTTCAGGCTTATTTCCGTAATCTTAATATCCTTCTGCACCGCCTTGCACATATCATATACGGCAAGCGCGGCCGTGGATACCGCCGTCAGCGCTTCCATTTCCACGCCGGTCTTTCCGTCGCAGGAAACGCTCGCCTCTATATTCACCGAGGTATCCTCCTCGTTTAGGCTCAGGTTCAGGTTGATAGCCTCGATCGTAATCGGATGCGCCATAGGAACGATGTCCGGCGTCCTTTTTGCTCCCATTACGCCCGCTATCTGTGCTACCGTAAGCACGTCCCCTTTTTTCATTCCGCCTGTCTTAATCAGTTCAAATGTTTCTCTGTTAACCAGAACTTTTCCTGTGGCGACGGCGGTCCTGCGGGACACCGGTTTTTCACCGACATCGACCATTTTCGCTCTTCCCTGATCATTGAAATGGGTAAAGTCAGACATGTTCCGTCATCCTCCTATCTCGTTCATGTTACGTTCGGCGTTCGAACGGTGTTTGTATGAAAGTTCGCCGTGCCATTCGGGCTTTGCCATGATGGCCGTTTTAAACTGCTCCACCATCTGCCCGTAATCGAGGCCTTTTATGGGATACTCGGCATTCGAGTGCAGACACGGTTTGATTTTCCCGTCGGACGTCAGCCTGATTCTGTTGCACTCGCGGCAGAAATGCGCGGATACGGGGCTTATTAGTCCGACGTTTCCGAGTCCGTCCGGGAATCTGTAGAGCTTGGCAACCGACCCGTCCGCAGGCACTTTCTCCAGTTCGTGCAGTTTGTCCGTCACTACGGTATACGGTATGAATGCATCGCTCTTGAAATCTCCGCTGTCATACATCGGCATCATCTCGATGAATCGCATATCCACAGGCCATTTTCTTGTAAGATTGGCAAGGTCTTCAATCTCGTCGTCGTTGAACCCGCCGATCAGAACGGCGTTTATTTTAATCTTTTCAAAGCCGGCATCCATCGCCGCTTCGATTCCGTCAATAACGTCGGACAGTTTGCCGACCCTCGTAATGTATTCGAATTTATCCGGCTTCAGGGTATCAAGGCTTATGTTGAGTCTTTTAACCCCCGCTTCGTGCAGCGGAGCGGCAAGTTCCGGCAGCAGCACACCGTTTGTGGTAATGCATACTTCCTCTATTCCCTCGGTTGCTGCGGCATCGCGGCAGATATCCACGATTCCCTTTTTGACGAGGGGTTCACCCCCCGTTATTCTGACCTTTCTTATTCCGAGAGAAGCCGCGGCTCTGATTGCCATAGAAATCTCCTCAAAGTCCATCATCTCGGTATGGGGTCTCTTGCAGACGCCGTCGGCCGGCATGCAGTATCTGCACCTGAGATTGCACAGATCCGTAACAGATATGCGCATATAGTTAATGTTTCTGTCATAAGAGTCCAGCATCAGAGTGCCTCCAGAATAGTATTCACCGTCGTTTCCGACTGTATAATTGCCGATTCCACCATATCATGGACACGTTCGCAGTTGCCGCAGAAGAATATGTTCTTCCTGTCGTCGAGCTTGTCCGTCAGCACGGTATCGCACCTGAGCCCCGCGGCAATCAGCAGGGTATCGCATTTTATTGTGCGTCCGTCGTCAAGAACGACCGCATCAATTCTTCCGGTGCCCTCGACGCGCGCGATTGTAGAATCAAACAAAACCGGTATCCGGTTATTTTCAATATATTTTCTGTAGTTGCGCCTTGTCCCGGTAAACGAGGATTCCCTTTCCACTACAGCCGCAACATTTTTCCCCTGCGATGCGAGCTGTCCTGTCATCACCATGCCGAGATCTCCGCATCCGAGTATGACGAAATTGTCTCCAAGGTCCTTATGCCGTATGTTGATAAGCTCCTGCACCTGGCCGGCGCCGTATATGCCTTCGGGTCTTGTTCCGGCTATGCCGAGTGCCCCGAAAGGTATCTCGGTGCATCCGGTCGCCATAAGGAGATACTTGTATCTGACTTTGAATATTCCGCTCCTGCAGCTGAAAAGCGCCGTGGAATCGTCATCTATCCTCATCACCGTGCTTTCAAGCATGTACTCGGCTCCGGACGAAAGAAATCTCCGCTCGATTTTCTTTTCATACTCCGGACCAGTCTGTCCCGTGCCGAAGCCTTCATGAATACACTGGGGAAGTATGCCTCCGAGATAGCCCCTTGATTCGAGAAGCAGCACGGAGTATTTCCCGTTTTCCGCCGCCGCAGCGGCTGCGGTCATTCCCGAGGCCCCGCCTCCTATTACGAGGAAATCAAATTCAAGCATGATATTCCTCCAGGATTTCGCTTATTCTCTGCGCGCAGCGCGTTCCCTGGCAATGTCCCATTCCGGTGCCGCAGCGGTGCTTTACGCCTTCTATCGTCCTCGCGCCTCTTTTTACCGCCTCTATTATCTCGGCTTTTGTAATATCCTCGCACAAACAGACAATCTGTCCGTAATCGGGATTGCCGCATATCAGTTTGTTTCTTTGGTCATCGGAAAGCTTCCCGGCTTTTATAATTGCTTTTCTTTCCGGGTGAAAAAGGGGATTGGGCGAGGCGCCAAGTTCCCCGGCGCAGACTGACGCCAGGTATTTCCCGATTTCGTCGGCGCATGTAAGACCGGGAGTCTTTATTCCAATAAGGCTGATTACGCTGCCGCATCTGTCTATGACAAAATCATGGACATCTTCGGCATCGTCGGTTTCTATATACGGTCTTGTGGCGGCAAAAGTGCGTATCACATCGAGTTCAAGCCCGGGGAGTACTTTTCCGGCGGTTTTCTTTATCTCTTCGAGACCTTCCGCGCATGTCGCGCCGGGCACATTTTCCTGCCTGTGCGTCGGGCCGAGGAGAAGGCTTCCCTCCACGGTCGGCACAGCCGTAATGCCGCGGCATTTTGTCTCGCTCTGTTCAAATATGACCATGTGAGGTTTGTGCGCCGCTTTTCTGTCTATGACGAGATAGTCCGCGCCGTCCGTGCTCAGGTGATATCTTGAACCGGCAAGTCTTCCCGCGTTGAGGCCGGAGCAATCTATTATTATTTTAGCTTTGCACGTCTTTCCGCTGCGGAGTTTAACCGTATTGTTCTCAACCGAGACGACTTCCTCGCCGAAGCAAAACACCGCGCCGTTGTCCAGAGCGTTTTCGTACGCGGCTACGGCAAGTTCCCAGGGGTTGACTGTTCCCGTCGTCGGCGAATACAGTGCGGAAGTTATACCGTCTCCGAGTTCCCGCTCAAGTTCGCGCGCACCGGCCGCATCGAGGATTTTCAGGCCGGGCACATTGTTTTCACAGCCGTGTCTCAGCTTTTTTTTCAGCACCTTGTCCCCGTCTTCTCCGAAGGCAAGCATGAGCGAACCGCATCTGGAAAAAGGCACGTCAAGTTCTTCGCAGAGCCTTTCGAAATTACGGTTCCCCTTTACGCACAGCTGCGCCTTCAGGCTGCCGGGACGGTTGTCGTACCCGGCGTAAACCACGGCCGTGTTCGCCTTTGACATTTTAAGGCATACGTCCTCCTCCTTCTCGAATACCGCGACGGAAAGATCGTAGCTTTTCACATTGCGTGCCGCGAAGCAGCCGAGAAGGCCGGCGCCTATTATGACTATGTCAAAGTAATCAGTATTCAATTTCCTCCCCGGCGTTTTCAACCGTGTATCCGCCGAGAGAAAGTATTCTCTCTTTAAAAGCGTCGCTTTTAAGTGTTTCGATCAGAGTTTTTGCCATTTGAGTATCGTAGGCATAGTCGGGAATAATTAGATCATACTCCTCTATGCATATTGGTATGAAGTCCAGATTGTACAGCGACGCCGCGGAATAGATTCCCATGCCGGCATCCGCACTGCCCGAAGCGATCTGCGCTGCGACGGACGTATGCGTCATTTCTTCTCTTTCATATCCGTAGATATCCGAAGCCGCAACCGCGTTTTTCTCCATGAGGTAATCCATGAGTATTCTTGTTCCGGAACCTTTCTGCCTGTTGACGTATCTGATTCCGTCATTGGTAATATCCTTGAAGTCCTTTATGTTTTTGGGATTGCCTCCGGCTATCATGAGTCCCTGGGTTCTGCCGACGCATCTGATTAGATGCGCGTTGTGCTTGGGGAAATACTTTCTCATAAAGCAAAGATTGTATTCGCCGGTTTCGGTATCGAGCAGATGGCATCCCGCGGCATGCGCCTCGCCGCGTCTGAGCGCCATTATGCCTCCCATGGACCCCACGTGTGACGACGAGAGGAACATCCCGGGATTTGCCGTATGAATCATGTCCGCCAGTTCGTCAAGCAGCGGATCGTGCGAACCTATGACCACGAGCGTGTTTTTGAGTGCGGACTCCTCTGTAAGAAGTCCCACCTCGACTTCGCTTCCCGCCTCGTAGCCCTCGCACGACTGGGGAACCGTCATAATTCCGTCGGCCTTCATGAACGACGACACCACTCCCGCGCCTCTGGACAGCGGCGATGCTATGAGTTTGTCATTGACATAGCCCAGACGCACCCTTACGAACTCCTCGTACTTGAGTCCCGATACCACTGGTCTCGAAAGCACGGCTTTGACCGTATTGCCCTTGTCGGGACATGCATGATACCACTCGTCAACTACGGGTTTTAAGAGTTCTTCTATTACTATAATTCCGGATACCGGATATCCCGGTACCCCCAGTATGGGCTTGCCTTCTCGCTGACCCAGAATGGCGGGCTTGCCGGGTTTTATCGCTATGCCGTGGTATAGCACTTGGCCTATTTCGGCAATTGCTTTTGATGAATAGTCGTCACGTCCCGCGGATGAACCGGCATTGAGAATGACCATATCGCATTCATCGCTTGCCTTGATAAGCATATTCTTAATGTCATCGTATCTGTCTTTGACTATCGGGTATGTCTTTGCAACACATCCCCAGTCTTCGATCATTCCCGAGAAAATGGAGGAGTTGAACTCAAGTATGTCACCGGGTTTGGGATCAGCGCACGGAGCAACTATCTCGTCGCCGGTCGGTATTATCCCGATTACCGGTTTTGTCACCGTCTCGACCGTCATAACCCCGCCCGCTATCATGGAGCCGATAGCCGCCGGGCTGATCTTAACATACGCGGGAAGAATCATCTCTCCCGCGCAGATATCCTCGCCTATCTGTCGGATATGCTGCCACGGAGCGGCGGGAGCGTATATGGTTACGCTGCCGTCTTCGTTTCTGACTATGTCCTCTACCATGATGACCGCGTCGCAGCCTTCCGGCATCGGGTCGCCCGTATCAACCACGATGAACGATTCGGATTTAAGCGTCACGGGCGTTGTCTCCGTCGCGCCGAATGTGTCGGCTGCCTTTACGGCGATGCCGTCCATTGCAGATGCGGCATAGTGCGGAGCGCATATGGCGGCGTAGACAGCCTTGGCGGTTATTCTTCCGTTTGCGGCGGACACCGGAATGGTCTCGGTTTTCGGCGCGAAGCCGTTTTCTTTGAGAAAGCCGGTATAGTCCTCCCTCGCTTTATCCAGCGCTATGTTTGTAAGATATTCAAAGCTCATATGTACACCTCTATTTCAGTTCCTTTTTCAAGTCCTTCGCAGTCTCTGTCAATGCACATGTACCCGTCGGCACCCGCCAGCTGAGTAATCAGCCCGGACTTGGACCGTATGGGATATGCCACACCATCCCTTATCCTGACGGCATTGTACTGTGACCGCCCGTGATTTGCTCCCACGCTTTCGGCAAGGACCGCCTTTACCCTGTGGCACTCGTCGGTTCTTCCTGTAAGTCTGTTAATTACGGGCACCACGAATGTCTTCGCGACAAAGTATGCGGCCGCGGGATGCCCCGGCAGGCCTATAATAGGCTTGTTGCCGCTCCTGCCCATTATGGTGGGTTTCCCCGGTTTAACCGCTATGCCGTGGAGCAGCATCTTGCCCAGGCTTTCTATGATGTCATGCGTCGCGTCCTTCACGCCCACCGAACTTCCTCCGGAAAGTATCACCGCATCACACTCATCAAGAGCCTGTTCGACCTTCCTCTTCAGGAGGTCTCTGTCGTCTACCGCTATTCCGTAGCAGACCGTCTCTGCTCCGCAGCTGCGGAAAAGCGCCTCGAGCACCGGCGTGTTGACATCCCTTACCTGGCCTTCCGCGGGTTTTTCTTCCGGCGGCACAAGTTCGTCTCCCGTGGAAATAATTCCTATTTTGCATTTTTTAGCAACCTTAACGCTGACAATCCCGTTGGCGGCAAGCGCGCCGATATCCGACGCGGTTATCGTCCTGCCCTTTTCCAGAATCGTCTTTCCGGGGAAGACGTCGTCTCCCCTGTAAATCATGTTGAGCCCCGGCGCTCCCGGTTTCATGATTCCTATTGTCCCGTCACCGTAGTCCTCGCTGTACTCAATCATTACCGCGCAGTCGGCTCCGTCAGGAATCGCCCCGCCGGTCGGGACATAGGCGCAGCTCCCCTCGGGCAATACAAAATCCGCTCCCTTACCCATAAGCACTTCGCCTGCAAGCGTAAGAATGGCAGGTATGGCGTCCGTGCAGCCGAAAGTATCTGCTGCGCGCAGTGCATACCCGTCCACGGTGGAGCGGTTGAAATCCGGAACATATTCAGTTGCCTTTATGTCTTTAGACAGGGTTCGCCCAAGCGCATCCCTGTAGCATATCTCTTCAGATTCTTCTAAGGGTGAAAACTCACTTTCGATAAGTTCCATCACTTCGTCCGGTGTCAGAACATTAAGCATTTTTATACCTCTGCGATTATTTTTCCCATATCCGAATAGTCGTTTCCGGATATCGTGGATATTTCCTTTTTAAATCCGTCAGAACCTATGACCTTCAGCAGAGTCTTGACTTCCTTGCTTTCCATGGCGCTCTTGCGGATAACGATGTCATAGCGTTCGCGCATAAGCGGGATAAAGTCCAGTCCCTCGGTGCGGACCGAAATCCTTTCCGTGCCGAGTCCCACATCGGCCTCCCCCGATGCTATGGCGTTCGCCATGGTCAGGTGCGAACTGATGATATTGTCATACCCGTTGATATTATTCGGAGACAGTTTCATCTTTCTGAGCTTTCCGTCAAGAAGTATTCTCGATGCGGAGCCCTCGCGCCTGTTGATGATGCGCACGTCCTCGCGCTTGAGATCCGGCCAGCTACGTATCTTTTTCGGGTTTCCCTTTTTCACATAGAATCCCTGCATCCTGTATGTCAGGTTAACCACTACGGCATTTACTCCGGGCATCAGTATCCTGACGTACGGAATATTGTATTCGTTGTCATACATGCTGTAGAGATGACACGCTGCCACGTCGACTTTGCCCTGATAAAGCGACAGCAACCCTTCAAAACCTGACAGGTAGCTCCGCGCGGCGTTGACTCCGCTCTGTCTCATGTGTGATGCGAGAATATCCAGAATCACGTCCTGCCCCGAGATAATAAAACTGTCTTCCTGGGCAGCACGAAGAAACGTGCTCTCGGCATCCACCCGGACTACCGGTTTTGTGGATTGCTCATGATGGGACCTTGCAATGTACGCATCCACATCGTCCTGTGTAAAACGCACCTTACGTCCTATTTTGTAAGAATTGATTTCTCCGCGGCGTATCAGGTCATATATCGTTGACTTGCTGACGTGGAGAATATCGGCCACTTCCTGGGTCGATAAGGATATTTTGTTGTCCATAAGAAAAACCTTCCGTCAAAGTATTATCTTCTTATTCGCGCACATTATAATCTTAAAAAATTTTTTTAACAAGTGCTTTCGCACATTTTCGTCTCATTTCGCGTGCATCTTCGGGCGTTTTGTTGATTCTTGTTTTCCCTTTGGATAAATTAGAGTTATCTAATTGGCATTAAATTTTTTTTACATAATTCTACGGAGGTAATTTTATGGCAGGTGCTTACTATGAAAAGATAGCCAGAATTAATCTGACTACCGGCGAGATCAAAGTTGAAAAACTCGATCTCGACACTGCGCAGAAGTTTATCGGCGGTCGTGGTCTCGGAACCAAGATTCTGTACGATGACGGTGTCGCAGCAGTTGATCCCCTCTCCCCGGAGAACGAGCTCGTTTACATCACAGGACCTATGACCGGCTCCAACTCTCCTTCTTCAGGCCGTTACATGGTCGTCACCAAGTCCCCCCTTACAGGCATGATCGCCTGCGGCAACGGCGGCGGTATCTGGGGTGCATAGCTTAAGGTCGCCGGATGGGATGCCAGGCTAGTCGAAGGCAAAGCTCCCGATTGGCAGTACATCACAATCGAAGACGACAAAATCGAGATTCATGACGCTAAAGAGTATGTCGGCATGATGAGCGAAGAGCTCGACGACAAGCTCAAAGAGAAGCACGGTGCAGACGCATCCGTTCTTAACATCGGCCCCGCAGGTGAGAATCAGGTTCTCCTTGCAGCTGTCATGAACGACAAAGACAGAGCAGCAGGACGCAGCGGCGTCGGCGCAGTTCAGGGCTCCAAGCTTCTGAAGGCCATCGTTGTCAAAGCAAGCCGCAAGCAGCTCGACAACATCGCCGATATCGATGCTCTCAAGGAAGCAAACAAGGAAGCTCTCCAGATTATTGCAGACAACGCCACAACAGGCGGCGGACTCCGTGCTCTCGGCACAGCAGTTCTTGTCAACATCATCAACAGCGTCGGCTCTCTGCCCACCAGAAACTGGCAGGAATCCTATGCTGACTATGCAGACCAGGTATCCGGCGAAGCACTTGCCGAGAAATACCTCATCAAGCCGGGTGCATGCTACCACTGCCCAATCATGTGCGGCCGTGTCATTCACCTCGAAGGCTCCGACAAGGCAATCGGCGGACCGGAATACGAACCGCTGTGGGCCTACGGTCCCGACTGCGGCGTAAGCGATCTCGATGCGATTGACGAATGCAACATGATCTGCAATGAGCTCGGTCTCGACGCTATCGGCGTTCCGACAACAATAGCAGCCGCTATGGAACTCTACGAGAAGGGCTACATCACAGACGAAGAGTGTGACGGTGTTCCCCTCAACTTCGGCAGCGCAGATGCAATCCGCGAGTGGACCAAGAGAATGGGCCAGCCGGAAAGCAAGCTTGCCAAACTCATGGCTGACGGTTCGGCACGTCTGTGCGAAGCTTACGGTCATCCCGAGTTCTCCATGAGCGTCAAGAAGCAGGAGATCCCCGCATACGACGCACGCGGAATTCAGGGTATCGGCATCAACTACGCAACAGCAAACTGCGGTGCAGCCCACGTACGTGGCTATACAATTTCTCCCGAAATTCTCGGTCTCCCTGAGCAGATCGACCGTACCGTAACAGAAGGCAAGGCCGGCTGGGTTAAGGTATTCCAGGATCTTACCGCTGTTATAGACTCAATGGGCAACTGCCTGTTCACATCATTCGCTCTCGGTGCTCCCCAGTATGCCGCTCTGCTCAACGCAGCAACAGGCACCAACTGGACAGTTGAAGAGCTTCTCGGAATCGGCGAGAGAATATACAACATTGAGCGTATGTTCAACAAGGCCGCAGGCATGAAGCCCGAAGACGACCGTCTCCCGAAGAGGCTTCTCGAAGAGCCCATTGCCGATGGACCTTCAAAGGGAATGGTCTCCAAGCTTGACGTCATGCTTCCCGAATACTACGAAGTTCGCGGTTGGGTCAATGCATTCCCGACAGACGAAACTCTCAAGAAACTCGGTCTTGACGAGTGCGTAGGCAAATAATTATACTCAATAAGGGGCAGGGTTATCCCTGTCCCTATTTTTTATGTGTGTAGGTATTGTTATGATTGACGTTAAAATATTTGCGACGCTGCGCGAAGGCAGACAGAAAAGCTATCAGCTCGACCCCTCCGAATTCAAAACCGCGCTCGACATCCTCAATTACCTTGAGATTCCGGCCGCGGATGTCGCAATCCTGCTAATAAACGGATTCCACTCGACGCCGGAGGCATCGGTTAAGGACGGGGACATCGTTTCTCTCTTCCCTCCATGCGCGGGTGGCTGATATGCACGAAAAGAAGGTTCTTGTCGCCGGCTGCGGCGGGCTCGGCGGCTACAATGTCGAACTTCTTGCCCGTCTCGGTGTCGGTTCAATAACGGTATGCGACGGGGACACGTTCGACGAGTCCAACATGAACCGCCAGCTCTTCTGTACGGCGGACACCATCGGAACCGAAAAACCCATGGCGGCATACCGCAAATGGCCGGATCAGGTAATTCCCGTCTGCTTCAACATTGACGAAACCAATGCGGACTCTCTTGTTGACGGCTGCGATCTCGTGGTTGATTCGCTCGACAGCGCCCCTTCGCGGAAACTTGTACTCGACGCGTGCTCGCGCCACGGCATACCGTTCGTTCACGGAGCAATCGGTGACACAAACTGCCAGGTCTGCGCAATTTTTCCCGGTGACGGGGATATTCTGGATATTCTATATCCGGAGGGCGGCGCACGGAAGATCCGTACATTTTCGTACTCTCCCGCCATGTGCGCCTCCATGCAGATTTCTCTCGCACACAGGATTCTGAAGGGCGAGGACGTGGAAAGAAGATGCCTGTACATATTTGATCTGGACCAAATGGATTTCGAGGTGCTGCATTTATGAGTTTTATGATTAAAAGAACCACCGGCGAGCCGGGAAAGGAAGTCGTCAGATACTATGTGCGCATGACCGGATTCGGTCAGATGTTCCAGACCATGGATATAGCGCGCAGGTATGACACATATGAAGAAGCCGAAGCGGTCATCGAAGAGGACGATCTTCGCGACCTTGCCGGAGAAATCGAGATAATAGAAGTTGATTAGTAAAGTAAGGAACGCAAAAGTAAACAACAGGGACGGAGACAAGCTCAAGAAACTGTATTTTGAGCCCACGTCGCTGTGCAATCTGAGCTGCAAAATGTGCTTCAGAAAAAGCTGGATTGACGAGAAATTCGGCAATATGAGCTATGATATATTCCTCAAGGCCATGGACGACCCCATGGTCATGTCGGATACGGATACCATATTCTTCGGCGGCCAGGGCGAGCCTCTTATTCATCCGGACATTTTCGCCATGATAGAGTATGCCAAGAACTGCGGCAAACGGGTGGAGCTTATTACCAACGGCACTTCAATCAAAGCCGGAGTCTGCGAAAAGCTCGTCAGGCTCGGTCTCGATACGCTGTGGGTATCCATAGACAGCTTCAGTCCCGAGGGATACGACAAGATTCAGGTCGGCAGCGACTTCGGTCAGGTTATTGAGAACATAGGTCATTACAATGACCTTCGCAAAGGCACCGGATGTGAGCTCGGTCTTACTTTCGTTCTCATGAAGAGCAATATCCTCCAGCTGCTCGAGTACGAGAAATTCACAGATTTTATCCAGGCCGACAAGGTCAATATAAGCAATATGGTCCCGAGCACACCCGACATGGAGGACGAGACGCTGGCCTGCCAGACCATAATCCACGAATACGCATTTCCTCACAAGTACGGAGGCAGAAAGTCCGACCGCGTCGCGCTCGTAAGATTCCTTGACGAAGATATCAAAAACAATCCGGGCGTCGAAAAGCTCATCGACGAGCACGGCGGTATCCTGTGGAAAGGCGAACCGCTTATCCGCCGCGAGGAAAACTGCCGGTTTATAGATGAAGGAACATGTTTTGTAAAATGGGACGGAAACGTTGCGCCCTGTATGGAACTCCTTCACTCGACCACCACCTGCCTGTACGGTGATGAACGCACTTTGAAAAGTTTCTTCTACGGGAATCTGGCCGATTCCTCTCTTTCTAAAATCTGGAACAGCGAAAACTACAAGGCGTTCCGCGAACGCGTCGACAAGTTCGATTTCGCGCCATGTGTCTCCTGCGGAGGCTGTCTCAAACGTCTGTCAAACACCGAGGACTGCATAGGAAGCATAGAGCCCGTATGCGGTGCCTGTCTCTGGGGACAGGGAGTCGCGCAGTGTCCGTAGAATCATACGACGAGGTCTGGGCAGTTAAGGCATCGAGGATACATGATTATTTTTCTTCTCTCGACGGCCTGATATGCAAAAGCTCAGATACATATTCATACACCGGTGCGGAGGTAACCGTATCTGAACTTGATGCCAGAAGTCTGGGTTCACTGGTATTTTTTCAGACAAGGGTTATAATAACCGGCCTGAATGCCGAAAGATTCCACGATGCTTTCAAGCTTCAGTTCCTTTCGGGCGGAGCATAACAAAAAGCAGAGCATACGCTCTGCTTTAATTATTATTATCTTAATTGTATCCGGCTCACTTTGAAATCATGAAAGGCGTTCCGTATACATACGGTGTTCCAGCTATTTCATTTTTAATATGTTCACGCATTTTTTCTGTATCTGCCACGCTCATGCCGGCTATTCTGTCCAGACCGAAATCGAAAAGGATTTTGCTCTTCGGCACAGACGGGCCGGCCAGTATTTTGTATGCGTCCGGGCACCAGGAAATCACATCCTCGAGCGTTCTGTTTACAAGTGCGCTCCCGGTTATTATCACTATGTCGCACTCCGGCAGCATCTCCGCCTCTTTTTCAAACGGCAGATCGTCCTCATCTTTAGGGTCCAGCTCAAAGATATATATTTTTTTTGCTTCTTTCCCGTGGCGGAGTTTTACCTGCTTCAGATGCCCTATCACGCCCACCGTCTTTCCGGTGAAATCCAGACCCCGCGTGCAGTAGTTTTCATACGGCTCATAGTATTCGCTGCCTCTGTTGTAATGGCAGTTTATAGCCGCGAAACCTTCGGAATCGGCTTTGGGAACATACATGCATATTCCCATATTGGTCGGGCTTTCCGATGCCGACCACAGCGAGCTGCTGAAAGAGGCTATTACCGGTTCTTCATCCCTGATACCTTCCCTAAGTGCGGTAATTATCTTACTTTCCATTTTTTACGGCTCTAACTTCTATCATCTGGGCTGCAATCGAAATAGCAATCTCGGCGGGTGTTTCGGCCTTGATGTTAAGTCCGATCGGCGAGACGATTCTTCCGAGTTCCTTTTCGTCAACACCGAACTCTTCAACCAGGCGCTTGCAGACGCCTGCTTTTTTTGCCGCCGAACCGATGACCCCGACATAGCAGGCCGGAGTTTTCAGGACCTGCCCCTGGACAACGGCGTCGAACGCGTGTCCTCTTGTCATGACGCATACGTAATCGTCTTTTGTGATGGTTACGGAATCGGATATGTGCTCGAAATCTATGAGCTTAACCTCGCATCCGCAGGGGAAAAGCTCCTTTTTTGCGAATTCCGGTCTGTCGTCCATTGCGGTTACATGGAAGCCCACTCCCTCAAGCACGGGAGCAAGAGCCTGACCGACATGGCCGCATCCGAAAATATACACTCTGCCTGACGAATTGATCTGCTCGCAGAAATCCTCGGTCTCGGGTTCTTCATCGCAAACCGCGAGCTTTTCTCCCTCGGTAAACCAGATGTTTTTCCCCTGGGAAAACAGTTCCTCTGCTTTATTGCAAACATCCAGAACATCCGTATCGGTGTGGTCGATATATCTGAAATAAACATTGACCGCTCCGCCGCATATCATGCCGAGGTTTTCGACATCGCTGCGGTTGAGCTGGAAATCATGCTCGTGGGAATTCTTGTCTTTCAGAACCTCCTGAGCTATCTCGCGGGATCTGTGCTCAACGTTTCCGCCGCCGATAGTGCCGCAGATTCTGCCCTCCTGTCCGACGAGCATTCTCGAGCCCGCGCCCCGCGGGGTCGACCCGGATGACGCTATCACGGTGACAAGGACCGTATCTTTTCCTTCGTTAATTCTCTCCGCAAGTGTTCTGAACATATTTCTCATATTAAATAATCCCGTCCTTCTTAATAATGTCGTATAATTCGTCGCGGTTGTCCTTCGTGATTGAGTAGAGCTTTACCTTGGGATGATTTCTGACCGCGTTCAGGAATTCACTTTCAGGATGACTTGACTTGACAGCGCCGAGTACGGGGACATCTCCGTCCAGCACTTCAAGGACACGCGCCTTGAATTTCTCAGCATTGTTTTCCATGAATCCTATTTCATCCATCAGTATTATACCATCATTGCCAACATTATTCAGCAGTTCCACGCCGTATGTTTCAAATACATCCGTGTTTATATGCCTGTGCTTTGTATCGCAGTCGGCAAGATATACTTTTTTCTCCGGGTCGGACGGCGGATACATATAAATCTCATGATATCCGTCGTCGCGCTTGTTGAGCGACTTCGTGCAGTATCCGTAAACCGGTTTTTTTGTACCTGCCAGAAGCTTATTTATCAGGGTGGACTTCCCGACTCCGACCTCACCGCATATTAAAACATGTCTGTACATACTCTCACCCTGTCATCAAATAAACTGGATATTTTCACATCGGTTCCGTAAAGCTCGGAAATAATATCCTCGCGCATAATATCCCTGGGATTTCCGTCCGCCAGGATCCCGCCGTCCTTTAGCGCTATTATCCTGTCCGAGAACATATAAGAATGTTCGGGATTGTGACTTGTCTGAATAATAGTATACCCCTCATCGGCAAGCGCTCTCACCTGTTTTAATACGCGCATCTGATTTGCGAAATCCAGAGCGGATGTCGGCTCATCGAGCATCAGAATCCTTGCGTTCTGTGCAAGGGCCCTGGCTATTACGGCCAGCTGCTTTTCACCTCCCGACAGCAGATGAAAACAGCGCTCTCTAAGATTCTCTATCCCAACCCTGGATAGAGCTTCATCGACCCGGTCCATTTCCTCCTGTTTTGGTTCGGAAAATGCGCGAAGACCCGCAGTCGTTCCCATAAGGACAATATCCTCCACGCTGTAGTTGAACGCAGGTGCCGTGTGCTGCGGTATATACGCAATCTCTCCCGCTATATCACGGACTGTCATCTGACGTATGTTCCTATTGCGGATATACACGTCCCCCGTATATCCCGGAAGCAGCCCCAGCATGCACTTGAACATTGTAGACTTGCCGGCACCGTTTGATCCGAGCAGGGAAACAAACTGCCCCTCGTTTATTTCAAGACTTATTGAATCCAGCACATTATGACTGCCGTATGAAAACCCCAGATTTTCCGTTTTAAGAACTGTCATCTGAACTCATTCCTCCTTGTAATAAGAAGAATAAAGAACGGCGCACCCACAAAAGCGGTAAGTATGCCTATCGGGATTTCCGATGTTGAAATGTTTCTTGAGAAATTATCCACCAGAAGCAGGAACGCCCCGCCGCCGAACATCGACGCCGGCAGAAGATATCTGTAATCCGAACCCACTATTCTTCTCATCATATGCGGAATAACAAGTCCTACCCAGCCTATCATACCGGAAACGGATACCGACGCCGCGGTCAGAAGCGTGGCGCACGCGATGACAACCGCCCTTGTCTTTTCGGGATTCACTCCAAGACTTCTTGCTTCATCGTCGCCTAACGTGAGGACATTTATCCTCCAGCGGAGTGCCATAAGGGGGACTGTTCCTATAAGTATCGGCCATATGACAAACTTTAGTTCCCTGTTGGTCGCGCCCACAAGCGAACCCATCAGCCAGTATGTTATGGCCGGCAGCTTGTTTGTCGGATCGGCCACAAGTTTAATAAAAGATGTTCCCGCCTGAAAAAGCGAGGATATCATTATGCCCGCAAGAACAAGGCCGAGTACTTTTTCTCCTTTCGTCCGCTTCGAAATCATCATAACCAGCACAACGGTTATCATGCTCATTACAAACGCAAGGAATGTAATCATACTTGAATTCATTCCCAGAAGGATGGCAAGTGCCGCTCCAAACCCCGCGCCTGCGGATGCGCCGAGTATGTCCGGCGCCGCCATAGGATTCTGGAACACGCCCTGGTACGATGCTCCCGCGGCACTCAGCGCCGCTCCGACAAGCACCGCCGTAAGTATTCTCGGCATACGGATGTTCAGTATTGCCACCGCCTCAGTGGTACCGCGGATTTTTCCGCTAAGCACACCTATAAGGGACGCAAAATCCACCCTGTATCTTCCGAGCAGAAAGGAAAGCAGGATGCAGGCCGCAAGCACTATTCCAATTATTATTACCTCAATTTTCTTTTTCATAGTATTGACACCCAGCATTATTTGTTGTATAACCGAGTTGTATTATATTACAAGTTGTATTGAATTGCAAGTTGTAACTGATAGTAATACGGAGGTTTTTACAATGAAAAAAGCTGTTTCCCTGATTCTTGCATTTGTTCTTATTGCTGTTTTGTTCGCCGGCTGTGGCGGTTCACCCTCTTCAACCGTCAGTCCTGGAGAAACTTCAGCAAGGCAGTTTACGGATGACGTCGGCCGAACCGTTACAGTTCCCCAAAAAGTGGAAAAAATAGCCGTTTCCGGTCCTCTTACTCAGATATATATTCTGCCCATCGCATCGGATCTTATGGTAGGGTATGCAAACGAGTTTTCAATGGATGCCTCAAAATATATAAATGCGGATTTTCTTAAACTTCCCTCGCTCGGCCAGCTTTACGGCGGCAAGGGGACCATGGATCTGGAGGCGCTTCTCGCTGCCGCGCCCGATGTGGTCATTGACGTAGGCGAACCTAAAGGAAATATCGTTGAAGACCTGGACAAGCTGACGGAACAGACCGGAATCCCGTTTGTTCACATTAATGCAACCGTTGAGACCTCTCCCGAGGCATACAGGAAGCTCGGTGATCTGCTTTCAAGGCAGGACAAGGCCGAGCAGCTTGCAACTTATCTTGAGGGAATCTATTCTGAAGTAACTGCAATTATGGAAAAGGTGGATGCCGACGGTGCGAGAAAAACCATGCTCTACTGTCTCGGCGACAAGGGGCTTAATGTTCTTGCCGAAAAATCTTTCCATGCCGAAACCATCAACGAAGTAGCCAAGAATGCGGCCGAACTTGACGACGTGCAGTCTTCCGGTGACGGTAACGAGGTGGACATGGAACAGCTCATATTGTGGAACCCCGATGTCATAGTATTTGCCCCCGAAAGCGTTTACTCCGAGGTCGGAAACGAAGTCACATGGCAGCAGCTTGACGCCATAAAGAACGGCAGCTACTACGAGACGCCGTTCGGGCCATACGGCTGGCTTCAGAGTCCCCCGGCAGTGCAGAGATACCTCGGACTGATGTGGCTATGCTCCATACTCTATCCGGATTACTGCACTTATAATCTGTCAGACAAGGTCATCGAGTATTACAAGCTGTTTTACGATTACGATCTGACACAAGCGGAGTTTGCCGCGATGACCGCGAACTCATAATTCCCGTTTATGTGCTATAAGGAAGAGGACTCCGTCACAGATTCCTCTTCCTTTTTATTGAAGATATTATTATCGGATGCTATAATAACTCCCGCATTAACTTCGCACCGTGAGTTCGAAACCATCCTCACGAAAATAAAAACTAGGGAAGTATTTCAATTGAAAAAAAGTAATATACGATTTATTACTACGGGTGCGGTAATTGCCGCTCTGTATGTTGCCCTTACGCTGTTAAGTGCGGCGCTGGGCATGTCATCGGGTGCAATCCAGGTCCGGATATCCGAAGCTCTGTGTATTCTCCCGTGCTTCACGCCGGCTGCAATCCCCGGCCTTTTCCTCGGCTGCCTGATTTCCAACATCATTGTAGGAAGTCCCGCTCTGGATATTATTGCAGGTTCCGTTACCACCCTGGCGGCGGCTGCCGTCACATATTTGCTCCGGCGGAACAGATTTCTCGCATCCCTGCCCCCGATAGTCCTGAACGCTCTATTTGTTCCCGTGATTCTTTCATACGCTTACGGAATAGACTCCTTCTATCTGTATATGGTTATGACGGTCGGTCTGGGCGAGCTCGTTTCCGCGGGGCTCTTCGGGCAGATACTCTACAGCAGTCTGGACAAGCGCAGGGAAATATTCAACAGATAGACAAAAAGCACCGTCAGGTGCTTTTTCTGATAACTACGCTGCCGTGAAGGTCGCAGACCGGAAACGGCAGTATTTCTTTTTGCGAGCAGAACTCGTCAACGGCTTTCTTTACTCCCGGAAACTGCGATGAATTGTAGTCGTGAACCATGAATACAGCGTCTTTGACCATGCAGTCCCAGAAGAGTCTCAACCCGTCTGCCGTCGGTTCGTAAAGGTCCGCGTCAAGCGACACGAAGGCATAACCGTGCGCTTCAAAGCTTGACGGGAAATACCCTTCATGGATTACCGCGTCCGGAAGCCTTGACTGTACAAACTCGGCCGATGTGTCCGTAAACATTCCGTCAAAGCCTTCAAACGAGTCGAACAGATGCATCTCTCTTCCCGGAAGGGCATCGGCGATTTCCACCGCGAAATCTCCCCTGTATACACCCAGTTCCGCGACCGCTCCATCCGGAATCTGCGGTGCCAGAAGTCTCAGCGTTGCGATGCGGTTGTCAAAGAACGGATTGTATGTTACAACCTCCCCGTCATATCCTAGCTGGAGAAGCTGGGCTTTCATCTCGCTCTGTCTGTCCGCGTCAAGCACGCCCAGCACTACGGCATTGGGTTCGCGCCCTACCACTTCGGCCACGTTTCCGGTTCTGTTATCCATAAATTCCGATTTTCCCGGTATCATTCTGGCAAGCGCCTGCCCCATCATACCGGAGCCGAATACCGCTATTTTCCCGCTCATAAGTATCGTTTCCCTTCAAAAAGAGGTTTTTTGTCTATTTCATCTTTGAAGACGAGCGTGTCGCCGCGCCAGTCTATCAGGTCTTCGTATTTCGAGAACATCTCGTCATCGAGCTTCTCAATCGGGTTGTGCCTCGACACGGGGCCTATTTTTACCCAGTCGCTGCCGCAGTCGCACTTCCCGTCTATAATGCATGTGTAGTCACCCGTACGGTAGCGTTCAAGCGGCATAGCTTCAAGATGCGTGGTAATTACAAGTTCCCCGTCTTCAAGTATCTCAGCATCCACATCAGGGCGCATGTGCATTCCGTTGCGGCATCTGCAGCTTATGGCCCCGGCAAGTCCCATCTCCCTTGAACCGTAGTGAGGATACACCGGTATTTTGTAATCCACGTTTATACAGTAGTCGCCCGAGATAAGTGCCTTTTTGAAAAGTCCCGGCTTTATCCTCGTCAGCGCTATCAGCATCTGCGGAAAGCCCACGAACGAGTCGCAGCCGTCACACAGTTCCAGTATTTCCCGGTAGGTCATGTCTTTTTGCGCCATCACGGGTTCCGCGCCGAGATTTCTTATCGCCCTGGCTATAAGGTCACCGAGGGAATCCGGGCCTGTATCGGGAAAACAGACGATGCATTTTTTCTCTACAACCTCCGACAGGCCCTTCATAAAGATTCCCACGGTTTTGTCAAGATCGGCGCGTGTGTAGTACACGCGTTTTTCTTTCCCCGTCGTACCGGAAGTTGTGTCCGTAATCACCTTTTCTATCTCCGACTGCGATACTTTCGGTCTGTATCCGCTTATATCGGTTGTAAATTCCTTCATTGCCTGTACAGATATTTTCCGTCCGTACTTGTCAGGTTATACGCGCAGAAGGGTATCATGCCCCGCTCGGAATCCACTTCGCAAATGTAGCAGCGTTTGACTCTGTCCACATCAAAATTGTATGCGTCCTGGAATATCATGCCTGACACGGTAAATGTCTCGTTGTGAATCCGGTTCAAAAACTCGTCGAATCCGTCCTGCGGATTTGCGATTCCCGCACTCCACTGCAATGAAACCTGCTCTCTGGAGTCGTCCGATGTTGTCGAACAGCAGCAGCATCCGCCGCTCTTTTTCGGCATAGGCGAAAATGAATCCTGTCTGTTCCTGTATGCCGCATGGAAGGAGCAGTACGGATTTTCGGCTCCGCCGGCGGCAAAATCCTCAGCCTTGAGAATACCGCCGGTCTGAGTCTCAATGAGTCTCAGCATTTTAGGTATGGTTATCGGCTTTTGGGGCCTTTCCTGCGAACATCTTCCGAAATAACTTATCGGCTGGAAATGCACACCCCGGACGCCGGGCGCCCTGCTCAGGGCATATTTTATTATATCTCCGACCGCATGGTCGTTTACTCCCGGCGCAATAACCGGCACGAGAACGACTCCCAGATTGGCACTTATACTGTTTTCTATTGCCTTTTCCTTTATACCAAGCAGGGCGGTGCCTCTGAGCGCTTCAAATATCTTGTCGTCAGGTCCGTCGAACTGAAGAAACACGGTATTGAGTCCCGCTTCCTTCAGCTGCGCGGCATAGCCCGGCTCTTCGGCAAGCCGGATACCGTTTGTGTTTAGCTGGAAGAATGTGAAACCCTTGCGTCTTCCGAGTCTGATTATTTCCGGTAGATCGTCGCGTACCGTAGGTTCTCCGCCGCTGAGCTGTATGTTGAACGGTCCGCCGTGCGCCATAAGAAAATCATACTGTTTTTCAATATCTTCCATTGGAAGATCTTTCCCCGCGCCGCTGTTGGCGGAAGCAAAGCATACGGGGCATTTCAGGTTGCATCTGCTTGTCAGTTCTAGAAGCATGCAGCAGCCCTTCCTCAGATGCTCGGAGCAGAGCCCGCAGTCATTCGGGCATCCGTTAACGGCCTCTCCTGCGTTCACCGGCGGATCCACCGCAGAACTGTCCATATTCCAATGAAGATAGCTTTTCAGGTCACCCTCCCATATAAGGCTGGTGAATTTCCCGTGCTCCGGACAGCTTTTTTCCATGTATATGTTCCCGTCGCTGCCTGTAACCCTGTCAGCATCAATTGTTTTCAGGCAGACGGGGCAGACGCTTTTTGTGCTTCCTATTTTCAAAGCAGATCTTTCTCCTGAAGCAGTTCTATAACTTTATTGTAGACATCTTCTATGATGCCCGGGCAGATTTCCACTCTCTTGGAAATATCCCCGCGTATAATCTCATCGCATCTGTATCCGCCGTGGAAGGTCATCATTTCGTCTTTGAACCAGTTTACAAATTCGCCCTGCAGCGGTTTTGCATCCTCTCCGAAGTATGCCAGCATGCAGGCGCCGGCCGCCATGCAGCCGCAGACATCATTGCTGTGCCCTATGCCGCCGTCGAGTCCCGACATGCAGCGCACCAGTTCGTCGTTCTCTATTCCGAGCGTCTCGGTAAGTAGTTTCCCGAGTATCCCCGCGCAGTAGTATCCGCTTCGGGACAGTTCCAGTATTCTGTCGCTTAAATCCATGTTCTTACCCCTTCCTCGCAGTCAGAAGATAGTAGTGCAGTCTTCCTTTTTTATGCGGAATCTCACACACATTGTCTTCTGTCCATAGTTTTTCCAGATAATACTCTGTCCATTCCTTAGTAATATCCTCTGTTTTTTCGGTTTCAAACCAGAGCTCGTCGTCAAAGAGATCGGCGAGCATGAGCACGCCTCCTGTTTTCAGAACCCTGAATGCCTCGTCTACAGCGCGTCGCTGGTCGCCGCTTGCAAAAAACGCGCACTCTGAAATCACGGCATCAAAACTTTCGCCGCCGTACGGAAGATTGAGAAAATCTCCTCCCGTCAGTTTGTCGATTCCCGTACAGTCATATCCCAGCGAGTTTAACAGTTCAACCGTCGCTCCCTCGCCGGAACCCATATCAAGAATACTGAGCGGCGGGGATATCCCCGCCATCTCAATAAGTTTTATAGTATTGTTTTTTCCCCCTGGGTGTCTGTTCACTTGTCCTCCAGGGATTTTTCGACAGAAAGCACCTTCCCGAGCGCCAGCTCTTCGGGCACATAGATGAATCCGCACTCGGGGCATACCGGCATTTCCACGGGAAATCCGTTTTCAAGATATCTGAATTTTGCCTTTGCCTTGACCATGGTTACACCGCATTTCATGCATTTGAGCTTTCCCGCGGGGTCAAGCGTATAGTAACTTCTCTCTTCTGCTGTAGGCATAATTAGAAATCCTCCCTGTTCTGAATTAACATCCTGTGTGACCAGGCGCGGTGAACAATATACCTGCCGTCGCACTTGTCGTACTTGACCCAGAATGTTACGTTTCCGGGACGCGCGCAGGAAATATACAGTTTGCTTTCCTCGTCGTAGATTTCCTCTCCGCTCTCTATCGCATGGGCTATAACCTGTTCGGCATCGCTCTTGAGTATGAAGCGGTCATCCATGAGTTGGAGAGCTTCATCCGTGTATTCAACTTCGAATTCGGGCTTGCTCATTTCATAATCCTTATTCCAAATATTTTTCAAAAGATTCTGCTTCAGGCTCAGTCTGTTGTATCTCTTTTCGCTAATATCCGGAGGCGAGCCGGCATCCGTACCGTATATCATCTCCAGAATATGATGCGCCTCATGGCCTTCACGTGCAAATCTGTCACGGCATGACATACAGTATGTTATGAAAGGTGCATCCGATCTTTCAAGTGCCTTTTGCGTAATTCTCTTTGCCAGAGGCTTGTTCGCGTAGGCGGTCAGTCCGCCGTAGCCGCAGCAGGGCGCCCTGTCGCCGCTGCAGTCTATATCTACGAGTTCTATTCCAAGCTTGCCCACGATTTCTCTTATGGCGCTCTGTGTTTCCCCGTCACCCCTTGCTCCGCACGAATCATGGAGCGCGGCAGGTTTTTCGAGACCCTTCGCACATTCCGGCAGACCGATTTCGTTCAGAATGTCCCAGATGCCGACAACTTCGCAGTAGGACGACAGTTCCTTTTTGCACATGGGGCAGCCCGCAATCACAACCGGGTTTCCGAGTTTATCCATTTCACCTTTTATGAAGGCTTTCTGCTGGTCATATATTTCGTCACGTCCCGACCATTTGGCCATGACGCTGCAGCAGCCGAGCATAAGCGCAACTCCGCCGTCGACTCTGCTGCACAGATCTTCATATGCTTTAACCACCGTACCCGGCGCAACGGCGCTTGCCTGGCAGCCCGGGAAAAACACATACTTGCACTTGTCAAATCCCGGCTGCTTTTCGCACAGGAAAGCGTCCTCGTTTGAAAAATACATGTCCAGAAGGGCAAATTCATGCTGACTGAGCGGCATTTTGTCGGTTGTCACCATGTTTTCCCTCGCGTGCTGGCATATGGTTGCCATATCGAAGCCGTTCGGGCACACTTCCTTGCACTGGCCGCACAATGTACATGAGTTCATGGCCGTGTTGAGAGGATGGTTGCCCATGATTACCTGTGTGTTGTTGTATATTTCTCTGCCTATAAGGCAGGGGAATTTTTCATAGTTCTGAAGAAACACGCAGCTCTTCATGCACTCGTCGCAATGGCACTTAAGGCATCTTCCGGCCTCTTTAACCGCCTCTTCCTTTGTATAGGCGGTGAGTGACGGAACGACTTTCCCTTCCGTGGACGCAAGCGAAATATCCGTGTACAGTCTTGTATCCACCGCGCCCTCGTCGCCGCGCATGTTGTCCGGGCTGAGGTTCTGCGCGAGACGGTCTACCGAAAGGGCCGCTTTCTTTGCCGAGAAGGCAGCGTTCAGGACTCCCTCCCCGCAACCCATAACGAGCTTTTCATTGTCGTAAAACATAAGTTTCTCATCGCAGACGGCTCCGGGATAAAGTTTCTTTGCGACGTCTTCCGATGCGCAGCGCACATCGAAGGGCTCAAACAGCTCCTTCGAAAACTCTGTGCCGTAAACAAAATCTATATCCATTCCGGCAAGTCTTTCTTTTTCCATGCCGGCATTATTGGCAGTAAGGAAGGTATCCATGTCTTTGCTTGAGGTAAAGACAGTAACCGGATACATTTTCTTTTCAAGTTCGCCCGCCAGAAACAGGCAGAACAAGTCATCGCCCATAACGGCGACTTTCTTTTTCTTCTTGGTGCGGAACACACCGCCCGACAGAGTTCTTTCCCCGTATGCGGCAACCGCCTTTTCGACATCTCTTATGGCTATGCCCTCAGTCACTTCGCACATCTTGCACTTGCCCTCGCATGGTGCTTCGCACATAGACGAAAGCAGCAGGGGGAACGGAGTAGCTTTTTCGTATATCTGCAGCGCCTTCTTGAAGTTTCCTTCGCCGGCGGCGGTCATCATACCTCTGACATCAAGCTTTATCGGGCATGCGGCATTGCAGTACGGCGGTTCCTCGTGAATGCAGAGGCTCGTCATACCGTTTATTTCCTCGGGAGGTATTTTTTTAACCTTGTAAATATGCGTTGAACCGCGTTCTTTTATCTTTGCCATACTATCACCTGTTTTATGGAATAGAGGGGCTCGTAAGAGCCCCTCCATTATAATTGGTTTTGAATATTACTTCAATGCCTTGAGAGCAGCAAGAACTTTGTCTTTACGTGCAGGTATACGAGTGATACGTGCGCCTGTTGCTGCGTAGATAGCATTGAGTATTGCCGGGTGAGGAGCATCCAGAGGTCCTTCGCCGCAGCCTGCTGCACCATAAGGTCCGGACGGACGATAGGTCTCGTTGAAGTAGAGGTTGAACTCCTCAGGCATATCTTTCGGATACGGGATTCCGCATGCCTTGAGGTTGGTCTCTTTCTCGAGATCATCGAAGTCTTCCGTAAGTGCAAGGCCGACACCCTGCATAAGTCCGCCGTAGAAGTTGCCTTCAACGAGCAGTCTGTTCATGATTGTTCCTACGTCAGCGACGCAGTCGAATCTGTAAACATGTACTTCACCTGTCTCTGTGTTGACTTCAACAGACGGGAGGAAGATTGTGTACATGTAGGTTGCGAACGGTTCGCCCTGAGCGGTGTCTTCGTCAACGGGATGATCAGCACAGTATGTTGTTACCCAGTTGCCTTCAACCTTCAGCTTCTTGCCGTCGGCGACCATCTCTTCGTAGGTGCGGTATGTTCCGTCGTCCTTCTTCATCTCTGCTACGAGAGCTTCAGCTGCGAGACGGCATGCGTTACCGGACATGCACTGAGATCTTGATCCGCCTGCAGGACCGGAGTTCGGGCAGTACTTGGTGTCGTTCATGACGAGCTTGATCTGCTCGGGCTTGATGCCTGCCTGACGAAGTGTTTCATGAGCGGAAACGAGCATACCCATATCAGCGCCCTGGCCGTGATCTTCCCAAGCAGCGTAGATGGTGACTGTTCCGTCGGGGTTGAGTTCTGCATATGCATTGGATGAGTCAACGCCGTCAAGGCCGCAGCCGTAAACACCGAGAGATACGCCAACGCCGTACTTCATCTTGCCGTCGGATTTTGCATTCTTCTCAGCTGCAATCTTCTTGGCCTCTTCGTATACGGGTCTTGCCTTCTCGAACAGAGCTTCTTCGCAGTATACCTCAGGAGGATAGCCTGTCGGGATGGTTGTGCCTTCGGACTCTTTGTAGCAGTTCATTGCTCTGAACTCGAACGGGTCGATGCCCATCTGAGCTGCAAGGATATCAACTGCGATTTCGGAACCCATGAAGGACTGAGGTGAGCCGTATGCACGGAATGCGGAGCCCCAAGCATGGTTCGTGAAGACCGTCTGTGACTTGTTGCGGATGGATTCGATGCCGTAGCCTGCGCCGGTGAACTGTGAAAGTCTCATGGTGAGGAGGTCACCGAACTCGGAGTACGGGCCGTGGTCGACATAGTTGTCGCCCCAGAGTGCCTGCAGTTTGCCGTTGGCGTCACATGCCATCTTGACATGCATGAATGCAGGTGAACGCTTACCTGTGTAGGTAATGTTCTGGAACTGGTTGAATACGAGTGAGCAGGGACGGCCTGTGACCTTGACTGCTGCACCGATAAGAGCTTCGTTCGTCGGTGAGAACTTGTAGCCGAACGTACCGCCGGCATGGTTCTGGACGAGACGGAGTTTCTCCATTGTGGGCTCGCCGATAGCGGCTGCTATCATAGGCATATGCAGATGGATACCGATTGACTTGGAGTGGATGGTGAGCATGCCGTCCTCGTCATAGTAGCCATAGCCGCAGTCCGGCTCGAGATGGAGGTGAGGCTGACGTGAGCAGTAGGACTCAACATCAACAACCTGCTTTGCAGGAACGCTGTCCCAGTCGAACTCGGGTCCCTTGATGCAGTTTGTCTCATAGAAGACATTGGGAACACCCGGGTGAATTTCGATTGCATCGTCAGCTTTTGCATCCATAGCATTCATGTATGCGGGGAGCTCTTCGATTTCAACCTTGACTGCATCTGCAGCTGCTCTTGCATGCTCTTCCGTATCAGCTGCTACTATTGCTATAGCATCGCCGAACTGGAAGATCTTGTCCTTACAAAGAACAGGTCTGTCAAATCCGTCGTTCTTGTTGTGCTTCGGAAGCATAACGAGTCCGTTGATCTGGTTTGTGCCGCCTGCAGCGATGATATCGTCAGCGACTATTACTTTGAATACGCCGGGCATCTTCTCAGCTTCGGAGATATCCACGCTCTTGATGTTTGCATGGGATACCTTTGCCTGAGTAAGAGCAAGACGGAGAGTGCCTTCCGGCATCTTGAGTGCATCGTCTGCGCCGAAGTCCCATGTACCGGTGACTTTCTGTGCCGCAGAAGGACGGATGTACTTTGTTCCCTTGATGGAATCTTCTGTCTGCTTGAAGATGAGATCTTCCTTCTTCATCTCGCCGCGCATTACAGCTGCTGCTGCCATTGTGGCATCAACCAGCGGCTTGTAACCTGTGCAGCGGCAGAGGTTCTGCTGCTTCTGGAACCATGCGACAACTTCTTCGCGTGTCGGGTTCGGATTCTGCTCGAGGAGAACCTTTGCAGAAATGATGAAGCCCGGTGTGCAGAATCCGCACTGTGCGCCGCCGAAAGCCATCCATGCTACCTGGATAGGATGCATATCCGCGATTGTTCCAACGCCTTCGATTGTTGTAATCTCTGCATTGTCGGGGATTTTGCTCATCTTCCAGATACAGGCCTTCTTGATTTCGCCGTTTACGATGACATTACATGCACCGCAGTGGCCCTGGCCGCAGCCGATTTTACAACCGGTGAGGAGAAGATGCTCTCTTAGAACCTTTGCCAGGGTTTCGTCCTGGTCAAGGATCAGATTACGGGTTACGCCGTTAATCTTCAGAGTCTTTTTGATCATGTGTTTTCCTCCATTTAAAAAATGTTTTTTTGTTTTTTCTTGTTATTTGTGCGTTCCGCACGAGTCTTCGTCGGCGCCTTTGCCGACAATGTCGTTATAGTTTTCGGCGCCCTTCGCCGAAAGGAATACCAGTTCAGAGTAACTGCCGTCAAGGCTCTCACCGCTTATTTTCAGAAAATTGGAATTTTCGTAGAAATCCAGCGGAAGGACGCGTCTGAACACCTGTCCCGTTGCCGCATCTTTAACTTCCAGCGTTACTTCGTCCGCAATAATTTCGTATACTTCGTTCTTCTCATCCATAACTGAATCAGCCTTTCGTACAGTTTCATCTTAAATCGTGCCATTTCGCACAATTTTACATTTACAGTTTAATATCCGCCATGTACCCTTTCAACTTACATAAAAAAACAACTCGAAGAAAACCCATTCTCTTTTTTGTCTAATTTGTCAAATTATTAACATTGAATTGGATATGTTGAATAAATCGCAGATATAGTGTATTATATTTTTTTGTAAGTTGTATTATTTTACAAGTCGGAGGTGATTTGTGATGTCAAGCGGTGCTCTTATCGTCGCAGCCGGAATGTCTTCAAGGATGGGGGATTTCAAGCCTCTGCTTGAGATAGGCTCTATTTCCATCGCGCAAAGAACAGTAGCCAATTTCCGCAAGGCGGGAGTCGATAAAATAGTCATGATAACCGGTTTCAACGCCACTGCTCTCGAAAGACATCTGTCCGGAAACGGAATAGTATTCCTACGGAATCCCGACTATGCAGATACGCAGATGTTCGATTCCGTTAAAATAGGGCTGGAATACCTCAAAGATAAAGTCGACGTCATTCTTTTCACTCCCGTGGATGTTCCTCTGTTCTCGTCAGCAACCGTTGACACTCTTCTGAGCTCCCCCGAAAAGATTGCCATCCCCGTGCACGGCGGAATTGACGGCCACCCGGTAAAAATCGACGTATCGGTTGTCGACTCCCTTTTGGCCGATGACGGAAGTTCCGGTTTGAAGGGCGCGCTTGAAAAAGCGGGTGTACCCATCGGCAGGATTGAGGTCGATGATCCGGGAATCCTTCATGACGCTGACACTCCCGAAGACTATTCAGCGCTTCTGAAGCTTCATAACTCCCAGCTCGTACGGCCGGAAATAAGCGTCTCGCTTGCAAAGGAAATGCCGTTTTTCGATGAAAAGCTCGCCATGCTGCTTTCGCTCGTCGACGAGACCGGCTCGGTCAGAACGGCATGTACAAGAATGCAGATTTCCTATTCGACAGGATGGAATATAATTCGTACCCTGGAAAGCCAGCTCACCAGAACTCTCATCGAACGCACCCAGGGCGGAAGCCACGGCGGCAAGAGCTTTCTGACTGAAGACGGCAAGGCTTTTCTGAAAAAATACAATGACTACTCATCTGAGCTGAAAAACTACGCCGAGTCATTGTTCGATTCTTACTTCGGAGATATTTGATATGCGAAAATTCTACTTTATTCGTCACGCGCACCCGGACATCCCCATAGGGGAACGCTGGTGCGTAGGCTGCAAGACCGACAAGCCCTTGAACGCTCTCGGCCGCATGCAGGCATACCTTCTCGGTCAGGAATTCAAAGGCAGGGACATAGCGGGCGTCTATTCCAGTTACCTCAAAAGGGCAACTGAAACCGCCTCCTTCATTTCGGGCGACTATGTTACATTCGGAGGGCTTGAGGAAAAGGACATGGGCGAATGGGACGGCCTTCCGTTTACGGAGATAATGGAGAAGTTCCCCGAAACCTATGCCGAGCGCGAAAAAGACCGTTCCGTCCTTCCCGAGGGCGGCGAGCTTCCCGAGGAATATAAGCGCCGCTTCGCTCAGGCGACTTCTCTTCTTAAAATACTTACCGCCGGAGATATCGCGGTTGTATCCCACGGCGGAATCATGTGCGACTGTTTCGGCAACGAAAAGCTGCCGTACACGGGATACTTCGTCACGGACGAGAATCTGCAGATAATTGAGGACGGTCTCCTCCCGCATCCCGAAATGACCCGCGAACTTGCATGCGGTCTTCGCGATGCGGCCGGTATGCTGGATAGAATAAAGACTCACTGTGACGCCGTCGCCGCCGAAGCTCTGTACATAGCCGACGAGCTGATAAAGAACGGCGTACAGCTTGACCGCAACCTGATTGAATGCTCCGCAATACTGCACGACATCGCGCGCCTTGAAAAAAATCATGAGGCCACGGGCGCAAAGTACATGGAGATGCTCGGATATCCCGAGGTCGCCGGAGTTATCCGTCAGCACGCCGAAATGGACAGCGACGAAATAAACGAAGCCGCCGTGGTCGCTCTCGCCGACAAGGTCACAAAAGAGGACAGACACATCACAATAACCGAACGCACCGATATGATACGCGAAAAATGCCGCGAATACGGCATTGAGGAGATTCTCGACCGCCGTTTGAACCAGGCTCTTCGGGTAAGAGACGAAATAAACAGAATCTGCGGCAAAGAGATTCTTGTTTAACCGTTATTATCACAAAAAAGTATTCCGGGTACGCCTCAGGACAACATCTGAGACGTTCCCGGATTTTTTTCTCCGTATGTTCTATTTTTTACTTTACAGCTTTGCCGTCTCCATATAAAATTGGAACAGCTTTTTTTATCTACCTACTTTATATTAATATCTTTCAGAAAAGGAGCGGCGTTCCTTTGCGCACAAAAATATATGCGGCGCGCCCGGATGCCGGAAATACGATGAAGAGAAGATTCGGAGACAGACGTGATGCCCAGCTTTGCCGGGATGTACCCGGACTGCAGGCCGTAATGGCGCATCTTTTCCCCAACCGCACCGACAACGAAGCTTATCTGCAGGATGAACTTGACGTGACAGAACTCATTCCCTTTCTGCAGGCTAAAAACGAACAGCACCCCGACTACAAGACAACAGTTTTTCACGCGCTGATCTATGCTGCAACCAAAATGGTATACGAACGTCCGAGGATGAACAGATTCATCCAGGGCCGCAGAATGTATCAGCGCAACGAGATATCCGCCGCGTTTGTCGCCAGAAGAAGATTTGCCGACAAATCCGAAGAGGCTCTTATGTTCTTCGTTCCCAAGGCCGAAGACACTCTCGATACCCTGAGCTACACGATTTCCGGCGAGGTCCACGAAATGAGGAAGAGCGAGGTATCAACGGGCGGAATAGACAGCACTCTCGATGCGCTTAAAAAAATTCCGATGATTCTGCTTATGATTGTAGCCAGAATCTGCCGCTGGCTGGATTTCTGGGGCCTGGTTCCGAAAGCACTTTCAGACGGCGATCCGAATTTCTCTACCATTTTTCTTACCAATCTGGGTTCGGTAGGCTGTCCGGCCGTATATCATCATCTCAACAACTACGGCTCAAATTCCCTTATGGTAGCGCTCGGCACCATCCATAAGGTCGAGAGGCTGATGGATGACGGCACAAAGCAGATCCGCGACGTCGTCGATCTCGGAGTCACCGTAGACGAAAGAATAGGGGACGGCTTCTATTTCGCCAGATCCCTGAAGCTTGTCAAATTCATGTTCCTTCACCCGGAAATGTTCAACGACGCCATCTCCGTTCCGAGCGGAATGGAATACTGATATTCACGGACTTTGTTAAAAAGGCAACTTACGTTGCCTTTTTTTATTTGTAATAGTAGAATGGATTCACAAAACAAATTTCAGCTTAGGAGATGATTTTTTGAAGCATCAGCAGGACGAAAGAAACCTGTCAATGGTTATGGACTTCTACGAAATGACCATGTCAAACGGTTATTTCTCAAGCGGCATGAAAGACACCACCGCCGTGTTCGACGTCTTCTACCGCAAGAATCCTGACAACGCCGGTTTCGCCATATTCGCGGGACTCGAGCAGATTATCGAATACATTCAGAATCTGCATTTCACAAAAGAGGATATAGATTATTTCCGCGCCCAGGGAATCTTCTGCGAGGATTTCCTCGATTACCTTAAGGACTACAAGTTCCGCGGCGACATATACGCCATGAAGGAAGGCACCGTCATCTATCCGAACGAGCCCATCATCACTGTCAAGGCACCGCTCCTTGACTGCCAGCTCATAGAGACCGCCGTACTTCTTCAGTTCAATCACCAGAGTCTAATAGCCACCAAGACCAACCGTATAGTCAGGTCCGCAAGCGGAAACGCAGTATCCGATTTCGGCGCAAGACGCGCGCAGAACCATGACGCCGCGGTATACGGCGCAAGAGCCGCATATATAGGCGGAGCGGTAGGCACGGCCACGGTCCTTGCCGGGCAGATGTTCAACATTCCTATTTCCGGCACCATGGCACACAGCTGGGTTATGAGCTTCGAAAATGAATACGAGGCTTTCAAGCGCTACGCAGAGGTCTACCCCGACGCATGTCTTCTGCTCGTGGACACATACAACGCGCTGAAAAGCGGCGTTCCCAACGCGATAAAGGTTGCCAGGGAAGTTCTTGAGCCCATGGGCAAAAGGCTCAAGGGCATCCGTCTTGACAGCGGCGACCTTGCCTACCTCTCCAAAGAGGCTCGCAAGATGCTAGACGACGCCGGACTTGAGGACTGCATTATAGTCGCTTCCAACAGTCTTGACGAGTATACCATCCGTTCGCTCGCCCTGCAGGGTGCAAAAATAAACAGCTACGGTGTCGGTGAAAGGCTTATAACCTCATCCTCCAACCCCGTGTTCGGCGGCGTATACAAACTGGCCGCCATTGAGCAGAACGGAAAGCTCGAGCCGAAAATCAAGATTTCCGATACCGTCGAGAAAATTACTAATCCCGGTCTCAAGAAGGTCTACCGCGTCTTTGACGCCGAAGGCAAGGCAGTTGCCGAATACCTCTGCACATTTGACGAGGAGATTGACACCTCGGCACCCGTCAGATTCATAGACCCCAAGGAGTACTGGCGCGACCGCCGCTTTGAGAACTGCACCTTCCGTAATCTTCAGGTTCCCATTTTCAAAGAGGGCCAGCTCGTCTACCAGTGCCCTTCCATTGACGAAATAAGAGCATATGTACGCCATCAGCTCGACAACGAGATTTGGTCCGAGGAACAGCGTTTTGAGAACCCTCACGAGCACTTCTTCGACATGTCGCCCAAGTTCTATGAACTGAAGATGTCTCTGCTCAATTCGTACAACAAGTGAGCAGAAAGAAGACGAAAAAACTGAAGATTGCCGTATACGGAGGCAGTTTCAACCCGCCGCATCTGGGGCATTTCAGGGTGGCGCAGTCCGCCGTCGAAGACATTCATCCGGACAAGCTCCTGATAATTCCCGACAATCTTCCCCCTCACAAGGAACTGTCCTCCAATGCTCCCGCAGCTCCCTTGCGTCTTGAAATGTGCAAAATCGCTTTCAGGGATATTGAATGTGCGGAAGTATCCTCAATGGAACTAGACCGCGGGGGACGAAGCTACACATACGACACGCTAGTTCAGCTGCATGAGCTGTATCCCGGAGCCGAGTTTGTGCTCATAATGGGGCAGGATATGATGGATTCATTCTCCACCTGGCACCGTCCCGATGACATTCTCAAACTCTGTACATTATATGTCGCTCCGCGTCCGGACGGATCCGAAAGTTCCAGCGCCGCGAGGAAGCAGATAGAAAGCGACGGATATTCGCCAATGCTCAGCGCGGAAATAAACAAATTCATTCAAGAAAACAATCTTTATACGGAGGTAAAATACGATGGGAATACTGTATGACGCATTTACCAGAAGCGAACAGGGCGCCATAAGCTTTGCGGGCAGGTTCGTCACCTTTCCGAAATCCAAAAAAATAACAGGTCCGGGATGCAGAAAACAGATCCCGTCTCTTCTCAAAGAACTCAAGGTGAAAAAAGTGCTTGTCGTCACCGGAAGGCATGTCGGCAAATCCATTGCACCCGCCATCATTGAAGACATACGGGCGAACGGTCTTGAAGCCGTGCACTACAGCGAGGTCGAGGCAAATCCCACATCCGACGTGGTCTATGCGATAAGAGATCTGTACTTAAGCGAAAACTGCGACGGTTTTCTCGCAATCGGCGGCGGAAGCCCGATTGACGCCGCCAAGGGCGCCGGCTGTCTCTGTGTCCGCCCCGGCAAAGAAATAGGCGACATGGCCGGACTTTTAAAGGTCCTTAAAAAGCTCCCTCCGTTCATCGCGGTTCCCACAACATCCGGCACGGGCAGCGAAACCACGATGGCTGCCGTCATCACCGATTCCCAGACACGCCACAAGTACGCAGTCATGGATCCCCTTATTACCCCGCTCTACGCGGTAATGGATCCCGAACTCACGGTTGAGCTCCCCGCCAAGACCACAGCCACAACAGGCATGGACGCTCTTACCCATGCCGTGGAAAGCTACCTCTGCGTAATGAACTATACCTTTGATTCGGTATCCTTCGCCGAGGACGCCGTTGTCCTTATCTTCAAATATCTTGAAAGAGCCTTCAACAATCCCGAAGACATCGAAGCGCGTGAGATGATGCAGGAAGCCGCCTACAAGGCCGGCTGGAGCTTCGGCCGCGCGGGCGTCGGAAACGTGCATGCCATAGCCCACACATTCGGAGGCCTGTACAACACCCCGCATGGTCTTGCAAACGCGGTCATTCTCCCCATAGTCCTTGAAGACTACGGTGAAGTCGTCTACGAACGTCTGGCACACCTTGCCATGATTTCCGGAGTCTGCCTTACCGGCAGCGACGAGGAAAAGGCGAAGGCATTCATCGCCGAGATATATGCGATGAACAAACGGATGGGCATTCCCGAAGGCCTCAAGCTCGAGGAGGGGGATATCCCGCAGATGGTTGCCTGGGCAAAGGCGGAGGCAAACCCGACATACCCCGTTCCAGTCATTTACGATGAATCCAGATTCGAAAAAATACTGCGTCAGATAAACAGCCTGGCATAAAGCTTAACCGATACTCAAAAGAGAGACTTCACAAAAAAATGAAGTTCTCTCTTTTTTCGTTCCGCCGGGCCGGCTTGCCGCAAGACAAAAAAAAGAGCGCATCTTCATCAGATGCGCCCGTGATAACCGGAATATTATTTTTTCTTGTCCTTTTTTGTTTCTTTCTTCTCTTCAGGCTTCTCTTCTTTTTTCTCTTCGGGATTCTCTTCTTTTTTCTCTTCGGGATTCTCTTCTTCATATTTGGCCCACATCAGTTCTCTTGCCCTGTTCATTGTCTTGACAATAAGAAACAGTACCATGGCCATAATTAAGAAATTAAGCAGCACAGAAATGAAATTGCCGTAATTTATGGTTGCGCTGTCTCCGATAGGTATTGCCCATTCGGAAAAGTCCATGCCGCCCTTAAACAGCGATATGAGCGGCATAAGGATATCGTTTACGAGAGAGTCTACTACTGACTTGAACGCGGCACCGATGATTACACCGACTGCCATGTCAAGAACGTTGCCCTGATTAATGAACTTCTCGAATTCTTTGAAGAAACTTTTCATTTTATTCCCCTTTCACCGGAATATCCCGATATTCGAAAGTCATGAGATAGTAAATTTCAAAATATCCCTGAACGAAACCGACATCCCTCAAATCGCCGTTTTCCTCATATCTGAATGTAAAATGAGAGTTCTCGCTCATCATATTGCCGGATACCGCATGTATTTCGGAAATGCGGTTGTCCGCATTGTAGATAACTGATGAGGTTATATCGAAAGTCGAACGGTTGACCACCTTTTTGGATCTGAGTGAAGAGACCTTCCCGTCTCCGTGATACTTCAGCTTGACGTAGTTTTCGTTGCCGTTGCCTTCCTCACGGTTTACCTCCGACAGCACTCCGTCCTCGTCATATATGTAATCGGCTATGACAAGTTTGTCTCCGTTGGTATAAAACTCGTGTGCAAGCTTTCCGTCTTCATACTCATATTCAACCGTAAAGCGCACCACGGGCTCTTCGTCATAACTCATCCTGGTAACTTTTGACACGGTGCCGTCATCGTTGTACTCGTAGTGGTCGCGTCCCGGAATCATCACATAGTAGATGAACTGCGGGTCGGTGTATCTTTCATAGTAGCTGTATGCCTGGGAATCCGCCTCAAGCAGCCTTCCGTATTCGTCATACTCAAAAGTATACACATCTGTTCTGTTTTCCACGGCCGTCTGGGCGGTCTGTTGCTGTACGAAAACCGCAGTCAGAACGTGCTTCGTCTTTTCCGCGCCGCCCGCTTCGTCCCTGACGTCCTGTCCGGTTTCACCGGCGGAAGTCAGAAGCATCGCCGCTGCCATAAGTCCGGCAAAAAATTTCTGCATATTTTCTCCGTTTAAAAATAGATTTTAATAATTATATATCATTTGAAGGTCAAATTAAAGACTAATCGCAAGGGAGAGACTTTTTCGTTTTCCAAACTGTTTTGTATCCGAATCTTTCACCCGGCGCCGCCGCGCTTTGTAAATCGAGTAGGGGCTAATTAATAGCCCCTCTCACACCACCGTACATGCCGTTC
>R27__coassemble_81_pt1 | contig 84100 bp, 75 predicted proteins | sample R27__metabat2_low_PE_023 | metagenome-assembled genome bin R27
ACGTAGCCGTTAAAGACAGCATAATCGGCCTCGATACCACTATTGACAAGATAGCAGTCGGCGGAAGCGAGAGCGTAACCAAGACATACACCATCCAGGCGACGGATCTCGGCAAGACAATTAGGAACATCGCGCTTGCCCAGGTTCCGGATGAACCGGGAACGAGCTCCAATCCTGTCGATATAAAGGTTGAAAAAGCCGACAAGACCATAACGGTTACCAAGAGTGCGGACAAGACGACAGCAAAGGTCGGAGATGTCATAACATACACAATAACGGTAACGAACGAAGGCAACGTAGCGGTAGAGAACGTGAACGTTAAGGATACAATGTTAGGCATCAATGCCACAATCGCAGAGATTGAGGCAGGCGGAAGCGGTACTGTGACCGGTACATACACCGTTCAGGAGAAGGATCTGGGCACGACAATCAAGAACGTCGCAGTAGCCCAGGTTCCCAACGGACCGGAAGTACCCGGCGAGATAGATGTTGTTGTACCCGAAAAGACCATTGAGGTAACCAAGAGCGTATCTCCCGTAAAGGATGAATATAAGCTCGGCGATGAAATAACATACACGATAACGGTGACAAACAAGGGCAATGTAGAGCTTGAAAATGTAACCGTTAAAGACAGCTTAATCGGCCTCGATACCACTATTGACAAGATAGCGGTCGGCGGAAGCGAGAGCGTAACCAAAACATATACTATCCAGACGACGGACCTCGGCACTACAATTACAAATATAGCCACGGCCCAGGTTCCCGGTGAGCCCGCAAAAGACTCCAATCAGGTAGATATAAAGGTTGAAGAAGGCGACAAGACCATAACGGTTGCCAAGAGCGCAGACAAGACTACAGCCAAGGTCGGAGATGTCATAACATACACGATAACGGTAACGAACGAAGGCAACGTAGCGGTAAAGGACGTAAACGTTAAGGATACAATGTTAGGCATTGATGCCACAATCGCAGAGATTGCGGTAGGCGGAAGCAGTGCTGTAACCGGCACATACACCGTCCAGGAGAAGGATCTCGGCACGACAATCAAGAACGTCGCAGTAGCTCAGGTCCCCAACGGACCGGAAGTACCCGGCGAGATAGATGTTGATGTACCTGACAAGACCATCGAGGTTACCAAGAGCGCGTCCCCGGTAAAGGATGAATATAAACCCGGAGATGAGGTTACATTCTATATAACGGTAACGAACAAAGGCAACGTAACAGTTGAGGACGTAACCGTTAAAGATGCCATGTTCGAGTTTGAGGAAACAATAGGCTCGATAGCAGCAGGCGAAAGCAAAACGGTTGAAGCCGGAAAGTATACTGTTCTGTCAACGGATGTCGGTACGACAATCAAGAACATCGCAGTTGCGCAGGTTCCGGGCGAGCCTGAAGTACCGGGCGAAATAATAATCGATGTACCCGACAAGGCCATCGAGGTTACCAAGACCGCGGACAAGACAACTGCGGAAGTCGGCGAAGAAATAACATACACCATAACGGTAACGAACAAGGGCAACGTGGATTTGACCGGTGTAACCGTTAAGGATGAAATGTTAAAAATCAATACCACAATCGCAGAGATTGCGGTAGGCGGAAGCAAGAGCATTACAGGTAAATACAAAGTTACAGCTGCGGATCTCGGCAAGACGATAAAGAATGTCGCAGTTGCGCAGGTTCCGGGCGAGCCTGAAGTACCGGGCGAAATAACAGTTGATGTACCGGACAAGACCATAGAGGTTACCAAGAGCGTATCCCCAGAAAAGGATTCCTATAAACCCGGAGATGAAGTGGCATTTATGGTAACGGTAACGAACAAGGGTAATGTGGATTTGACCGATGTAACCGTTAAAGACCCGATGCTCAACTTCGAGACAAAAATCGATCTTATAGCAGGTGAAAGCAAAACAGTTGAAGTCGGAACATACACTATCAAAGACGCGGACTTCGGCAAGAAAGTCAAGAACATTGCCACTGCCCAAGTTCCGGGCGGACCGGAAGTTCACGGCGAGATAGAAGTTGATGTACCGGACAAGACCATAGAGGTTACCAAGAGCGCGGACAAGACAACCGCGAATGTCGGCGATGTCGTAACATACTATATAACGGTAACGAACAAGGGCAACGTAACAGTTGAGAACGTAACTGTTAAAGATACTATGCTCAAGTTTGAGGATACTATAGAGTCGATAGCAGCAGGTGAAAGCAAAACGGTTGAAGCCGGAAAGTATACTGTTCTGTCAACGGATGTCGGCAAGACCATCAAGAACGTCGCCGTGGCTCAGGTTCCCGACGAGCCTGAAGTACCGGGTGAAATAATAATAGATGTACCGGACAAGACCATCGAGGTTGCAAAGAGTGTTTCTCCGGTAAAAGAAGAATACAAGCTCGGCGATGAAATAACATACACTGTGACAGTGACTAACAAGGGCAACGTTGAACTTGAAGATGTAGCCGTTATAGACAGCATGATTGGTATCGATAAAACTATCAAAAAGATTGCGGTCGGCGAAAGCAAGAGTGTCAGCGGAACATATACCATCAAGACGACGGACCTCGGTAAGACACTTACGAATATCGCGGTAGCAACGGTTCCGGGTGAGCCGGGAACAGACTCCAATCCGGTAGATATTAAGACAGAAGCTGTGGATAAGTCCATAACGGTTGCAAAGAGTGTATCCCCCATAAAGGATATCTACAGACCCGGCGATGTCGTAACATACTATATAACGGTAACGAACGAGGGCAACGTAGCAGTTGAGAACGTAACCGTCAAAGACCAGATGTTCGACTTTGAGACCACAGTCAATCTGCCGAAGGGCGGAAGCAAAGTCGTGAAAGCCGGTGAATACGAAATTACAACTGCAGACCTCGGCAAGCAGATTAAGAACGTTGCCGTGGCCCAGGTTCCGGGCGAGCCTGAAGTTCCTGGTGAAATAACGGTTGATGTACCTGACAAGACCATAGAGATTGCCAAGAGCGTTTCCCCTGTAAAGGATGAATACAAACTCGGTGATACCCTGACATACACTTTAACCGTAACGAACAAGGGAAGCGAAGATCTGACAGGCATATCCGTTGCAGACACCATGCTCAATTTCTCGACAAAGATCGATCTGGCGAAGGGCGAAACCAAAACAATAGAAGCCGGTGAATATACCATTCTGGCGAAGGACCTCGGCAAGACACTTACGAATATCGCAGTAGCAACGGTTCCGGGTGAGCCGGGAACGAACTCCAATCCTGTCGATGTAAAGGTCGAAGAAGTCAACAAGTCCGTTAAGGTAACCAAGACCGCGGACAAGACAACCGCTAGAGTAGGCGATGAGATTACATACACAATAACGGTAACGAACGAAGGCAACGTAGCTGTTGAGAACGTAATCGTTAAGGATACAATGATAGGCATATTCACGGTAATCGGTAGACTTGAACCCGGTGGAGTCAGCAGAGAGATAACCGGCACATACACCATTCAGGATACGGACTTCGGCCATCAGGTCAAGAATGTCGCTGTGGCTCAGGTTCCGGGCGAGCCTGAAGTACCGGGTGAAATAACGGTTGATATACCGGACAAGACCATAGCGGTTGCCAAGAGCGTTTCTCCCGTGAAAGAAGAGTACATGCTCGGCGACGAAATAACATACACGATAACGGTGACTAACAAGGGCAACGTGCCAGTTGAAAACGTAGCCGTTAAAGACAGTATGATAGGAGTAGATACCACAATCGGAACGATAGCGGTAGGCGAAAGCGAGAGCGTCAGCGGAACATACAAGATTACAGTCAATGATCTCGGTAAGACAATCAGGAACATTGCGCTTGCCCAGGTTCCGGATGAACCGGCAACAAGCTCCAATTCTGTCGATGTAAAGGTTGAAGATGTCGACAAGACCATAGAGGTCATCAAGAGTGTTTCTCCCGTAAAAGAAGAGTATAAGCTCGGCGACGAAATAACATACACGATAACAGTGACTAACAAGGGCAATGTAGCCGTTGAAAACGTAGCTGTAAAAGACAGTATGTTAGGCATTGACACTACCATCGCAGAAATTGCGGCCGGCGCAAGCAACAGCAGCGTAAGCGGCAAGTACACCATCAAGACGGAAGACCTCGGCACAACACTTAGAAATATAGCGCTTGCCCAGGTTCCGGGCGAGCCGGGACAGAGCTCCAATCCGGTTGATGCAAAGGTTGAGGAAGTCGACAAGACCGTTGAGGTCGTAAAGACGGCGGACAAGACAACCGCAAAACCCGGAGATGTCGTAACATACACGATAACGGCAACGAACAAGGGCAATGTAGACCTGTATAACGTGGTTGTTAAGGATGATATGCTCGGTATTAACAACACAATTTCCAAACTTGAAGTGGGTGCAAGCAGCACGGTAACCGGAACATATACCGTCAAGGGCACAGACAAGGGCACAACCATAAAGAATATCGCGACTGCCCAGGTTCCCGGTATGGACGAAGTAACGTCCAATGAGGTCTCTGTCGATGCTGAAACAGAAAGAACAATCTTCACGGTTAAATTCGTTGATTATGACGGAACCGAAATCTCTTCGACCACATACGAAAAAGGCGATGAAATAGTAATTCCCAATAATCCGAGCCGTGCAGATGATGCAAAGTACACTTACGAATTTGCGGGATGGTCACCTGATGTTCCCGAGACTTGCCAGGGCAATGCGGTATACAGGGCAACGTACACTGCAACCGCAAAACCGACAGCCGCGGGAGGCGGAGCAGCTCAGGCAAAGACGTATACGTTCACAATCCACTATGAATACGAAAACGGTAAGACAGCTGCACCGGATTATAACAGAACAGGCCTCAAACAAGGCGACCTTGCCAGCATAGGGTTCAACTCGCCAGAAATCGAAGGCTATACACCGAACTTCGCATTTGTTACACTCGGCGATGCAGGTATGCCGGCACACGACGTTGAAAAGACGGTTGTGTATAAAGCCAAGGAAGCAGGAAAAACAGAGACTCCCACGGGCGGTAAAATCACGGACAACAATATCGGTGACCTGTACGAAATCGAAATACTTGAAGATGATGAGGTACCTCTCGCCTTCCAGGATGCGACCCATAAGGACTGCATGATGCACTTCCTGCTGGTAGTGGCAACGTTTGTGATGCAGCTTATCTACATCAACAAGCGCAAGAAGTATCAAGAGGAAATCTTTGAACTCCAAGAGAAGATTATCCGTGCTGAATAAGGAGAAATAGCAGATGGACCTTTGGAATTATTCGCATATTACACTGCACACGCATGTGTATATCCTCCTGTCGGTAGTACTTCTGGCTATAATGATAGTTATTGCCTTGATACACGATTTCAGACAAAAAGACCGCGAGGATGACAATGAAACCGACCTCCGCCGTATATCGGAGGAGGTCGGCAAAGAGCGGCGCGAGAACGATTTGCTTAAGGTTAGGGCGCCGGAAAAGAAACTGATCAAGCCGAAGGAGGAAGCAACTAAATGAGTTATTTGTTAGACCATACAGTTCTGGGCTTCTGCTGGCTTGACCTGATAGCGGCGCTGCTTCTCGTTCTCGCCATCCTCTATATCAGACAGAAACTCAAAAAGATGAAAGAGCAGATTGAAGATCTGGAGGAGCAGCTCGCAGCACAGAATGCCCAGTTTGTGGATGTAAACAACAAACCGTACGAAGCAATAGAGCAGAACGCACCCAACATCTCTGATGACGCATAAAATGGCGAAAAAACGATTATTTAAAAAATACGATTCTGAAAAAATATGGTGGCTGCGGTTCGTAAAGGATTTGCTTGCCTTTGCAGTTATCCTTGTACTTGTGTTCACGCTTGTGCTAGGAGTTTCAAGGGTAAACGGGTCCTCAATGAGTCCGACACTGAAAAACGGCCAGGCGGTATTATATTACCGCCTGGACAAAAATTATAACCGGGGAGATATCATATCCCTCTGGTTACCCAACGGCGATTACTATGTTAAAAGGGTTATTGCCGTGGAGGGGGACACCGTGGATATCAGAGACGGTGTCGTGTATATTAACGGCTCGGCGGAAACGGGAACTTATATCAACGGAAAAACAGAACCTGCCGCGTCGGGCATCAGCTATCCTCTTACAGTGAAAGCCGGCAAGGTGTTTGTGCTGGGGGATAACCGGGAGAACAGCGTTGATTCCAGAAATTACGGCGAATTTGCCCTAAGCCAGACAAGAGGTAAAATCATTTTCTACTGACAACGCAGAGTTCGTGCCGCCTGTAGCAAAACACTTGCAAATAGGCGGTATCTATTATAAAATAACTGAGTTAAAACAGTTTTGTTTGGAGGACAGATAAATGGCAACAATTACAGCTGGTGATTTCCGTAACGGTGTTACATTTGAGATGGACGGCAACGTTATGCAGGTTGTCGAATTCCAGCATGTTAAGCCGGGCAAGGGTGCAGCTTTTGTCCGCACAAAGATGAAGAATGTTATTACCGGCGGAGTTACTGAAACATCTTTCAACCCCACCGCAAAGTTTGAAGCAGCAACTGTTGACCGTCAGGCCATGGAGTATTCCTACAATGACGGTGACCTTTACTATTTCATGAATCCGGAAACCTATGAGCTCGAGCCCATCGATGCTTCAGTTCTCGGCGACAACTTCAAGTTCGTCAAGGAGAATATGGAGTGCACGGTGTATTCCTACAAAGGAAAGGTCTTCAACGTAGAACCTCCGTTCTTTGTAGATCTGGAAGTCACACAGACTGATCCGGGATTTGCAGGCAACACTGCGACAAACGCAACCAAGCCCGCAACACTCGAAACAGGTGCCGAAATCAAGGTTCCTCTCTTTATTGAACCCGGCGAGAAAATCAAGGTTGATACCCGTACGGGCGAATACCTTTCAAGAGCTTGATGTACAAGCCTTTAGCTGACGAAATACGCCCGGCAACTTTAGACGAAGTTGTCGGGCAGTCACATATTCTGGGAAAAGAAGGGATGCTCCGCAGGATAGTTGAAAGCGGAAACATTCCCAATATGATATTCTACGGACCGTCCGGTACCGGGAAAACCACCGTAGCCAGAATCATCGCCGAGCGCACACAGCGCACGCTGAGAAAGCTCAACGCCACGACTGCCGGCATAGCGGATATCAAGCAGATAATAGACGAGCTTGATACCTTCCTGACGCCGGGCGGGGTCCTGCTGTATCTTGACGAGATTCAGTATTTCAACAAAAAACAGCAGCAGTCCCTTCTTGAGTTCATAGAGGACGGAAGAATCACACTAATCGCCTCCACTACGGAAAACCCGTATTTCAGCGTGTTCGGGGCGGTTCTTTCAAGATGCACCATCTTTGAGTTCAAACCGGTTTCGGCGGAAGATACGGAGATAGCGGTACGGCGTGCAATAACAATAGAAAACGAACACAGGGAAGGCAAACTGAAGATTGCCGACGATGTCGTTTCCAGAATTTCCACCGCCTGCGGAGGAGATGTCAGAAAAGCAATAAACTCGGTTGAACTGCTGTTTGCCGCTGCGTCCGACGGGCAGGAGATAAGCCTTGCCGATGCCGAGGCAATTACCCAGAAAAGCGCAATGCGATACGACAAAGACGGAGACGAGCATTTTGACATTCTGTCGTCCATGATGAAAAGCCTCAGAGGTTCGGATCCCGATGCCGCACTCCATTACCTTGCAAGAGCGTGCGAGACCGGCGATCTTATCGGTATTTGCCGCAGGATTCTGTGCTCCGCATCGGAAGACATCGGCCTTGCGTATCCGCAGGCTGTGCCCATTGTAAAAGCCTGTGTGGATTCTGCGCTTCAGCTCGGACTGCCGGAGGCAAGACTGCCGCTTGCAGAGGCCTGCATATTTCTCGCAAACTGCCCTAAATCGAATTCGGTAGTAATGGCAATCGATGCCGCGGCAGCTGATGTCAAAGCGGGGAAGATCGGCGCGATACCCAGAGAACTGCAGAATGTGCATGCCGACGGGACGGGCTTCGAGCGTGAGCAGGGATATAAATATCCGCACTCCTATCCCTCGCATTGGGTTAGACAGCAGTATCTGCCGGACAACCTGAAGAACGTACATTATTATGAATACGGCGACAACAAGAACGAACAGGCGGCAAAGAACTACTGGGATCAGATAAAAAAGAAATAAGTTGAGAACCGGATTTTTCAAAAGAACAATAGCATTTTTGATTACAGCGGCGGTGCTTCTTGCAGTTCCGCTGTATTCGTATGCGGCGGGAGCATCGGACATCATAACGGACATGGTGTTCACCTATAAGTCCGACGGCATAAAAGCCCTGAGCGACGTCAACGGGTATCTTTCCGAGCTTCGGAGCGAAAATCCGGAGCTTGCGGATATATGGAGCACCATAATGCATTACTGGTTTTACTCGAATACCGACCAGGTGATCAATCCCGAAAAGCTACCGGAAAACCTTCCCGAAGACAACAGCCTTTGCATAGTCGTAATGGGATTTCAGCTCAACGACGACGGAAGCATGCAGGACGAGCTTATAAACAGACTCGAGGTCGCCATGAACTGTCTCGAGCAGTATCCCAAGGCATACGTTGCCGTAACCGGTGGCGGAACGGCAAAGAAGACGGTCAAGAAAACGGAAGCCGATGCAATGGCGGAGTACCTAAAAGGCAAAGGCATCCCCGAAGACAGGATACTGATAGAAAACAGGTCGATAACGACCTGCGAGAATGCCCTCTATCTCGGAGAGCAGATTATAAAGAATTATCCGGATATTACCAGCATCGCGATTGTTACGAGCGACTACCACGTGCCGGAGAGCAGTCTCCTTTTCAGGGAGTATATGTATCTCAGCAGAAAAGTGGGCGGAAGCCGTGATGTTCAGGTGGTTTCAAATGCGGCCTATATGGCGGATACGCCGCAGTTTGCGGACACGCTTGCGGAACAGGCGCCGTATGTCTGGTCAATCGCCGATACTTTCGGCGTCATAGGATAAAAGAAAACCGGCATCAGATGCCGGTTTCTTCATCCGTGGCCCTTGCGAATGTCACGGTAAATATGCTTCCGTGCGGTTTGTTCGCGCCTATAGTAATAGTACCGTTGTGCAGCGCAACGGCTTCATGGACAATAGCAAGTCCCAGACCGCTGCCGCCCGCCTCCCGGCTTCTTGCCTTGTCAACGCGGTAGAATCTGTTGAACACATTAAGCCGGTCAGCCTCCGGGATTCCTATTCCGGTATCCTTGACGGTGAAGGTTACATGCTCGTCGTCGTCGGACAGAAGAACGTTTACGCTGCCGTTTTCCACATTGTATTTGACGGCGTTTTCCATGAGATTAAAAACAATATGAAACATATCGTCAACGGTTGCCATCACTATGCAGCCGTCTTCAAGGTCACATTTAATGTTGACCTTTTTTTCTTTGGCCAGCGGGTTTACAAAGACAAAGGCGTCAATAACAACCTGTTTCATATCTACCGGCTCGGGAGCCACACGGATATCATCTTCGAGTCTGTTTAAATCCAGAAGCTTTTCGGCCGTGAGCTGGAGCCTTTCGGCCTCGGACCCTATATCGGTAACAAAATCCCTGATGGTTTCCGAATCCATGTTTTTGCTCTGCACGATACTGTCCGACATCAGCCGGATTGACGCGAGCGGAGTCTTCAGCTCGTGCGAGGCGTCGGAAACGAAACGGCGGCGCTGGGCCTCGTTTGTTTCAAGACGTTCGGCAAGAGCGTTGAATTCATTTCCTAGTTCGGTTATTTCGTCATTGCCGCTTATCTCAAGTCTGTGGGAATAATCGCCGTCAGCCACGGTGCGCATGGAGGATACTAGCTTGGAAACTCTTTTCATGAGCGCGCCGGAGAAGATGGCGGCAAGCAGCAGAGCGACAATACATATAATAATAGTAACGGTAAGAATACCCTTCTGAAGCGACATGATGACGGATGCACGCTCGGAGTCCTTTTCCTCTATGAATACGGCGCCCGTTATCTGTTCGGAATCGCTGATGGGAGTCACATATCTTGAATCAAATGATGATTCGTTGAAGTCCGACCGGAAGACGGTCTTGCCAGAAAGGCAAAGACTGATGTCATCTATTCCTGACGGCATGCCTTCGTCACCGGCGGATGAATAAATGACGGTTCCGGTATCATCAGTGACTATAACATCAGAGTATGCCGACAGGTCCAGAAGACGCAAGACTTCGATAATGTTTTCCCTGTTCAGATGTTCGAGCCTTGAAAGCGCGCTCGCGGTAGCGTTTCCGGTCGAGGTCAGGGAACTTCTCTTCTGCTCGAAAATGGCATCCCTTGAGGACAGTATGGGCAGAAGATTGACGGATACCGCCAGAATGACCAGCAGCGCCGAAATGAAGCTATAGAATTTTAAACGAATGCTGCCTTTCAAGGTTCAAAAAAGTAGCCGAATCCCCATTTGGTAAGAATGTACCTGGGATTTGCGCTGTCGTCTTCAAGCTTTTCGCGAAGCCTTCTGATATGTACGTCAACCGTACGGGGATCGCCTATAAAGTCATATCCCCATACCAGATTCAGGAGGTTCTCCCTGCTGTACACCTTGCGGGGGTTCTTCATAAGGAACAGAAGCAGATCGTATTCCTTGATGGTCAAGGTGACAAGCTGACCGGCCTTGCGGACGCTGCGGGCCTCCTCGTCAACGGTAATATCTCCGAAAGAAGTGCTCGCGGAAACGTCGCCCGAGGCAATGGAAGCACGTCTTAGAAGTGCCCTGACACGCGCCTTGAGCAAAAGTATGTTGAACGGCTTGGTAATATAATCGTCCGCGCCGGACTCAAAACCCATAAGAGTATCCGAGTCCTCGCTGCGCGCAGTGAGCATGATTATAGGGACCGTGGAGAAATCTCTTATCTCGCGGCAGGCTTCAAGACCGTCCTTTTTCGGCATCATGAGATCGAGGATTATCAGGTCGTAGCTGTCGCTCCTGGCTTTGGCGACGGCTTCCTCCCCGTCGTACGCGCAGTCGACGGAATAGCCTTCGTTTTCAAGATTGAATTTAATACCTTTGACGAGAGTCTTCTCGTCATCAACAACTAAAATTTTCATAACATTTAAAAATAATTCCTGAGCTGTGCTTTATCTTTTTCCGCAGCTAATTTATAATACTATCATAACATGAAAAAGAATAAAATCCTAACAATATTAATATGTACGATGCTTCTTTTCACAGCCGTGTCGCCCGGGGCATATGCAATTGAAGCGCCCAAGCTGAGCGCGGAGGCGGTCGTAATCGCGGACATGGAATCCGGGATTATCCTCTACGAAAAGAATATGTCCAAAGACAGATCCCCCGCGAGCCTGACCAAAATAATGACGGGACTTCTTGCAGTCGAAGCAATCGAGAACGGACTTGTAGCGGAGAATGATGTAATTACGGCAAGCGATAACTGCCTGAACGGACTTGACGTTGAAAGTTCGACCGCCAATCCCGCAATACAGCCGGGCGAACAGCTGAGGTATATCGATGTACTGTACTGCGCGCTTCTTCATTCGGCAAACGAGGCCTGCAACGTCCTTGCCGAAACCATAGCCGGCAACCTTGGCGACTTTGTCGATAAAATGAATTACAGGGCAAGAGAACTCGGTGCCGAAAACACAAGATTTTTCGACACCAACGGACTTCTGCCGGATAATACCACAACCGCTTACGACCTGTATCTGATTACGAAAGAAGCGATGAAGCATCCGCTTTTCGCCACAATCGTTAATACCGAATCGTACAAAGTGCCCGCGACAAACGTGACACCGGAACAGAGAGTGCTGTTCAATTCGAACGCGCTTCTCACGACGGGCAGCGACTACGGCCCGCAGTACCGGTACGAGGGAGTATCCGGGGTAAAGACCGGATACACGAAGGCGGCCGGATACTGCCTTGTGTCGACATGCCAGAAAAACGGAATGAATCTTCTTTGCATAGTGATGGGATGTACCGGCTGGCTGAACACGCGCGACGAGACCTACGGCAATTTCGCCGACTCAATAAAGCTGTACGACTGGGCGTACGATAACTTCGAACACAGGACTCTGGTTACGCAGGGAGACTCGTTCGGAACAGTGAGCGTGGAGCACGCCGCCGAAGGCGAAACGGCCACCCTGACCGCAAGCCAGACTGTAAGATATGTACTGCCGAAGGAAACCGGCAGCGAAGACATAAAGCTTAAAATAGTAAAGAACGAAGAAAAGCTTAAGGCTCCGATATCAGCCGGAGACGAAATAGGAGATCTGGGCATCTTCATTAACGATACGTACTACGGTTCCGTCAAACTGATTTCAGGAAACGATGTGAAGGCGGAAAGAAGCCACGAAATAAGGACCAAGATTCTCGAGGTACTGAACCGCGGCCCCGTTAAGCTGATTCTTATTATCCTTGTTGCGGCGATAGCGGCATACATACTTATCAGAATCAGCTACAAAAAGGCAAGAAAAAAACATCTTGCATCAAGAGCAAGGGCGGAGGAGAAACGCCGGGCAGAGAAAGCGGCAAGAGACGCCGAAGTCGCCAGATCGCGTCAGCAGGCACGTTCCTGGAAGGAATTCATGCCTTCTGAAAATGAAATTAAACAGATAAACCAGATAGACCCGTCCCAGAGGAAACCCGTCGAAACGGACCTCGACGATCTTATACAGTCACTCGGACTTGGTGATGATAGCAAAGACGGAACAAAAAAAGGATAATAAAAAACAACAGGAGAGCACTCAAGTCAATGCTCTCCTGTATGTTTTATAACCTGTTCTATTTCAGGATTATGAGAATGTTTTCATCATCACCCTTTATGGTGTGAAGCTGATTGTCGACAAGAACGGGAAGATCCATTTCGGCAAGATCCTTTTCGGGATGCTGCTCAAGACAGCTGAGACCGTAGTTGTTCAGGAGCATGGTATAACCCCAGGATCTGTCTTCGGAGAACAGAACCGGAACAAGGTCTCTGAGCATCCTGTACTGTGACGGCTGATGCTCGACGGCCGGGGCGTAGCCCTCCGTGCCGGAAATCTCGATGGTTTTTGTTTTGCCGTTATCCATAACATCCAGGGAATTGAGGCTGTTCACGACCTGCGAAATACGGAACTCGGTATAATCCTTCTGTTGGGAAAGCGCGTTGCCGTAAGTGAAGGCAAACACTATGAACATCCAGCCCAGCACCGCACAGGCGTAGCGGGAATATTTGATATACGGCTTATTGATGCATACGACACTGACGGAAAGAAAAGCTATAAACGCCCCAAAGCCGTACATGCCTCTCGGGTCGAAAAGCGGCTTGGACAAAGCGAGGTACGCACCGAAAGACACGATAGCCATCAGAAGAAGGCAAGTCAGCGAAAGGAAGATTGCGGCCAGACGGCTGCGCTTGGTCTTGATGATGTTGGCAAATATGAACAGAACGCAGATAACCGCGATAACTAAAAGCCACAGCGAACGGAAATCCGCAAGTATGACTCCGAAATATGTCGTGAGATTCTTGAATATCGAAGGTATGAAGCTGCTGACGGAAACAAGATCGGTGGAGGCGTAGAAATCCACGGGAATGACTATGAACAGCCTAAACACTATAAGCGCCAGCAGATAACCCGCAACGGAACACAGCACGAATTTGACTATATGGGAAATACTCACCTTTTCATTCCACATCTTGAGCGCATAGGCTATGCACAGCATCGGAAAGATTCCGGATGCCGCCTGATACGTGGTGCATACGAGAAGGGTGCCGGCCAGGGCCGAAAGCGTATATACACAGAAGCGGTACTTTTTCGTGTGTTTGATAAATACAAGCACCGGTGCAACCGAGAACAGAACGCTCATCGCCATGTACGGAGAATCGTACTTGTATGAAAAGCACTGCAGGAAATACGGGGACAGGGCGAGAGGAATCATGGACACTGCTCCCCAGAAGGGGCTGCAGTCGTCATCGGCCAGAATCTCGACGGAAACGGCGCCCGCAAGAGCCATTATCAGAGCCGCCATAATCTGGGTCAGCGGAGAGATGTCCGAAAGATAATTGTCGGCATGGATGAATGTCGAGAGGAAGTCCGTCACGAATCTGCTGTAGAAGCTCCAGCCCTTGGAGCCCGTCAGCACACGGCCCATGTCGTCAATGTAGTCGAAGTTAGCCCTGAGTATCGCAATCAGGGATACGCAGTATATGACCGAGAGCCATATAAATGTTTTTTTCATTGATTTTTTTTGCATACGCGTATTATATCAAAATGACAGGGCCATTTCAATTGACATTGCAATTGTAGGGATATTATAATAATGACACTATGAAACTTGACAGAAACTATTTCAATTCAATAGAGCTTGAGCCGGTAAAAAAGAAGTACTACAGCCTGACGGATGTGGACAAGATTCTCGTTGACATCCGCAAAAACGCCCTTGAGATGGTTGAGGAAATCGAGAACCTTGAATCGCAGCTCGCAGTAAAGGACGGGGAGCTTGAAAAACTTTCGGAAAAGGCGGAAGAAGGGAAACTCCTTTACGACCAGATTATCCAGAAAGCAAAGGATCAGGCGGCGGTTATTATTACAGATGCACAAAAAGAGGCCGAAGAACTCCGGTCGCAGATGAACAGCGAGAAGGAGAATCTCGAGGAATACAAGGCACAGAAGGAAAACGAGATTATAAACAAGATCGCCGATGCTTACGAACAGATGAAGAAAGAGCATGAGGACTGCATCGCCGAAATAAACTCCCAGTGGCAGAATTTCCTTGCGAACATGGAAATGACGGAAAGTGAACCGGCTGATATCGACGACAAGGTCAGAAAAATCGCCGAAGAGATTGCAGCAATAAGCTCGGATCTGGACTTGGATACCGATACCGTCCCGGCCGCGGAAGAAGCGGAGACGGAAGAACATATTCCCAAGCAGAAGAAAGCTTCCAAAAAGAAATCCGGAGGCAAGACGGCCAAAGCCAAGCAACCCAGCAAAAAAGCAAAAGCAATAAAACTGGAACTGGAAACGGATGAAGAAGCTCAGAAGGAAGAAGAGATGCAGAGGGACATGCTTGAAGAGCTTCTTGCCGCGATAGAAGATTCAAGCGATAAATCCTCGTTCAGAGACGAACGTAGGCTTGCCATCGCGAAAAAGATGGCTACGAGGAAAAAATAAGACAAAAAAATACCCGGTACAAAATGTACCGGGAATTTTTTTTAATATCAGTCTGTTACGTAAGGAATAAGAGCAACCTGACGGGCTCTCTTTATTGCCTCGGTAAGCTCACGCTGATGCATAGCGCAGACGCCTGTTGTGCGGCGAGGAAGTATTTTCGCACGCTCGGACAGGTAATGCTTTAATGTTGCAGTATCTTTATAGTCAATAAAGTTCTTCTTATCAACGCAGAACTGGCAAACTTTCTTGCGCTTATGAATTGCAGTCTTGGGAGCTGCAGAAGTTTCAGTAGCCATAGTATCCTCCTGTTAGTTTAATGGATTAGAACGGAAGCTCACCGTCGTCTGCAAGCTCGGTATATTCGTTGTTTGCAGAAGCGGGGGCCTGATAGGCAGTGGAGAAATCGAGATCGTCGCCGCCGGTCGACTCGGAGTCGCGGCGCTTGCTGTCACCGAAATAGATGTTGTCAACGACGATTTCGGATGTGCGGCGCTTATTGCCGTCCTTGTCGTCCCAGTTTCTGATCTGGAGACGTCCGGAGACAACTGCCATACTGCCTTTTCTGTAGTATTTGTTGATGAATTCAGCGGTTGAACGCCATGCAACACAGTCAATGAAGTCAGTTTCTCTTTCGTTGGTGTCTTTGCTTGCGAAGTCTCTGTCGACTGCCAAAGTGAAAGAAACGACCGGAGTCTGGTTGCCTGTATGCCTTAATTCGGGGTCCTTTGTGAAACGACCCATAATTACGATGTGATTAAGCATACTCTACTCCTTATTCCGCTCTAAGGGTAATAAGACGACGCATAATGCCATCGGTAATACCCAGGATACGGTCGAGCTCAGCGGGAAACTCGGGGCCGCTTGTGAACTTCATGAGAACATAGTAGCCCTCAGAGATGTAGTTGATTTCATAGGCGAGCTTTTTCTTGCCTATTTCCTCGATCTCATCAAGCGTACCATTTGCTTCAACAAGTGCCTTGAACTTCTCAACAACGGCAGCCGTGTCTTCCTCGGAGAGGTTCGGGTTGATGATGTACATCACTTCATATTTTTCGCTTGCTTTTGCCATGGTTAGCACCTCCTTCTGGTCATTTGGCCCCCACTACTGTATGGGAGCAAGGAAAATTTACCTGCTTTTCGGACAGGCTCAATAATTATATCTTTTTTATGGAAAAAGTCAAGGAATAATGCTATCATTGCCTTATGATTATTGCAGAAATTCGATAAGGCACGGGAAAATACGATTAAAGCAAAAATATCTCACAAAACTTTGTTTATATTGTCGCTGGTAATTCTTGCCGCGCTGCTGATACCGATGTTCATTGTGGCACGCTACGACATGCCGGCGGACGACGACTTCGGATACGGGGCAAGATCTCACATAGCGTATGTTTCCGGCCGGGGCGCGGCGGGAATACTGTCCGAGGCGCTTGAAAACACCAAGGACATATACAATTCCTGGCAGGGCTCGTTCACGGCCACGTTTCTCATGGCGCTTCAGCCCGGAATATTCGGACCGGGATACTATAAGATAACAGTGTACCTGTTGGTCCTTTCGTTTATTGCCGCTGTCGTGTATGTTTTCAGACGGCTTTTATGCGATGTTTTCGGTATAGACAAATGGGCAGCGCGCTTTACCGGGGTGCTTGTATCGGTGTTCTGCATAGAGCTTGTTCCCTACCCGAACCAGAGCTTCTACTGGTTTAACGGAGCGGTGTACTATACATTCTTCTACAGCCTGATGCTTGTCCTGTTCGGTCTGACAATTTCATACGTGAAAAGACCGGCCGCATGGAGAGTGGTGCTGATGTCCGTACTCGCTTTTCTTATTGGCGGCGCAAATTACGTTACGGCGCTCATCACGGTCATCTCGGGTATACTGGCAGTTATTTTCCTCGCAATAGCCCGAAACCGCGGATGGAAGGCTCTGATTATTCCCACGGCGGTTGCGCTTGCCACGATGATAATCAGCATGGTGGCGCCGGGCAATGCCGTGCGGCAGTCCGAACTGCCGAATCATCCCGATGCCCTGAGAACGATAAAGCTGGCATTTATCTGGGGATGGTCGTTTATTAAAAAATGGACCAATCTTCCATGGCTGGGCCTTATGACAATCTCGGTGCCGTTTATGTGGCACCTTGCGGGAACATCTTCGAGAAGAGTAAAATATCCGTACATAGCCACGGTGCTTTCCTTCTGCCTGTTCTGCGCCATGTTTGCCCCGCACCTGTACGCTTCCGGAGCACCGGGTCCGGAAAGAATAGAGGACATCTATTTCTTTTCGTTTATAATACTGAGCGTAATTAACGTGTATCTGTGGTGCGGATTTCTGCGCAGGGACCGTGCAGAGGCCGGAGGCTGGAATCCGGTTATAGCGCTTGCTTCCGCTGCCGTCGCGGCGGGACTGGTGCTGTATCCCGCATACCGCGGACAGATCAATCTGACCTCCGCGCTCGCGGCTGGAGAACTCCGCAGCGGCGAGGCCGAAACCTACTATAATAAACATATGGAAAGATACGCTGTTATTGAAAACAGCACGGAAGAAGACCTTGTGCTTGATCCCATCGAAGAGATGCCGTTCCTGCTGTTCGCAGGAGAACTGACGACGGATCCCGAATATTATATGAATGTTGATGCGGCAACGTATTTTCAGAAGAACTCAATTCGCGTGAAATGAAAAAATATATAGAAAATCAAGGAGGGGAAATGATAACTTGCAAAAACTGCGGCGCAACTGCGCCGGATGAATCGATATTTTGCCCGAAGTGCGGAACGAAACTGGAAGTTGCAACGGCGGAAACGGAACCTGAAGTGCCTGCAGCTGCCGAGGAAGTATCGGCGGAAAACGTATCGAAATCATTGACGGAAAAATTGAAACCGAACCCGGCAGACAAAAAAACATTCGTACCGCTTGTATTGGCAGCCTGTTTTCTTATTTCTGTCATTTGCTTTGCTTCGGCAAAATCCAAGACTGCAAACATTCAAAAAGAACTGGATGTAGCAAAGCAGGAAATCAGCGAACTGCAGAAGGAAAAAGACAAAATCAAGCGTGAAGCGGACGATGCCGAACTGTCAAAAGATATTATTTCTGAGATAGGTGATTTTCTTTCCCGCCCTAAAGGCAGAAGCTACAACGACAACAAACAGTACTATGCGGACAGACCGGTACTGATTCTAAGAAAGGGCGACACAGAGGTGCTGAATGTGCACGTTTCTTTCATAGGGACGATAGACTTTGATAATGAGGACTCATCTGTCGTCTCATGCGAATGGGCGGGCACGGAATATAGACCGGGAGTCGATACACCGGTAAATGTGACAGGACTAAAAGTAGGAACAAGTGAAATAACATTCAAAAAAGAAGGGACCGACGCCAGATTTACTGTGCTGGCCGTCGTGATACCATGAGGCGGTGAATGAAATGAAAGTAATTAAGTCTAATCTTTTGAAAATTATTCTTGCTTTGCTTCTTGTTTTAACCGTTGTATTTTTTGCGGGCGCATCAAAAGCCGCCAGCAAAAATAACAACCTAAAAAATGAACTCGCGGATGCGGCTGAGCAGAAAGCAAAGCTTGAAGATGCAATATCCGAGTTGGACTCCGCCATAGGAGACAGTGAAGTATATTCCGAACTGATGGACGGAATACAAGATTTCATGAGTTCCGGAAATGCCCATGACACGTCCAAGAATATTTACGCGGAAAGGAATATCGTAGTTGTTAAAAAAGGCTCGTCAGACAAGATAAGGGCAACAATCAGTACTTATGATGAACTGCGTTACAAATTTGATGATGGCACAATAGCGAGTGTATCGTCCGATGATAAATGGGAAAAGTTCACTCTTCCCATAACAATTAAAGGGCTGAAGGTAGGAACGACAGTTCTTACATTATACAGGGGAGGTTCCGAGGACGAATTCCATGTGCTGGTTGTGGTTATACCATAATGAAATTCTATAAATTTAAATAAAATAATTAATTAAGGAGGGAAAATGGTAACTTGCAAAAACTGCGGCGCCAGCGTGCCTGACGAACTGGAGTTCTGCCCGGACTGCGGGGCAAAAATGTCCGCCGAAACGGTTGCGGAACCCGAGGTAGAAACGGCACCGGCAGCAAAAGCCGCGCCTAAAGCTAAAAAAGCTCCGAAGTCAAAAAACGCTCCCGAATCAGAATCGCCTGCCGAAGAAGTAAAAGCACCGGAAACAGAAACACCTGCCGAAGAATTAAAAGCACCGGAAACAGAAACACCTGCCGAAGAAATAAAGGCACCGGAAACAGAAGCGCCTGCCGAAGAAAGAACTGTACCTGCGGAAGAACCCGCGACGGAAACAAAAGCCGAAGAAGAAACAGCAAAGAAACCGAAAGCGAAGAAGCTGATAATCCTGCCCATAGTGCTGGCGGTACTAGCACTTATTTCCGCATTAAGATTTTCCTCCGCAAAATCCGCTACAGAGGGTCTGCAGAGTGAACTGGAAACCGCGAAACAGGAACTGAGCGAACTGAAGAAGGATATGTCAAAAGTCGAGAAGACAGTTGCGAATCTGAGTGTTGACGAACTTCAGGCCGAAAAAGCCGAATTGGAGAAGGAAGCCGACGCCGTCAAAGTATCCAAGGATATTCTTGATAAAGTCAGCGCATTTCTTTCCAGCAAAAAAGGCAAAGGCTACAACGACAACAACCAGTATTATGCGGACAGACCCGTGCTGATCGTGAAAAAAGGCGAAACCGAGACGATGTCTATTCACACGGCCTTCGGAGGCACGATAATCCATAGCAACGAAAACGACAGCATAGTCAACTGCAATTGGGTCGGGGACAACTATAACGGACATGACGCCAAGCTGAGCGTAACGGGACGGACTGAAGGAACAAGTGAAATAACCCTTACAAAAGAGGGAACCGATGCGTCCTTTACGATACTTGCGGTTGTAATACCATGAGACGGAGGATGATATGAAAGAAAAGAAGTCATTATTTCTGTATATTATTTCTGCGGTGCTTCTGGTCCTGGCCGTTTTCTTCATTGTGTCGGCCTCGAAAGCCTCCAGCGCGAACGGCTTAATTAAAAACGCGATAACGGAAATCGGGACCGAGAAGGAAAAAGTCGAAAACGATATAGCCGCGCTCAACGATAAAATAACCGAGACGAACAAGCAGAAAAAGGCGCTTGAAAAGGAAATAGCGGATCTGCAGAGTTCGGTAGGAGACAATCAGGCCTATGCCGACATAATGGACAGCATAGAAGAATTCATGAGTTCGGGCAAGAGCCATGACAGTTCCAAGAATGTATACGCGGAAAGGAACATTGTTGTTCTCAAAAAAGGCACGGTAGACAAGATAAAAGTCACGATAAGCACATATGATACCCTGTATTTCAATATAGCCGATAAGACAATCGCGAAGGGCGGATTCACCGATGACTGGGATCTGTTCACGATACCCATTACACTTTTCGGACTGAAGGAAGGAACTACGGAAATGACCATTTCGAGAAAAGGATCTCAGGACGTGTTCCATGTGCTGCTGGTAGTTATTCCGTGAAAAACAGAAACATATAAATTAAAGCTGTGCGTCTGCACAGCTTTTTCATTTATATTCGTATATATTCGAAATGTTTCAGCGCTCTTCCCTGAAGTACGGAAGTCCCAGAGAGGCGGGCGGCTGATTCTCGCGCTTGTTGCGCATGGACGAAAGAACAAGAACTATTATCGTAACCACGTACGGAAGCATCTTGTAAAGCTCCTTGATAGCCAGATTCATTCCGGTCGGAATGAAGAGATAAAGGATATACAGTCCGCCGAAAAGGATTGAGGCGAGGATTCCCACTTTGGGTTTCCAGGTCGTGAAAATAACAAGCGCGATTGCAAGCCAGCCTCTGTCGCCGAATGCGTCGTTGGACCATACGCCGCAGGCGTAGTCCATGACGTAGTACAGACCGCCGAGTCCGGCAATCATGGAACCGATGCATGTGGCAAAATATTTGTACTTAATAACATCGATACCGGCCGCGTCCGCGGTGGCGGGGCTTTCGCCGACAGCTCTGAGCTGAAGACCCGGGCGCGTGCGGTTGAGGAACCAGGATGCCAGAAGCGAGATGATGATCGCCGCATAGGCGAGAAAACCGTATGAAAGGAATATCTTGCCGAACCATCCGGTTGTCTCCGCTATCGGGAGCGATTTGCTGAAGGCAAGGCTGGTGGCGCTGAGAGCTACCGAAGGCACATCCGCGCCGGTGAGCTTGATCAGCGAGCCGCCGAAGAAGTTGCCGAAACCGACTCCGAATGTGGTGAGAGCAAGACCGGTAACGTTCTGGTTGGCGCGAAGCGTAACAGTAAGGAAGCAATAGATGAGACCCATTACAAGGGAGCCGAGCAGACAGCACAGCAGGGGAATCATTATTGTCCAGAACGTGGTCATTTCCCTGCCGGAGTTTTCATAGAGGAAAGCGCCGATGACTCCGCAGATACCGCCGACGTACATTACACCGGCAGTGCCGAGGTTAAGGTTGCCGGATTTTTCGGTGATGGTTTCACCGGTGGCACCGAACATAAGGGGAATACCCTGCATAACAGCCCTGGGTATGAAAGATACGAAATCAAACATTTTCAGACATCTCCTTTCCCGACTTCCTTAAACTGATCTTGTAGTTGATAAAGAACTCGCATCCTATGATGAAGAAGAGTATCACGCCGGTAAGAATATCCGAGAAGGATTTGTTGAGACCGAATGTAGTGGATATTTCGCCCGAACCGCGTTCGAGAAATACGAGAAGGAAGCTTGTCAGCACCATGACAATGGGGTTGAATTTGGCCAGCCACGAAACCATGACGGCTGTAAATCCGCGTCCTCCAGCAATGGTAGTCGTGATGGTGTGGTCCGTGCCGCCGACGAGAAGAAGTCCGGCGATACCGCAGATTGCGCCCGAAAGGAGCATGGTACGGATAATGACCTTGCCGACGTGAATGCCGACATATTTTGCGGTTCTCTCGCTCTCACCGACTACGGAGATTTCATAGCCGTGCTTCGAGTACTTGAGATATATGTACATGCCCACAGTAAGAATGGCCACGACAATGATGTTGAGAAGATACTTGTACGAACCTATCTGTGGGAGCCAGCCGATTTCCGTCGACTGGTTAATGATTCCTATTTTACCGGAGCCTTTCGGAACTTCCCATACAACCACGTAGTATGCAACAAGCTGGGTCGCGACGTAGTTCATCATGAGAGTGAAGAGAGTTTCGTTGGTGTTCCACCTTGCCTTGAAGATGGCAGGGATGGCCGCCCAGACGGCGCCGGCAACTATTGCCGAAATAATCATGAGAACGATAAGAAGCCAGTTGGGAACTTTGTCCGCAAGAAGAATCATGCATGCCGCGGTTGCAAGACCGCCTATCAGGACCTGACCTTCGGCACCGAGGTTCCAGCAGCGCATCTTGAAAGCGGGAGTTACCGCGAGCGATACGCACAGAAGTATTGCCAGATTCTGGAAAAGCATCCAGGTTTTTCTGGTGGTGCCGAACGCGCCCTGAACAATGGATGAAAATACGCTGAGAGGATTAAGCCCCGTGGTGGAAGCCGTGATTACGGCACAGACTATTAGCGCAAGAATCAGGGCAATGCCACGTATTCCCCACGCCTTGACGGGAGAGATGTCCGAACGCTTGGAAATGTGAATCAAAGGTTCTTTTTTATTCATCTGCGTGTCCTCCGATTCTTGTCATCATGGCGCCCACCTGGCGCTTGTCGGTTGTGCGTCCGTCGACGATGCCGCTTACCTTGCCTCCGCAGAGGACGAGTATTCTGTCGCACAGTTCAACAAGGACATCGAGGTCCTCACCGACATACAAAACGGCGACACCGCGCTGCTTCTGCATGGTAATGAGTTCGTATATGGTGTACGAAGAATTTATATCCAGACCTCTTGTGGCATAAGCCGTCATGAGGACCGTAGGTGCGTTGGAAATTTCACGTCCGACCAGGACCTTCTGGACATTGCCTCCGCTCAGCTTTCTGACGGGAGTGTCAATGCCGGGTGTAACGACCTCGAGGAAGTCCACAACCTGGTGCGCGAGCTTTTCGGGAGACTTTCTGTCGGTGAAAAGTCCGTGTCCGTTGGCATAGGAACGGAGCATCATGTTGTCCGAAATATCCATGTTGCCTACAAGACCCATACCGAGCCGATCCTCGGGAACGAATGACAGCGCCACACCGAGCTCCTTGATTTTGAGAGGATCCTTGCCGATAAGCTCGTCTTTAGAGCCGTCGTCTTCCAGATATTTGATGGAACCGCTCTGGACTTTCTGAAGTCCGGCAATCGCTTCAAGCAGCTCCTTCTGGCCGCAGCCGGAGATTCCGGCTATGCCCAGCACCTCGCCGGACCTTGCGGTGAAGGACACGTTATCAAGCTTCCTGATTCCGTCGACATCGACAACCGTAAGGTTCTCGACAACGAGTCTGTCCTTCGGATTCTCGGGTTCGGGACGGTCGATGTTGAGGGAGACCGGACGGCCTACCATCATGTTGGTCATTTCCTGGGCATTGGTCGAGCTCGTGAGCATGTCTCCGACGAACTGGCCCTTTCTCAGGACCGCGACACGGTCGGAGAGCTCTTCGACCTCATGCATTTTGTGAGTGATTATAACAACAGCCTTGCCGTCGTCGCGCATGTTGCGCAGAACGGCGAAAAGCTTGTCTGTTTCCTGTGGGGTGAGAACCGCTGTGGGTTCGTCAAGTATAAGTATGTCCGCACCGCGGTAAAGAACCTTTACTATTTCAACTGTCTGCTTTTCGCTGACGGTCATGTCGTAAATCTTCTTGTCCGGGTCGACGTCAAAACCGTATTTGCCGCATATTTCACGGATTTTGTTGGCGGCGTCCGACTTGTCGAGCTTGCCGGGAAGACCGAGAATTATGTTTTCGGTGGCTGAGAACACATCGACAAGCTTGAAATGTTGGTGAATCATACCGATGCCGAGATCAAAGGCATCTTTCGGGGATGAAATGACGACCTCTTTGTCGTCAATGAAAATCTGTCCTTCATCCGGAAAATAAATTCCGGAGAGCATATTCATGAGCGTAGTCTTGCCGCTTCCGTTTTCGCCGAGAAGGGCAAGTATTTCACCTCTGTAGATGTCGAGCCAGCACTTGTCGTTTGCAACGACGGGTCCGAAACGCTTTGTTATATTGCGCATTTTTACGGCGGGAATTCTGTTATCCATAGTGCCTCTCCAAAAGATAAATATCGAAGGAAGCCCTGCCAGGCAGGGCTTCCGTTATTAAAGAATTTCTGATTAGAAAGCGGTATCGAGAAGAGTGATGCCGTCTATCTGAAGATCGAAGTAAGGAGCGCTGCGGAACTCGGACTCGTGGAAGTAACCGCCGGAGATGACTTCCGTGTCGGCTTCGTATGCGGGATCCGTGTCGACGTCTGCCATGTAGGAATCAAGAGTCTTGCCGTCCACGGTGAATGTGGAGGTGTCGAATACCTGAAGCTCGCCGCTGACAATCTTTGCCTTGAGCTCGGCGAGAGTTTCAACAGTGCCTTCCGCTGCAACAGCGGTATTGACATCGGTAAGGAGAACAGACTCGGTGTCAATGGTGCCGCTCCAGTCAGCATCGATTGCTTTGCCGTCGATTGTATTTGTTATAGCGTACTTGTAGTAGGGAGCCCAGTTGATTCTGGAGGAAACGATGAAGGTGTTCGGAGCAACGGAGATTGTGCTGCCGTTGTAGGAAACGTTGGGAACACCGGCTGTTTCGCATGCGGTGGGGGCGCCCATGGAGTCGGCGTGCTGGGAAATGAGAACGCAGCCGTCAGCGATAAGCTTTGTTGCGCCTTCTTTTTCGGCTGTCTCGTCATACCAGGAACCGGTGAAGGTAACTTCCATCGTTACGCTGGGGCAAACGGATTTTGCACCGAGGTAGAAAGAGGTGTAACCGGAAATAACTTCGGCATAGGTGAAAGCGCCGACATAGCCCATCTTGGCCTGATCTGCGGTGATGTCGCCTTTTTCAATCATCTCGTTGAGCTTGAGACCTGCGGCAACACCGGCGAGGAAACGGCCTTCAAAGATGGAAGCGAATGCGTTGTGATAGTTTGCAAGGTTTTCGGTATGTGCCTTTGTGCCGGTAGCGTGGCAGAACTGAACTTCGGGGAATTCCTTGGCGGCCTGGATCATGTAGTCCTCATGACCAAAGGAGTCTGCGAAGATAACGGTGCAGCCTGCGTCAGCAAGCTCGGCAGCTGCTTCGTAGCATTCCTGTCCTTCGGGGATGTTCTTTTTTATAACAGCCTCTACGCCGAGATCAGAGCAAGCTTCATTAAATCCGTTGATGAAGTTGAGGTCATAGGTGGAGTTTTCGTCATGCAGGCAGATAAGACCGATTTTTACGGGGGCAGCTTCAGCGGCTGCTGCAGGAGCTTCTGCTGCTGCAGGGGCAGCTGCGGGAGCGGCGGCTTTCTGACCGCAGGCGCAGAGTGTGAATACCATTACGAGTGTGAGAGCGAGAGCAAGAATCTTTTTCATGGTTTTTCTCCTTTTTAAAATATTTAACCGCACCGATACATCCATCGATAAGGAAATGCATCTGTGCGGAAAAACGAAATACAAAAGACGCAGAACAAACACTGCGCCCTCGATAAATCTACATGAATCCGATAGTCCGGCATTTACGGCGCCGGGTAGAGACACAAAACCATATCTTTTGCTTATATCGAAAGCGATATTCAATTACAATACAAAGATACAAAAAAACTCTGCCCTTGTCAAGCAGAGTTTCAGACAATTTTTACAAGTGAAATAAATTATGTTTGTACAGCTTATACAAAGACCTCAGTCATCGCAGAATTCAATCGAGTCGTCGGTCATGGCCGCTATGCGTGCAAGGCTCTCGACGCGGATGCCTTTTTCACGGATGTGGTTGCCGCCTTCCTGATATACTTTTTCGATTGCTATTCCGCATCCGGCAACTTCCGCGCCGGCCTGCGTGCACAGCTCTATGAGACCTTCGAGAGCGGCCCCGGTTGCGAGAAAATCATCTATGATCAGTACCTTGTCCGATGCGGATAGGTATTCCCTGGACACGACAACCTTGTTGGTGTTGCCGTGGGTATAGGATACGACGTCCGCCGCCCAGACGTTATCGGAAATGTTTTTGGTTTTGCTCTTTTTGGCGAACACCACCGGAACGTCGAACACGAGACCTGCCATTATCGCCATGGCAATTCCGGAAGCTTCTATGGTGAGAATCTTGTTGATTCCGCATCCGTCGTACAGTCTTTTCCATTCCGCTGCCATATCATAGATAAGTCTCGGATCAATCTGATGGTTCAGAAACATGTCGACCTTGAGAATCTCGCCGGGCTTCACAATCCCGTCTTTTACTATGCGTTCTTCAAGTTCCTTCATAAAAAAACACCTCCAGGATACCGAAAAACCCCATCTCATTTAAGGACGGGGTTGATCAGGTGAATTAATTATTACGCGCGTGTAACTTTGCCGCTGCGGAGGCAACGTGTGCAGACATAAACATGTTTGGGTGTTCCGTCTACTATAGCCTTTACGCGCTTCACATTGGGCTTCCATACGCGATTGGATCTTCTGTGAGAGTGAGAAACTGCGATTCCGAAGGAAACGTCTTTGTCACAGAACTGACATTTTGCCATAATGAAGCACCTCCTTGTGGGATATTGCTGTAAAGACAGCTTATGTATAATAACAGAAGAAACCTTTAAATGCAAGAAAAATTTTTCAAAACCCCCTACAAACCGGGACTGTTTCTCCGACCAGGTATTTCGCCGTATCGCGACTTTAATACATAAAAACACTATCGGTTAGCTTTCCCTGATACAGGTCATGCGTTTTCATTTCCGAGAGTCCGGAATCCGGCTTTTTCGTAGCAGCGGATAGCACGTTTGTTCAGTAATAACTTCGGACAAACTTGTTCAGATTCAACAAAAACGCCTATAAAGATTCATTATCTGTTTGTGCAGTTATTCTTTTCAAAACGCAGATGTCAATGTTATAGTTTATATATACCTACCAACTGGAGGAATATTAATATATGAATAACAAAAACATCGGCCTAGGCACCAAGGCCATTCACGCCGGCAATATGGAAGACAGGAGCTTCGGCGCGCTGGCAACCCCTATATACCAGACATCCACTTTCGTTTTTGACAGCTGCGAACAGGGAGGACTCCGGTTCGCCGGCCAGGAGGAGGGTTATATCTACACCCGTCTCGGAAATCCCACAACCTCCGCTCTCGAAGCGAAGGTAGCTGCCCTGGAAAACGGTGAGGCCTGCGTTGCCGCCGCTTCCGGCATGGGCGCCATATCCTCCGCACTCTGGACAGTGGCGGGAGCCGGAAAACATATCATAGCCGACGGCACTCTCTACGGCTGCACCTTCGCGCTGCTCAGCCACGGCATGACCAGATACGGCGTGGAGGTCGACTTCGTCGACACCGCCGACCTTGAGCAGGTCAGATCTCACCTCAAACCGAACACCTGCGCAGTCTACCTTGAGACCCCCGCGAATCCCAATCTCAAGATAACCGACATAGCGGCCGTTGCGGAAATCGCACACGCCTACAGCAAGGATATTAAAGTCATCTGCGACAACACCTTCGCCTCTCCAGCTCTGCAGAGGCCTCTCGAGCTCGGCGCGGATGTCGTCGTACACTCGGCTACCAAGTACCTCAACGGTCACGGCGACGTTATCGCCGGTTTTGTAGTAGGCAGCAAGGACTTCATTTCCGAAGTTCGCATGTCCGGACTCAAGGACATGACAGGAGCCGTAATGGATCCGTTCTGCGCGTTTCTCATACTGCGCGGCCTCAAGACATTCGAAATCCGCATGCAGAAGCACTGCCTCAACGCGAATAAACTTGCCGAGTACCTCAATGAGCATCCCAAAGTCGAAAAGGTCTACTTCCCCGGTCTGAAGGAACATCCCGGCCACGACATCGCGGCAAAGCAGATGGACGACTTCGGAGGCATGCTATCGTTTGAAGTCAAGGGCGGTAAAGCCGCCGGCATGAAGTTCGTAAACGCTCTTGAGCTTGCCACCGTCGCGGTTTCCCTTGGCGATGCCGAAACACTGGTCGAGCATCCCGCTTCCATGACCCACTCCACCTACATTGAGGAGGAACTCGATGCCGCCGGTATCCCCGCAGGCCTTATTCGCGTAAGCGTAGGACTTGAAAACTATGAGGATATAATCGCGGACTTCGACCAGGCTCTTGCAAAGATCTGATATCCGAATCCCCGCCAGCTTCTAATCAGGATATATGTCCGGCATGCCGGACAGTCTGGCGCGAATTAATTACCGAAAAGCGGTTTTGAATCATATCCGGGTTCAAAGCTGCTTTTTGGTTTTGTACCGTTCACCGCCGTTACCTTCCCGCAGGGGCAGCGGATAATCCCGGCTTTTCGGCTTGCTGTGCGATTGCTGATGAAAAAATACCGAAAACTTGCACATTTTCCGGCCGAAGATTTGTACGCTGCGGGCAGGGCAGACTTTCTTGCCTTGTAAGTCCGCTTGTCATATAATATTAAAATAGAAAAGAATGCCAACAGGAGGTATATGCTGTGGCAGAATACACGGTAAAACTGAAAACTATTGCGGAGGAACTCGGGTTCAAACCCCTGCATCTTTCGTCCACATATGACACCGACGTTGTCACGGTCGCGGATATAAACCGCCCGGCACTGCAGCTGACGGGATACTACGACTATTTCAACCAGAAGAGAATCCAGATAATCGGAAGAGTCGAAACCGCGTTCATGAGCACGCAGACGGAAGACTACAGATACGAGGCGTTTACGAAGCTCATGAGCTACGATATCCCTGCGCTGGTGGTCTGTCACGAATGCGACCCGCTGCCGGAGTGCGTGACGACCGCGGAGAAATTCGACCGCAACCTGTTCGTGTCCGACCGCAACACCTCGGATGTTGAAGGCATGCTTCTTTCGTCGCTGAGAAAACACCTGGCGCCGAGAATAACGACACACGGAGTTCTCGTCGAAATATACGGCGAAGGCGTGCTCATTACCGGCGAGAGCGGAATGGGCAAAAGCGAGACGGCTCTCGAGCTTATAAAGCGCGGCCACAGACTTATCGCGGACGACGCCGTTGAGATAAAGAAGATAAACAACGACGAACTGGTGGGCTCGGCCCCGGATCTGATCCGCTACTATATGGAACTGCGCGGCATCGGCGTTATCAACGTAAGACATATCTACGGAATGAGCGCCGTTAAGCCGGAGACGGATATAGACCTGGTTATCAGCATGGAGCCGTGGGATGACGAGAAGAACTACGACAGACTCGGACTTACAAGCGAGAGCGAGGAGATTCTCGGTATTTCGGTTCCGAAACTCACGATACCGGTCAGACCCGGAAGAAACCTTGCGGTTATTATGGAGCTTGCCGCAATGAACAACAGACAGAAAAAACTTGGCTACAATGCGGCCGAAACACTGGCCGCGGAAGTGGATGCCATAGCGGACGGGATTAAGTGATGAGCGAAGAGACAATAGCAGGCGTCAGCGAACGCATAGAAAAAGCAATAACGGAGATAAGGGAAAAACTCCCCGGACTGGATATACGCGAAAACGAAACCATGGCCCAGCATTGTTCTTTCAAAACCGGCGGTGCGGTCAGAGTGTTCATGGTGCCGCAGGACATCAATTCCCTGTCCATAATATGCAGCATCATCAAGGACAACAGGCTAATGCCGTACATACTCGGCAACGGTACAAACGTTGTCTTCCCCGATGAGGGCTGCAATGAACTCATGGTCATATCAACGGAAAAGCTGCAGAACATGTGGCTGACCGAAGACGGATGCATATACGCCGAGTGCGGAGTATCCCTTTCGAGGCTTGCGCTCTTTGCGCAGGAGAACGGCCTTACGGGACTGGAGTTTGCCTCCGGCATACCCGGAACCGTAGGCGGAGGCACGATGATGAACGCCGGAGCGTACGGAGGGGAACTAAAGGACTGCGTGGACTCTGTCGTAATCTATTACCTCATCGAACAGAGACTCTACGAACTGAACAACGAACAGTGCCAGTTTTCATACAGGCACAGCGTTTTCCAGACAATGCCCGGATGCCTTATCCTGAGCGTCGTGTTCAAGCTCGAACAGGGCGACAGGGAAGAAATAGCCTCCAAAATGAAGGAACTCAACGACAGAAGAAGAAACAAGCAGCCCCTCGATATGCCATCTGCGGGCAGCGCGTTCAGACGTCCAGAGGGACACTATGCCGCGGCTCTTATTGAAGAATGCGGTTTAAAGGGCTGCACGGTGGGCGGCGCAATGGTATCGGAAAAGCACACCGGATTCATTGTAAATACGGGCGAGGCGACTTCGAAGGACCTGTACGAACTTATGGACCATGTAAGGCGCGAGGTGTACGAAAAGACCGAAGTTACCCTTGAGCCGGAAGTCATACTTCTTCCGCCGGATTACAAGCTTGAGGACAACGGCCCCGAAGCCCAGAAACATTTTGTCGTTCAGGGTCAGATGTTCATAAACTCATGAGTTTTGCGTACGACTGCAAAAATGAATTGTGCAGAGTCAAAACCGACAGGACGTGCTGCGCGGTGGCGGAAAGCTACGGCGTGCTTCTGTTCTGCCACACGTTCAGCGCAAACGAGATAAGAATAACCACCGCAAATACCGAATTCGCAAGAAGACTCCCGAAGCTGTTCAAAAAAGCTTTCGGGGTCTCCTTTGATATCTGCCCGGATGAAGAGTCCGAAGGGAAAAAGAGCTTCATCATAACGGACCGCGGCAAGATAGAGGGCATATTCGACGCCTTCGACCTGACCGCCTCAAGCACGGTTTCCCACCACATCAACTTCGGCGTACTCGAAGAGGAGTGCTGCAGGGTGTCGTTTGTAAGAGGTGCTTTTCTCGCGGGCGGAAGCGTTACAGACCCGGACAAGAGATACCACCTTGAGCTCGCCACAAGCCACCACAGCGTGGCGAGAGAACTTATTTCCATACTCATGGATATGGGCTTTTCACCGAAAGAGTCATCGCGGGCCGGCACTACGCTCGTATACTTCAAGCAGGCGGATTCGATAGCGGATTTTCTGACGACTATCGGGGCGTCCACGACGGCAATGAACGTCATGACGGCCAAAGTCGAAAAGGAAATGAGAAACACGATTACGCGCCAGATAAACTGCGACAGCGCAAACGCCGACAAAACGGTCGCCGCTGCCCAGGCGCAGATAAACGCGATAAAGAAATACGCGTCTGTAAACGGACTCGACAGTCTTCCTGACAACCTCAGGGATGTCGCGCTGCTCAGAATAACGAACCCCGAGGCAAGCCTCGCGGACCTTGCGAAACTGTCGTATCCCCAGGTCACGAAAAGTTGTCTCAGCCACAGAATGAACAAAATAATGGAATTAGCCAGAGAGGTCGGCAAATGAGTTTCGTACACCTTCATGTTCATAGTGAATTTTCGCTCCTTGACGGCGCGTGCCGCATTGACAAAGCCGTGGAAAAAGCAAAACAGCTCGGTCAGAATGCGCTCGCCGTAACCGATCACGGAGTGATGTACGGCGCGGTCGCCTTCTACCGGGCATGCAAAAACGCCGGGATTAAGCCAGTAATCGGCTGCGAGGTATACGTGGCGCCGAGAAGCCGCACGGACAAGGAACACGGCATCGACAACAACTATTCCCACCTCATTCTCCTGTGCAAGGACGAGACCGGGTACAGGAACCTGTGCTATCTCGATTCGGTCGCTTTTACCGAGGGCTTCTACATCAAACCGAGAATAGACTGGCAGCTGCTGCATCAGCATAGCGAAGGACTCGTGTGTCTGTCGGGATGTCTCGCCGGCGAGATTCCGCAGAAGATTATTTCCGGAAACTACGATGCGGCCAGGGAAAAGGCTCTCGAACTAGAGGAGCTTTTCGGACACGGCAACTTCTATCTTGAAATACAGAATCACGGCATACCCGAAGAGGCAAAGGCTGCGGAGGGCATCATAAGACTGAGCCGCGAGACGGGCATTCCCCTCGTCATGACGAACGACGCGCATTACGTGGAAAAGAGCGATGCGTATTATCAGGATGTGCTTATGTGCATCCAGACCGGAAAGACCGTGGACGAGGCCAACCGCATGCGCTTTGAAACGGAGGAACTGTACCTCAAGAGCGAAGAGGAAATGAGGGCACTGTTCCCCGAGTGCGGCGAGGCGGCGGACAATACCCAGATAATAGCCGACATGTGCAGCTACGATTTCGAGTTCGGCCATTACCATCTGCCGAAATTCAAACTGCCGGAAAACGAGACCGACAGCTACGCCTACCTCAGGAAACTCTGCGAAGAGGGCTTCGCCGAGAGATTCGCCGGGCGCGGCGAAGTGCATGCCCAGCTCGAATACGAACTTGAGATGATACACAAGATGGGCTTTGTGGATTATTTCCTTATAGTCTCGGACTTCATCGGCTACGCGAAAAGAAACGGCATACCCGTGGGCCCCGGAAGAGGCTCCGCCGCGGGCAGCGTCGTATCCTACTGTCTGAAGATAACCGATGTCGACCCCATAAAATACAGCCTGTTCTTCGAAAGATTCCTCAACCCGGAAAGAGTGTCCATGCCGGATATCGACGTGGACTTCTGCGTCAACAGAAGAGGCGAGGTCATAGACTACGTGAACAGGCTCTACGGCAGCGACCATGTCGCTCAGATAGTAACCTTCGGAACCATGGCCGCAAAAATGGCGGTCAGGGATGTCGGAAGGGTGCTCGGCATCAGCTACGCGGACACGGACAGAGTCGCAAAGCAGATCCCGACGGAGCTCAACATCACCATAGACAAGGCGCTCGACATATCCAGACCGCTCAGGGAGATATACGACAACGAACCGGAGCTCCACAACCTCATAGACGTTTCAAGGGCCCTTGAGGGCATGCCGAGACACGCGTCCACGCACGCGGCCGGCGTCGTCATAACTGAAAAGCCGGTCTACGAGTACGTGCCGCTCGCCACGAACGACGAGTCGGTCGTATGCCAGTACCAGATGACCACGCTGGAGGAGCTCGGACTTCTCAAGATGGACTTTCTGGGCCTTCGCAACCTCACCGTGCTCGAGGACGCCGCAAAGCTTGTCAGAAGGGAAAACCCGTCGTTCAGGGTGGAAGACCTTCCCGACGACGATGCAGAGACATTCGAGATGCTTGCCAAAGGCCAGACGGCCGGCGTGTTCCAGCTCGAAAGCGCGGGCATGACGGGCGTATGCACCGCCATCAAGGCAAAGAGCATAGAAGATATTACGGCTATAATCGCGCTCTACCGTCCGGGACCCATGGAGTCCATACCGAGGTTTGTCGAGTGCTCACAGCATCCCGAGAAAATCCGTTACAAGCACGAACTGCTCCGCCCCATACTTGAAGTCACCTACGGCTGCATAGTCTACCAGGAGCAGGTTATCCAGATATTCCAGAGCCTTGCGGGCTTTTCGCTCGGCCAGGCGGACATGATACGCCGCGCCATGAGCAAGAAGAAGCATCAGGTAATAGATGCCGAGCGTGTGGCGTTCGTCCACGGCGACCCGGAGAGAAACATCCCCGGCGCGGTGGCAAACGGCGTAAGCGAGCAGATTGCCGACAGCATATACGACGAAATAATAGATTTCGCCAGCTACGCCTTCAACAAGGCGCATGCCGTCAGCTACGCGATAATCGTTTACCGCACAGCATATATGAAGAGGCATTACCCGCAGCAGTATATGGCCGCGCTCATAAGCTCCGTGCTGGACAATACGGCAAAGATGGCGACATACATAAATGAATGCAAGGAAATGGGCATAAAGCTTCTTCCGCCGGACGTCAACGATTCCGAAGACGAGTTCAAGGTGGCGGGCAGCGACATAAGATTCGGCCTTGCTGCCATCAAGAGCATCGGCAGAAACGCCGTGAAGGACCTTGTGGATGAGAGAAACGAAAACGGACCCTTCAGGGATTTCGAAGATTTCTGCACAAGAATGGCGGGCAGGGATTTCAACCGCCGTGCGGTTGAAAATCTCATCTACGCGGGCGCCTTCGACTCGATGGGATATCACAGGAAATCCCTCATCACGATTGCCGAGTCCACAATCGAAAGCATGGCGAAACAGAAGCGGTCCAACATAGAAGGCCAGATGAACCTGTTCGGATCGGATGCCGAACAGCACAGCGAAAAGGATGCCGGAATCAACGTTCCCGACCTCGGCGAGTTCAGCAAGGGCGAGATGATGTACCATGAAAAGGATGTTACCGGAATCTATATAAGCGGCCATCCGATGGACGAGCACCGCGCCAGAATAAAGAGCATAGGCGCAACGCCCATCGGTCTGATTACCGAGGACTTCGCGCAGGAAACGGGACCGCAGTCATACAGCGACGGTCAGGTTCTGACCCTCGCGGGCATGGTGGAAAGCGTAAAGACCAAGACGACCAAGAACAATACTCTCATGAGCTATGTCCAGCTCGAAGACAGTACGGGCGCGATAGAACTTATAGTGTTCCAGCGTGCGCTCGACCAGGGCGGCCAGTATCTCAACGGCAGCGAACCTATCGCGGTAAAGGGCAAGATTTCCGTCAGGGACGAAAAAGAACCGCAGTTTATGGTCGATGCCATTTATCCGCTGAGCGAGACACCCGCGGAGCAGAGAAAAGAAAAGACGCTGTACGTAAAAGTCCCCTCGCAGGATGACGAGAAATTCACCCACGTCGAAAAACTGAAAATGATGTATCCCGGCAGGGAGAAAATGGTCATCTACTGCGAGAAGGAGAAAAAGCAGCTGGGAACGAGATGCCTTATTCACGACGAATTCATCGAGGAACTCAGGAGTTTCCTCGGCGACGGATGCGTAGTGGTCAAATAACCGATACTATTATTAATATTAAAAGGGCAAATTAATGATTCAACTGCGTCAGCTGTCATTGAATGACGGCAGAAACATATATGAAATGCTGCAGCGGATCGGCCGCTGCGAGAACGAATTCAACAATACCGCAAACGGTCTGTCCTTTGACGAGTTTTCTCTCTGGCTGAAGGAACAGGATTCATGGTCCCAAGGAGAGAATCTTCCTGATGGCTTTGTTCCGCAGACCGTTTTCTGGCTGTTTGATGATGATGTTCCTGTCGGAATAGGAAAAATCCGTCATTCTCTGACCGAACAATCCCGTTCGGCAGGCGGGAATATAGGGTATGCGACAGACCCGTTGTAGCGCGGAAAAGGATATGCCACGCACCTGCTGACGGCACTTGTAAGAAAAGCCGATGAACTCGGGATTAAAGAAAAACTGTTAAGTGTCGAAAAATACAACCCCGCATCAAAAAGAGTTATTGAGAAGTGCGGTGGAACGCTGGTGTCTGAAAATAACGAAAGATGGTATTTCGAGTTTGAATAAGGAAAGGAGGAAAAATGTACTATTTAGACAGCAAAATCAGTAATCTGCACAGGATATTCGATCAAAATGAGCGCACGGGTTACCTGCGGCTGGATTTAAACGAAAATCCGGGCGGGCTGCCTCAGGAATTCATTGATAATGTATTATCAGATGTGACATCCGAGCTTGTTGCCAAGTATCCGGAGACGGTACATTTTTCCGAAGTATTGGCTGACTTTCTTGATACCGATATTCAGCACCTTTGTCTCGTGAACGGTTCTGCGGAGGGAATCAGATATATTATACAGGCCTTCACCTCGCCCGATGGCCGAATAGTCGGGGTAGTGCCGTCTTATTTTATGTTTCAGGTATACTCCGAAATGTACGGCCGCGATTTCGTAAAGGTCCCCTATGAAGAAGATCTGAGCATGGATGTCGGTAAAATTATTGACGAACTGACAGCTGACACGCAGCTGCTTATCCTGTTAAATCCGAACAATCCCATGGGAAACGTATATACCGATGATGAATTCCGGAGAATTATCAAAACCGCAAGGGAAAAAGAGATTACAGTACTTGTAGATGAAGCCTATTACTATTTTTATCCGAAAACATTTATCGGCTACGCTCTGAACGAGGATCACATTTTTATAACGCGCACATTCTCGAAACTGTTCTCATTGGCAGGCTGCAGACTGGGGTATGTGGTCGGATGGCCCGAAGGAATAAAAGCTGTCCAGAATCTTTGTACTCCGCATAACACCAATGCGCTTGCGATGAAATTTGCCGAGGCGCTTATAACAACACCGAACATGATAGACGGCCTTGTTGAAAGATTTAATCAGGGGCGGGAATATCTGATAGAGGCACTGGACGCTAACGGATATGCTCATAAGGGAGAAGCGGGAAACTTTCTTTTCATCAAGCCTAAAACAGATGCGCAGACAATAGCCGACAGAATGAAAGCCGAAAAAACAATCCTCATAAAGACATACGCCAATGTCGGAGATTTCGGAAACTGCCTGCGGGTATCGATAGGCGAAAAGCAATATATGGAACAATTCATAAGGGCATTACTGGAACTGGACAGATAGCACGGAGAAAAAATGGTTAAAGTAATTACTTACGGGACATTTGATTTACTGCATTACGGTCACATCCGGTTGTTGGAGAGAGCAAAAGAGTTAGGCGACTATCTGATAGTCGGCGTAACATCCGATGACTATGACAAGACACGGGGAAAAATAAATAATCATCAGTCTTTTATGGAACGTGTTGCCGCCGTTAAAGCAACAGGAATAGCGGATGAAGTAATCGCCGAGGAATATGAAGGACAGAAAATTGATGATATCCAGAAGTATGGTGTCGATATTTTCACGGTAGGTTCGGACTGGGAGGGGAAGTTTGATTACCTGAAAGAGTTCTGCAGTGTAATATACCTCCCGAGGACCGAGGGAGTGTCCAGCTCGGAAATACGAGCAAAAAACAGAAACCTGCAAATAAAGATAATCGGCGAATCGGCAATAGGCGAAAAATTCCGTGCTGAAAGCGAGTTCGTCAATGGCGTTGAGATTGGAAACGAAAGTGCAAACGCATACTATCTCGTCTCATCGCCGGACAAACATTACGGGCAAATTACAGATGCTGCAAACAATGGGATTCATGTATTGTCGGAATCTCCGATAGCATTTTCAAAAGCTGACTGTCACAGAGCGTTCGAGCTGGCCGAAAAGAAAGGCTGCATTTTGATGGAGGGGATAAAGACCGCTTATTCCACTGCATACTCAAGGCTCATTCTTCTTGCGAAAAGCGGAAAAATCGGTGAGATACTTTCTGTAGATGCGACCTGTACGAGCATGAAGCATCTCGGAGAAGAAAGTGAAAATAACTGGAACAGCATTTGCGCATGGGGACCTACAGCCATGCTTCCCGTTTTTCAGGTACTGGGTACCGACTATTGTAAGAAAACCATCACAACTCATCTGATAGATTCAAATGAAAAGTTTGACGGATTCACAAAAATAGACTTTTTGTATAAAAATGCCGTTGCCTCGGTTAAAGTTGCGAAAGCGGCGAAATCTGAAGGGGAACTGATAATTACCGGAACAAAAGGTTATATTTATGTACCGGCCCCCTGGTGGAAAACAGATTATTTTGAGATAAGATATGAAAATCCTGCTGATAACAGACGTTATTTTTATCAGTTCGACGGTGAAGGGATAAGGTATGAAATTGCCGCATTTGCATGCGCGGTAGAGAATGGCAAAAATCATTTGTATATCAGCCGGGAAGTATCAGAGGCTATAAGCGAAGTTGTCGGTGACTTTTTCGAGGAAAAAGATACAGTATTTATTTAATAGTAGATTGATACCACGTTAATATTTTTGACTATATAGCTTGGAAGGGCAGCGTTGCCCTTCCTTTTTTTGCTGAAAAAGAGACCCGGCTTTGCTGCCGGATCTCTTGTCTATTAATATTTCACACAAAGCGGAAAGGAATTTGTATCCCGGTCTGTATTATTCCCTGCCTAGCTGCACTTCAATCAGCCTGAGCAGAGTATCGGCAATAATGGTGTGTTGGCATCCTGCCGGCAGCGTAATAACGTCACCCGGCTTCACGTGCCGCTCCGTTCCGTCAACTGTGGTTCTTCCCTCGCCGGAAATAACTACCCATACCTCATCGCGCTCCTGATGAGAATGACGGTTTGTGCTTTGCCCCGGGTTAAGGATAACTTTTGTGGTGCGGCTGTCTTCATCGACATCAATCACCTGATAAGAATCCCGGCCCTTTTCCGCAACCGTAATCTGCTGTTCAATTGCGTCTACGAACGGCTTGATATAGGAGGACTGCTCTTTGTCCGAAACAAGGATTCCTTTCGGGGAGGCCGAAATTACCACATCATGCAGTCCCATTGCAAGTATGGGAACAGACAGTTCGTTGATGATATTGACGTTCCTGCACCCGTCATTCGTCATGGCGTTCCCAAGTATATTCCCGGACATGGACTCTGCAAGAGTATTCCAGGTTCCTATGTCCTTCCATTCTCCGTTATACCGGAGAACCTGTATTTTTTCTTCTTTCTCTACTACCGCATAGTCAAAGGAAATCTTTGTCAGCGATTCGTACTTGGAAAACAAATCCGAATAATCTTCAAAGTCAATTATCTCGTGAGCTTTATTAAGAACATAGCCAATCTTGTACGCAAATACACCGCCGTTCCAGAGCGCGCCTTTTGCTATGTATTCTTCTGCTGCAGAGACGGCCGGTTTTTCCTTAAAAGATGCAACCATACTGACGGCATCTGTTGTTTCCGGGATTATATATCCGTATTTTTCTGACGGATATGTCGGCTCAATCCCCATCAGCACCAGGTTTGCCGCTCCTCTGTCCGTGACAGCACTAAGCGATTTCAGGCACTCAAAGTAGTCGTCATTCACATAAGTGTCTATCGGGCAGACGACAACAGACTCGTCGGCCGGTATGCCCTGAACATCATGAAGGTATGCCGTTGCCAGTACGATGGCAGGAAACGTATCTCTTCTGCACGGTTCAACAGACATACACACATTACTGCCAAGCTGATCTCGAACGGATGATACCTGCGTCTTTGATGTGGCAATTGTCACAATTGCATCCGCATCAGCTGTTTTAATCTGACGGTAGACCCGCTGCAACATAGACTCGTAGCTGCCGTCGTCTTTTTTGAACAGCCTGATAAACTGTTTTGAGCGGACATCGTTTGACAGCGGCCACAGCCGCTTGCCGGACCCTCCGGAAAGTAGAATCAGATTCATTATTACCCCTTTTTATTTTTCCGATCTTATCGGATTGTTCAAGAAGTCCTCGTAGGACAGGCGGATGCCGTCTTCCAGTTCGGTCTTGTATGTCCATCCAAGCTCCGTTGCCTTTGAAACATCCAAAAGCTTTCTCGGCGTTCCGTTCGGCTTGCCGGTATCCCACAGGATTTCACCTTCGTATCCGACTGCCCTGGCAACCAGTTCTGCCAGTTCCTTTATGGTCAGTTCCTTGCCTGTGCCGGCATTTACAGTCTCATTGCCGGAATAGTTGTTCATAAGAAAAACGCAAAGGTTTGCAAGGTCATCCACATACAGGAACTCGCGGAGAGGCGAACCGTCTCCCCAGCAGGTTACAGAGCTTTTACCCTCAACCTTTGCCTCGTGGAAGCGGCGGATCAGAGCCGGAATCACATGACTGTATTCCGGATGATAGTTATCGTTTGGCCCGTACAGGTTTGTGGGCATAACCGAAATATAATCTGTTCCGTACTGACGGTTGAGGAACTCGCAATACTTAAGTCCGGAAATTTTTGCTAACGCATATGCCTCATTTGTCTTTTCAAGCTCGCCCGTCAAAAGACACGATTCCGTCATGGGCTGCGGTGCCATACGCGGATAAATGCATGATGAGCCGAGAAACAGCAGCTTCTTACAGTCATTTTTCCAGGCGGAATGAATAACGTTCATTTCAAGAATCATATTGTCATACATAAAGTCCGCAAGATGGTTCTGGTTTGCCGCTATGCCTCCGACTTTTGCTGCTGCGAGGAATACATATTCAGGTTTTTCTTCCGCGAAAAACTTCTCGGTTTCATCCTGTCTCATAAGGTCAAGTTCCTTATGGGTTTTTGTCAATATGCTGCTGTATCCCTGCCTTTGAAGTTCTCTGACAATTGCCGAACCAACCATCCCGCGATGGCCTGCAACATATATTTTCGCGTCTTTTTCCATTATTTGACCATGCCCTTCTCAAGATACTCTTCAAGGTTTGTCCTGACGTGCTCTTCCGCTCATTCAACTGCCACCTTTTCCATATCATGATTAACCATCAGCTCGACCAATTCTTCAAAACTCGTTTTTGCCGGATTCCAGCCCAGTTTTGTCTTCGCCTTTGTCGGATCTCCCAAAAGGTTAACCACATCGGTAGGACGGTAAAAATCCTGGGAAACTTCCACAATGACCTTTCCCGTGGATATATCTATGCCCTTTTCTTCTGCGCCTTCCCCCTGCCACTCTAGCTCAATACCGGCATGGTGAAATGCGAGCGTGGCGAACTCGCGTACGGAATGCTGAACACCTGTAGCAATTACATAGTCATCCGGCTCGTCCTGCTGAAGAATAAGCCACATACACTCCACGTAATCCTTTGCATATCCCCAGTCCCGAAGAGATGACCGGTTTCCAAGATAAAGCTTATCCTGTTTGCCCTGAGCTATTCTCGAAGCGGCGAGCGTAATCTTTCTTGTTACGAACGTTTCCCCTCTGCGCTCCGATTCATGGTTAAAGAGGATACCCGAACAGCAATACATGTCATATGCTTCTCTGTATTCTTTCGTAATCCAGAATCCGTACTGTTTTGCAACCGCATACGGGCTGTACGGGTGGAACGGTGTTGTCTCGGACTGCGGGACTTCTTCGACCTTACCGTAGAGCTCCGATGTAGATGCCTGATAAATCCGGCAAGTATCCTTTAGGCCGGTAAGTCTAACCGCTTCAAGTATTCTGAGCACTCCGGTAGCGTCCACGTCTGCGGTATATTCCGGCACGTCAAATGAAACCTGCACGTGCGACTGGGCTGCAAGATTATATATTTCATCCGGCCTGACAGTCGCAATTACATTCAGGATGCTCATAGAATCGCTCATATCTCCATAATGAAGGTGAAAGTCCGGATGACCTTCCAAATGGGCTATTCTCTCTCTGTAGTCGACACTGCTTCTCCTTATGACGCCGTGGACTTCATATCCTTTTTCCAGCAGAAACTCGGAAAGGTAAGATCCGTCCTGCCCGGTTACACCGGTAATAAGTGCTTTTTTCATTTTAGTCTCCAAATTTAAAAAATACGTTGAATCTAAAGCAACTGCTATTATCACAACAATAATACCATAAAAAAAGAGCTGAGACGACCGGTTATGTAATCAGTCTTCTAAGCTCTTCTTATTTTAATTGTATTTTGCTGCAGCCCCTTGTTTTTGACGGGAAAATTTTCAAATTCCCCAGGCTTTGTACAGAGAATCCGTTATTTCCGAAGATGCCTGCTGGAGAACGGGCACATACTTTATTAATCTCGACGGGTCTGAAATTCCGATAAGTCCGGAGAAGGAAAGCGAGGCAATAATCGTACCCTCGGTGTCTCTTACCGGGACCGCGATGCAGCTGCCGTTAATAGATGATTCCTGAAAATCCACAGCGTAGCCGTTTTCACGCACTTTCCTGAGAACTTCCCGGTACTCGTCCTGGTCGGTAATCGTATAGGGGGTCAATGCTTCAAGCGGACAGCTGGCGAATATGCGGTTGAGAATGTCGTCGGACAGTTCGCTGAGAAGAATCTTTCCTCCGCCGCAGGCATAGTAGGGCAGCTCGCTGTGAATCGGGGGAACGTAATTGATGATGCTCTTTGTGAGCGACTGCTCGAGAATTTCGCAAGAGGAGCCGTTGCGGACCATGAGATTCATTGCCATGCCGTTCTTGGCAGTGCAGGTATCCATAATAAATTTGGCGGAGTCACGCAGGGCCATATAGAAATTGTTTTTGCTTGTGACAAAGCTGATTTTGTGGCCGGTGCTGTATCTGTCATCCTCAAACTGGTAAACCCAGCCGGTCATTTCGAGCGTCTTCAGAATTCTGTATGTTGTTGAAGGACTGAAATCACACTGCTTGGCAATCTGATTTACACCGAGAGGTTCTTTGCTTACACGGAGCAGATCCAGAACATTCATGGCGTTTGCAACCATTTTTATTGTTTCAGTATTCTGAGCTTCCATTATTCCCTCCAATATGAATGAAATCGGAATAAAATTCGGAATAAGTATACCAACTATGCGAGAGTATTGTCAATTAAGATTTGGCGCTATTTTGTGTACAAATTAACAAATGTTTGGCGCTATTTTGGTCAAATTGCTAAAAAATTATATGACATTGACAAAGAAAAGTAGAAGGACTATATTATTTTCGGAATAACTATTCCGACGGAATACATATTCCTAAATTGGACATTTAATTTATGAAGGAGATAACATCATGGCAAGAACTAAACTTGAAGGTATCTATATACCTGTAATCACTCCGTTCAACAAGGATGAAAGCATCAATTTCAACGGCATTAAAGAACTCGCGAAATTCCTTGCAGAGAACGGAGTAACAGGCATTATCCCGTCCGGATCCACAGGTGAAATGATTGCTCTTAACAAGGAAGAGCAGATGGCAGTCAACAAGGCATATATCGAAGCAGGCCACGACAACGGACTCAAGGTTGTAGCTTCTACAGGCGCATACCGCACAAAGGATGTTGTGGATATGAGCAAAGACGCAGAGGCAAACGGCGCCGACGGCATTATGGCGGTTACACCCTGGTATATGGCTCCCAACTATGCACAGCTTTTTGAGCACTACAAGACTGTTCATGAGGCTATCAACATTCCCGTTATGCTGTACCACAACCCCTACTACTCCACGGCTCTGCTTACCGATGAGTTCATGGCAAAACTGTACAATGAAGGCTGCATCGACGCTGTCAAGGAGCGTCAGGCAGACGTTTACCGTCAGCAGCATCTCCGTCAGCTGACAGATGATAACTTCGCTCTGTTCTACGGCTATGATGTATGTCCTGTCGAGTGCCTTACCTGCTGGACTGACGGCTGGGTATGCGGAACAGGCAACCTCTTCCCGAAAGAGAATACCGATGTATACAACCTCTCAAAGGCAAAGAAGACTGTTGAAGCAATGAAGGCTCAGGAAGAAGAAGTATGGCCCTACCTGCACCTGTTCTCAAAGCCGGACTCCAACGGAGATATCCTCTGGCTCCAGATCATAAAGGAAGGTCTCAAGCTCCGCGGTGTTGATGCGGGCTACTGCCGCAAGCCGGTGTTCTCGGATCTCCCCGATGAGACGATAGTACGTCTTAAGGATACTCTTAAGCACTTCGGTTACCTGGCATGATAGAAAAGACATTTGACGTAGTAGTAGCTGGCGGCGGTACGGCCGGCGTCATAGCTGCTCTTGCTGCGGCCAGAAACGGCGCAAAAACGCTTGTAGTGGAGAAGAACCGCTGCCTCGGCGGACAGTTCACCTCCGGAATGCAGGGCGCATGGGTCGGCTTCAGCGACAAACTCAACCGCTGCGTCGGAGGAATGACCTGGGAACTGAGAAACATCCTAAATGATATGGGCGCTATCGTGGATAAGGATCCCGACAAGGATGTCTGCTATCTCTATGATACAGAGGTCGCAAAAGTTGTCCTTGACGAGCTGGCCGAGAAAGAGCCGAATCTGACGGTTTACCTTAACACTCAGATTATTGATGTCATTCAGGACGGAGATACCGTTACCGGAATAGTGGTTGTTTCCGAGATGCAGATTGAGGAAATCAGCGCAAAGATAGTTATCGACTGTACCGGTGATGCCGCCATCTGCGCTAAAGCGGGCGCGACATACGATATCCGCGACGACAAAGAAATACAGCCCATGACACTCATCGGCAAAGTTGCCGGTGTTGACATGGAAAAGGTTGAAAAATACTACGAGGAAAATCCCCCTGTTGAAGACACGATGATGCCTCCGGCATGGCACGACTTCAGAAGCTTCCCCGGACTGATGCACTTCGGTCTCAAGGATGAGCTGAAAAATGTCGACCTTCCGGAAGACAAGGAATATCTGCGTCACTGGCTCGGTATTTTCACATCCACTCCGAATCCCGGCGAAATGACCATCAACTGCTCGGGAGCGCTTGAAGCGAACAGCACCCGCGGATTTGAAACCAGAACCGCACAGGAGAATTTCTCTCAGAAGTGCCTCTATGACGTCGCATGGGCAATGAAGAACTATATCCCGGGATTTGAAAATTCATATCTCACCGCAATCGCGGCTATGCTGGGAGTAAGAGAAAGCAGACGCGTAATTTGCGATTATGAAGTGAAATTCCAGGACTTCCTTGATGCGAGAGATTTTGAAGACAGCATCGGACGCGGCGCCATGCCCGCCGGATTCCATACTCCGGAAGGAGAAACAATGGTTGTGTACGATCTCGAACCGGGCACGTCAATGACAATTCCGTACAGATGCATGGTTGTTAAAGGCAAGGAAAATCTCCTCGTCGCCGGACGCTGCGCATCCTATGAAATAGAGGTCGCAAACTGCATCCGCTGCATGCCTCAGTGCATGGTAATGGGTGAAGCCGTCGGTACGGCTGCCGCACTGGCAGTCAAGAGCGGTGTAACAGCGCGTAATGTGGATATCAAAGCTCTTCAGGCGAAACTCACCGAAAACGGCGGAATTCTGTAATTCAAACTAATTGTAGTTATCACGGGAAACCGTGCAAAAAACGAAATAAAATTACAAAAAAAACAAAATGAAAGGAAACACAAAAATGAAAAGATTCTTAGCGATGATGCTTGCAGTTCTTACGGTGCTTTCTTTATGCGCTTGCGGAAAGACTGCAGAGCAGCCCGCACCCGCAGCAGCTCCTGCAGCAGCAGAGCCCGCAGCAGCAGAACCCGCAGCAGAACCGGCAACAGAAGCCTATGATTACACAGGCGAAAAGCTTATAATCTGGACCTGCCTCACTGCCGATGCTCAGTATGAAGTGCTTAACAAGCAGTTCACCGAGCTTGGAAAAGAAATGGGCGTTGAAGTTGAAGTCGAAAGACTGTCATTCAGCGAAATGATCCAGAAGCTTGCTACAGCTGCATCTTCAGGCGATGTTCCCGATATCATGCATGTTAACTTCGGCGGAACAGCTCAGCTCTATGCAGACGAGGCTCTTATGCCCGTAGACGGAATTATCAACACAATCGGTGCTGGTGACTTCTCTGATGCATACAAGAGAGTTCTTACCGGCGCAGACGGACACATTTACGGTATTCCCGACTGGGCAATGCACACCTCAGTCTGGTACCGCAAGGACCTCTTTGAGGAAAAAGGACTTGAGATCCCCACCACATGGGCAGAGTTCAAAGATACAGCCGTTGCACTCAATGCCGGCGACGATATGAAGGGATTCCCCGTACCTCTTGATGGTGTTCAGGTTGCAGCCCAGACACTTTACGAGCTTATGTGCTCCAAGGGAGTATACTTCCTCGATCCCAAGACAGGTGACTACATCTTCGACCAGGAGAAGGATCAGGTTGTAGAAATCATCAACTACATGGTAGACCTTTACAAAGCAGCATCTCCTGCAGGATCCCTTACATGGTCCTGGGGTGACTACCGCAATGCTCTTGCAGTTACCGGCACAGTCGGTATGACTCTCGATATGGGTGCCGTTATAGGCAACGCACAGGGCAACAATCCTGAAATGACAACAAAACTCGGCTGCTTCGACTTCCCGGGCGTTGACGGAAACAAGGTTGCTTCCTTCGGTTCCGGCTACTGCTTTGTCGGTACCAAGCAGGATGAGGCAAAGCGCGAAGCTCTTATCACTGACTTCCTTATAGCTCTTTACACTCCCGAGCGTGCAGCAGAGCGTGCACTGTCACGTCCTATGTTTGCATTCCCGTCCTACCTGCCCGCATTTGAAATCTACAAGGCATCCGAGAAGGTTGCAGACTTCCAGACAGAAGTTGATACCATTATGGACGCTTTTGAGAACAGCACATGGTACTGGTACGGCATGGAGAACGGACTTTCTCCGATGTCAGCTCACATTGAAGGCACAACAATCTTCGGCGAAGCACTTCAGGGTGCATGCGACGGAACATACACAGCAGAAGAAGCCTTCGATCTTATTAATGAAGACCTTGCAGCTTTTGCCGCAACAATGTAATCTGTAATAAGAAGCGAAATATAAAAAAGTAGCGAAATCTGTTGTTTGCATGCTGAGCATGTAAAAGATTAATTAACCGGGAGAGAACAATAATGGCTAATGAAAGATTGACTGGAAAAGGGAACGGAGTGCTTTCGAGTTACTCGAAACGTCACAAACTCATTGGATTTACCTTTGCGATTCCTGCCCTGATTTTTCTTCTCTGCTTTGTTCTCTACCCGGTTACCTATAATATTTATCTGAGTTTTACCGACACCTCGCTTTCGGCAAAAAAAGCGGTACACTTTGTCGGTTTGAAAAACTTCCAAACCATGTTTTCCAACAAGCTGTTTAAAAAATACTTCTGGAATACGTGCAAATGGACATTCTGGTCCGTGCTCGGACAGCTGGTGCTGGGCCTTGCCCTTGCGCTGCTGATATCGAGACCTATGAAAGGTGCTACGGCTATAAGGAGCTTTCTTCTTGTTCCTTATGTCGTGCCCGCTGTAACACTCGCCCTTGTATCCAAGTGGATACTCAACAGCGATTACGGAATAGTAAGCTACTGGTGCCAGCAGGCAGGGTGGCTTGACGCGAGACAATCTTTCCTGGCAATGAAGGGCCCGGCCATGTGGGTGGTAGTAATACTGAACGTATGGCGGTCATACCCCTTCCCGATGCTCATTTACTGGGCAGCTCTAAAAAACATTGACAACGAATTATATGAGGCGGCCATGGTGGACGGTTCGACCAAATGGCAGTCCTTCAGATATATTACCCTTCCACAGCTCAGAGGAACAACGGCGGTGCTTGTTGTGCTGAGAATAGTGTGGACCGCAACCTATTATGACCTTATCTACATGGTTACAGGAGGCGGACCGACGGGTTCGACAACCACTCTTCCGATTCTTATTTATCAGGCGTCTTTCGGTTCCAGCCAGCTCGGATATGCGGCAGCGATTGCAATGGTACTCGGTGTTCTGATGCTGATATGTATCATATTCTATATCCGAACCGGTGTGGTAGACGATAAAGAGGAGGGGGTACAGACAATGAAAGTTACCAGCTTTAAGAAACAGAAAAGACAGTCGGCAATAATTACAACCGTTCTTTTAATATTTGCCTTGCTGTTTGTTGGATTTCCTCTTCTCTGGATGGCACTGAGCTCGTTTAAACCCGGCGAGGAACTGTTTACGATACCGCCTCAGTTCATGCCGAAGAACTGGTCTCTTGAGTGGTATAAACAGGCTTTCGCAAACGAAAACGTTAAAAATTATTTCCTTAATTCCCTTAAAATCGCGGGAATAGTTATGATAATAGATATGATAGTGGGAACCCTCACTGCATACAGCCTTACACGTTTTCAGTATGCCGGACGCAAAGCGCTGATGATTGCAATTCTTGCATCCTACTGCATACCGCCTATCATGCTGATGCTCCCGCTGTATAAAATCATGGCGACCGTGGGACTTACCGGAAGTCATGTCGGCGTAATAATCGGACATCTTACGATAACCCTTCCGTTTTCGGTTTGGCTGCTGATTCCGTTTTACAAGAAACTGCCAAAAGAAATCGACGAGGCGGCTCTGATAGACGGAGCATCCGAATGGCAGGTCTTTTCGCGTATTGACCTTCCGCTGATCGTATCCGGAGTTCTTTCAACGGGAATTATGGCTTTCATTATGTCGTGGAACGAGTTTTTGCTTTCGAGTGTTCTTGTAAACAAAGAATCGATGAAAACCCTCACAGTGGGTATTTCAAACTACATAAGCTCCACACATATAGACTGGGGAATAATAATGGCACTCGGCACAATCACGACAGTCCCCGTAATAATACTGTTTGCCGCGGTCCAGAAGTACTTTGTAGAAGGTATGACCGCCGGTGCCGTAAAAGGATAAGAATGAATATGGAAATACCGCCGCATTTCTGCGACGGTATTTTGCTGAAAGAATTCGGGAGAGAATTATGAAAATACTGTTGTTCTGTCAGTATCCGGAAGGATACAACGATGATTTCCGCAGGAAAATTGCGGAACTGGCACTCGGAGCGGAAACGTACTACTATGATGAGATGTGGACGGAGGAAAGGTATCATCAGGCTCTTGCGGAAGCCGAGATTATTGTCGGACATTTTAATCCCGCAGATCTCCGCTACTGCAGGAATCTGAAGCTTATCCAGCTGGATATCGCCGGAGCGGATGCCTACATTCGTCATCCGGACCTTCCGGCAGATACGGTAATCTGCAATGCGAGCGGCGCATACGGGACTGTTGTCGCCGAGCATGCCGTTGCCCTTGCATTCGCTCTTTGCAGGGATATTCATATATATGCGGCGAACCGCCTTGAGCATAAATGGGATATGGTTGTTCCCGACAAACCGATAGAAGATTCAACGCTACTTGTAATCGGCGCCGGTGATATCGGATGCAAAGTGGCCGGGATAATGCGAAGGTCCGTCCGCAGAATAATAGGCGCCAGACGCGTAATCCGGGAGACACCGGAAGATTTTGATGAGATGATTACTCTTGACCGGCTGAACGAGTATATCCCTCAGGCGGATATCATCATCTGCGCGCTGCCGTCAACACCTGACACCGTCGGTCTTATGAATTCGGAAAGACTCGGTCTGATGAAAGAGGACTCCGTTATTGTTAATGTCGGCAGAGGCTCTCTGATCCCTATGGATGATCTGTACGAAGCCCTGAGCAGGGGTTCGATACGCGGTGCCGGAATAGACGTCTTTGAACAAGAGCCGCTGCCTCCCGGGCATCCGCTATGGAACTGCAGCAACATTATCATTACCCCGCACAGCGCGGGAAATGCAATGACCCAGACGAGCCCGACAAACATGAGAATATATGATATTATCTATAAAAACATTTCAAATTACATAAACGGCAGACCGCTCAGCCGGGTAGTGGATCCGGCGACTGGCTACAGAAGGACAATGGAGGGAGACTGATATGTTCAGCAAAGGATTTCACATTGATGACCAGCCAAAATACGAATCGGGGGATGTCAGCAGCAGAGTTCTGTCTTATGGTCCGGGGCTGATGCTGATGGAATGGCATTTCAAAAAAGAAGGCATGGTAACTCCTATGCACAGCCATTATCATGAACAGATCACTTTTGTGAAAAAAGGCAGCACCAAAGTTACATTTTCCGACGGTACCGAGCAGATTTTCAAAGAGGGCGAGTCAATATACTTTGCTCCGGACGAAGAGCATGCTCTAGTGACCATGGAAGATGACTGCGTTATGATCGATGCTTTCAGCCCGATGCGAATAGATCATCTGGAAAGGCACTCAAAATAGGACCTCAGTACACTACATGAAAAACCTCTGGCACTTGTGCCAGAGGCATTTTTTTATCATTATCCGGAAGACCGCTTAAAACAGGCGGGAGGACAATCAGTTCAGATAATCCAGATCAATTTCCGATGCGTTGCCGGAATCCGGCTTGCCCTGACGCATGTTGGATATCATGAGCCAGTCGTACATGACAAGCATCATCGCCGCACCGACGAGCATCACCTGCTGGCCGATATAGCGGCTGTCGGAAAGAGACATCAGGCAGCAGACGATGGCCATCATCGACCAGAACATCGCCCGCGGCCAGCTGGGGACGCCGAAGGCAAATCCAGCGACTCTGAAAAATCCAACCATGCAGCATGACGCCGTGATGAGCTCGACCACATATGACCAGCCGATGCTGGAAATTGAATTCTGCTTGTATGCTGTAATCAGCCAGAACGAGAAAAGCAGAATCGGAAATACCGACAGGAAGGAAACCAGGTTCAGGTTGTTGTTGAACGGGCGGTTTGCCGATTCAAGAATAAACGGGAAAGTAACCCCCGTCAGTGCGCCGAGTATTCCGAGAATATAGAGGAAGACTGAGTTTCTGTCAGCATCGCACTTCATCATAAGAAGAGCGGCACCTGCCATCATAATAACGGCAATTGCCCAGCGGAAGAACTTGTAGATTTTGCCTTCGTTCTTGTATGCCTTGAAGAAATTGCCGGGAACGAACCTGCGCTCTTTCCTGAATTTCGCTATAAAACGTAAAAAGACAAACGCCGAGGCAATAAGCAACGCCGGAACGGCGTAATTCCAGAAAGACGGATCGAAAAGACCGTCTTCATTTTTTGCGATCATCAGCTGCATCCATCTGACGAAAATACCGAAGGCACCGAGACCGACGGTGTAGCAGCTTATTTCTAGAGCTTTCGAATCCTGAAACATTATTTAATCCTTTCGTAGGTACAGAAGCGGTAATTGATACCGTTTTCGCTGAGAATGTCGCTTTGTTCCGTGCATTTCCAGCAGGGGTCGGCGTCAAGATCCGGGAAGAATCTGACCGATTCCGGACAGCAGTCAATCTTTGTAAGATATACCCTGTCTGTATAATCGAAGAACTGTTCGAAAATGCTTGCGCCGCCTATAACAAAACATCTGTCGTAGTTCGCGGCAAGGTCAAGAGCCTCCTGCGTGCCGTGCGCAATCTGGGCACCTTCGATATCCGTGTTTCTGCGTGTTACTACAATATTGTTTCTGCCCTTCAGGGGCTTTCCTTCCGGGAAATCCTCAAGGGTTTTCCTGCCGACGATAACGGCCGCGCCTTTGGTGAGGTCGCGGAAATGTTTTCTGTCGGCGCTCAGAACGACCGGCTGTGTTCCGCCGTCGCCAATCCCCCAGTCCGAATAGACCGCAACTATCGCTTCAATCATACGGCAACGGGAATCTTCTTTGTGAAGGGAGTGTACTCGTAATCCTCAAGCTTGAACGAATCAGCGGTGAACTTGTAGAAATCGTCGACAGAAGGATCAATTGAGAATTTTGGAGCCGGCTTTGCCGGATTCGTGATAATTTCCTCTATCAGGGGAACATGACGGTCGTAAATATGCGCGTCCGCAATCACGTGCACAAACTCGCCCGGCTCGAAACCGGAGACCTGGGCCATCATCATCGTGAGTACCGAATACTGCACGACATTCCAGTTGTTGGCGGCCAGCATGTCCTGGGAGCGCTGGTTGAGTATCGCGTTGAGCTTGTTTCCGGAAACGTTAAAGGTCATGGAATACGCGCAGGGATAAAGAGCCATTTCCGACAGGTCCGCGAAGTTGTATATGTTGGTCAGAATGCGGCGCGAAGCCGGGTTGTTTTTTAGGTCCCACAGAACCTTGTCGACCTGGTACATGTCTCCCTCGGGATAGTGGTGCTTGATACCCAGCTGATATCCGTAGGCTTTGCCTATGGAACCGTTTTCGTCGGCCCAGGAGTCCCAGATTCTTGCGGGCAGGTCATGGATGTTGTTGCTCTTTTTCTGCCATATCCAGAGCAGTTCCTCAATCGAAGTCTTCCAGTTGATTTTACGGATGGTAAGTATGGGGAATTCCTCGGACAGATCGTATCTGTTGACTATACCGAACTTCTTTACGGTATGCGCCGGCTCTCCGTCGTCCCATTTCGGGCGTACGTTCTGGTCAGTGTCCCATATTCCGTTCAGAAGTATATCCCTGCAGTTGCTGATAAATATCTCGTCGGCAATACTCATTGGTATAATCCCCCTAGTACAAATAGCTTTCGCGCTCGATTATCTCTATATCATCCGCGGTGTATCCGTATACACGTTCGGGTATATCCAGATTCTTGAATATCTCGTCTTCCGTCATTTCCCTGAAGCGGGATTCGGCATATTCCGGCGCGTAGAGCGCAAGAATTTCCTCGGCGGCTTCATGTCTGCGGTAAAGGTCGGCGTCGTGAGTCACGCCCTTTTCATAAAGATTTATAAACAGTCTTACGGCATCGAGACAATCTTTGCTGCTCTCGAGTCTCTCGACAAGGTCCGTGTAGCTGCGCTCGAGAGTCTGCGCGAGAAAGTCCACCTGCAGCTCGCAGTCTTCGAGAGGTTTTCCGGTTTCCACGGCCATTTCATACAGCAGATACTTGTAGCCGATGGCTGTCCACTGACAAAGGCCGAATCCGGTGCCGTTCGCGTTTTCAAGACCGAAATATGCAAACCTGTACATGGATTCGCGCGATGCCAGGCCCAGATCGTCCTCGATACTGTCGAGATAGAGAAGAGATTTGATGTAGTTGACCGATTCGTCTCCCTCGCATCTCCAGGGACACAGACGAGACTCTCTCGACATGTTGCCCATAATGGCGGCAATCGCGATGGGGTTGTCGAAATAAAGACTGAGCCTGTCGTAAATCATTTTTGCCCTGTCGCGCGGATTGTCCTGGTTGGGCCCGGGCTCCGGCGTGGGCTCAGGGGTAGGCTCCGGAGTAGGTTCGGGGGTCGGTACCGGCGTCGGCGCCGCAGTAGGCTCCGCCGTTGATTTGGGTGAAATGAAGTCCATAACCATGCCCTGCTGGGCGCACGCGCAAAGGGAAATCATGACGGACAGTATAAGAATTGTAAGTACAGTTCTTTTAAACATACTTAATTATTATAACTCAAATATGAAAGACTGTCATTAAAAAAAGCAGCGGAGCCGGACAAGAGTCCGGCTCCGGAAGGTTATTATTGAATCTGATTCTATACTGCGGGGACATATCCCGAGATTGCTTTCGGCAGCCACAGGGACAGATCCGGAATGAAGGAGATGAGAAGCAGCGCCACTATCATGCACAGATAGAACGGAAGCGTCGCTTTTACGACTCGCTCCATCGGCACCTTTCCAACGGCGGAACCGATGAACAGAACGGCTCCGACAGGAGGAGTGAGAAGACCGATGCCGCAGTTGAGAACCATCATGATACCGAACTGGATGGGATCGAGTCCGCATATCTTCGCAAGAGGAAGCAGAATGGGTGTGGCAATGAGAATGATGGGAGCCATATCCATAATGCAGCCGAGTATGAGAAGAATCAGGTTGATAAGAAGAATCATAATTGCTTTGTTGTCGGTGATGTTAAGAATCGCCTTTGCGGCCATATCCGGAACATGGAGGAGAGTAAGGCAGTTGCCGAACACGGATGAGGTCGCAATAAGAATAAGAACTATCGAAAGAGTCTCAACGCAGCTGTCGAGGACTTTCCAGACGCCTTTCCAGTTAAGTCCCTTGTAGATGTAAAGGGAAACTATCAGCGAGTAGATAACCGCGATTGCTGAGGATTCGGTGGCGGTGAACCAGCCGCCGACGACTCCGATAACGACTATAATGACAGCCGCAAGAGCCCAGAACGAACGCAGGAACTGTTTGCCCAGATTCTTGAGGGAGAACTTGTCGCCCTTCGGATAGTTGCGCTTGAGGGAAATGATGTAGGATCCGACCATGAGGGATACGGCGAGGATTGCTCCGGGAATGTATCCGGCAAGGAACAGGGAGCCTACGGATATTCCGCCGGCGGATGTGGCATAGATAACCATGTTGTGCGACGGGGGAACGAGAAGTCCCTCGCAGGATGAAGTGATTGTGACAGCGGTCGAGAAGTCGTCGTCATATCCTTCATCGACCATCATGGGGATGAGGATGGAACCGAGAGATGCGGTATCGGCAGCGGCCGAACCGGAAATGCCTCCGAAGAAATAGGAAGCGACGATGTTGACCATTGCAAGTCCGCCGCGCATCCATCCGACGCAGGCGTTTGCAAGGTCAATCAGTTTATCCGAAATGCCCCCTGTGCCCATGATGACACCCATGGTTATAAAGAACGGAACGGCCATCAGGGAGAAGGAACTTATGCCCTTGACCATGAGACGTCCGACATCCATAAGGGGAAGACCCATATAAAGCATGCAGAACACGGAAGAAAGACCGACCGCGTATGCTATGGGGAAACGTATAAGAACCATGAAGAAGAAGGTTCCGAGAAGTATCAATATGCCTAAACCCTGTTGAGTCATGCCTTTTCTTCCTCCTTTTCTACGGTTTGCTCAGCGCTCATGTCGTCCTTTACGAAGAAGGACTTGATATGTTCGTAGATTTTTTCGAACTCAAATATAATCATCGCCAATCCGGCAAGCGGAATCGGGAAGTACATCCAAAATTTAGAAAGCCACGGCAGTGAAATGAAAGAAGCTCTTGAACCGAGCGTGGTTGCGTACTGCCAGCCGACAACCAGCATGATTATTCCGAACACCAGGACGCAGACGTCCGCGAGCAGATTCAGAATCCTCAGAACGGATTTCGAAAGGTATCTGTCGAAAGCGGTCATGCGTATGTGCGCGTCGCGGCGGATAGCCAATGCGGCGGCAAGAAGCGCCATATAGCTCATGAAGGTAAGAACAATCTCTTCGCTCCACTTGGGGTCGGTGATAGCCGGAATGAACTGATGCACATAACGGCCGAGAACCGCATAGGAAGTGATGAGGATATCTGCGACAAGCAGAATTTTACATACAAACAGGATAACCTTGTAGGCCTTGTCGTAAACGGGCCTTATTTTATCCATCTTTTCAAAGAATTTCGGCATCGTTTTGCCTCCTAGGTAAAAGTAGGGGGACGCAGGGTTCCCTGCGCCCCCGTAGAGAGAAATCTTTATATGATTCCGGGTTGCCTATCAGGCCATTGCGAGAATCTGCTGGTAGATGTCTCCGAGCTCGCCCTTGGTGTAGTCGCCAATGACTGCGGAGCATGCTTCCTGCCAGGGTGCCTTGTCTTCGACATCGATGACATTGCAGCCTTCTGCCTCGAGGGCAGCACGGCACTCAGCTTCTTTTGCCTCAATGTTGGACTTGTCATAATCCATAGCTGCCTTTGCGGCCTGCATGATTATATCCTGCTGCTCTGCGTTGAGCTTGTTCCAAGCATTGTCGGAGATGATGATTTCGATTGCGCCGAGGGTGTGTCCGTCAAGAACGAGAGTATTTGCAACCTCGGGGAATGCGTTTGCCTTGTAGTTGAGGATGGGCTGCTCAGCACCGTCAACAACACCGGTCTGGAGTGCGCTGTAGAGCTCGGTGAACGGAACAACAGTTGCGGAAGCGCCGAGGCCTTCAACCATACCTACCATAACGGGGTCGTTGGAAACACGGATCTTTTTGCCCTTGAGGTCTTCAATGCTCTTGATTCCGAGTTCATCTTTGAAGAAGAAGTGACGTAAGCCTTCCTCGCCGTAGAAGATACCATGAACCGGGAGACCTACTTCCTGAGGCTCCATGAGGAATTCCTGAGCAAGGTCGGATGCTGCGAAATTCCAGAAATGATCACGGGATGTGAATGTGAACGGCAGGGAAAGGAGAGTTGCCTTGCTGCAGCCGTAGGAGCTGAGAGCAAAAGCGGAGATACGGGAGATGTCGATCTGTGTGGAACCGGCGAGCATGGAGTCGAGAACGTCGTTCTCAGAACCAAGAACGCCACCGGCCTGAAGGTCTATAAGGATAGTGCCGTTGGAGAGGGACTCAACTGCTTCTTTGAAAGCATTTGCGGTTCCGCCAACGATTGTGCCTTCAACAGGGTTGACTTCTGCGTATACGAGTGTGATGGGTTCTGCAGCCGGTGCTGCGGGTGCTTCTGCTGCTGCCGGTGCTTCTGCTGCTGCGGGAGCTGCTGCGGGAGCCGCTGCCTTCTGTCCGCATGCGCACAGAGCAAAGATCATAACAAAAGCCATAACAAGTGCAAGGATCTTTTTCATTAACTATTTCCTCCATTTAAAATTTGAGCAAAGTGCTCATAATACATAATTTAGAATAGCATAGTCCAGCCTTTCCGTAAAGCATAAACAGTGCTAAAAAAACGCAAATATTTTGTATTTTTTGCCCTCCTTCTGTGTTATATTTCTTATATGAGCAAGAAAAATGATAATGAAAACTCAATAACGATAACATGCAACATAACAGGTGACGATTTCGTGAGGTTCGCCAAGTACGACACCTTCAAACGCAAGAAAGCCTGGAAGTCGCCCGTGTTTTTCGCGCTTATCATGACGGGCTTCGCCCTGATATGCTATACGGTGCTGCGCGACCGCGAACAGTCGTCGCTGCTCGGTACCGTGCTTCTGGCGGTGGGACTCGTGGTGCCCTCGGTATGGTATTTCATGTACATGCGCTCACTGAGAGAACAGGTAAAAAAGATCGGCCTGAGAACATCAAAGGCCCAGTATTTCGTTATGTTCTCTCCTGACAGGATACATGTGAGCAAAGGCAAGGAGACGGCGGACTATCTCTGGGAGAACGTATACATGCTGGTATACGACAAAGACGTGAGCTATCTGTATGTGGACCCGCAGCGCGCGTTTCTGCTCCCGGACGGTGAAGGCATAAATGAGATGAAAGCCCTGGCGGAGCAAAAGCTGAGCGCGGATAAAATTATAAAAGCTTAACGCCTTTTTCACTCTGCGGACGTTATAGTATAGTTGTATTCAATATTGAAAATATATAACTACGGAGGACCGGTAATTATGAACAGTACTAAGAAATTTATGGATAAGGATTTCCTTCTCGAAACGGAGACGGCGAAATATATATTTCACGAATTTGCGGAAAACCTGCCCATAGTCGACTATCACTGCCATATCTCGCCTAAGGAGATCTACGAGGACAGACGCTTCGACAATCTGGCCGAGGTCTGGCTCGGCGGCAGGAACGATGACGGATCGTATTTCGGGGACCACTACAAATGGCGCCTTATGAGATCCGACGGCATAAGCGAGCAGTACATTACGGGCGGCGCCGACAACAAGGAGCGCATAAAGAAGTTCGCCGGAGCGCTGGAGATGGCCATAGGCAATCCGATGTATCACTGGTCCAATCTTGAGCTGCACAAGTATTTCGGCGAGACAGAAGCCCTTACCGAAAGCAACTCCGACGCTGTCTACGACCGCTGCGCCGAAAAGCTGCGCAACGATCCGGACATGACCGTGCGCGGCCTTATAAGGCAGTCGAAGGTCGCCTTCATAGGCACGACGGACGACCCCGTGGATACGCTCGAATGGCACCAGAAGATTGCCGCCGACCAAACCATAGAATTCAAGGTATGCCCGTCTTTCCGCCCCGACAAGGCCATAAACATAAACAAGGACGGATTTGCCGAGTATATGGAAAAACTTGCAGCGTCCGTCGGAAAAGACAGCCTTGAGAGCGCGGACGACGTGTGCGACGCACTCAGGCAGAGACTTGAGTTCTTCGCTTCTTGCGGATGCCGGGCAAGCGACCACGGTCTTGACTACATACCTTTTTGCGAATATACGGATGACGAAGCGAACGCCATTTTCAAAAAGGCGATGGCCGGCGAAAAGCTGAGCATCGGGGAAGCCGAAAAATACCAGACTAAGGTTCTCGTTTTCCTCGGCAGGGAGTACAGCCGCCTCGGAATAGTCATGCAGCTGCACTATTCATGCCTAAGAAACATGAACGGCCGCAGATTCAGGGAAATGGGACCCGACACGGGCTATGACATGATAGCCCAGAACACCTGCGGAGGAAGCGTCGCGCAGCTGCTGTCCGCCCTCGACGAGACGGACGAATGCCCGAAGACCATCATCTATTCTCTAAATCCCGCGGACAACGAGCAGATAGGAACCCTTCTCGGCTGTTTCCAGTCGGACGAGATTCCCGGGAAAATCCAGCACGGCTCCGCCTGGTGGTTCAACGACACCAAGTCCGGAATGGAAGCCCAGATAAAGAGCCTCGCCAACCTCGGGCTGCTCGGAAACTTCGTCGGAATGCTGACGGACTCAAGGTCGTTCCTTTCATATGCGCGCCACGATTACTTCAGACGCATACTGTGCAACATAATAGGCACATGGATTGAAAACGGCGAGTATCCCGCAGATATGGACTCGGTCAGAAAGATTGTCGAAGGCATCTGCTACTACAACGCCGAGCGTTACTTCAATCTCAAGTGACGGGCGAAAAAGAGCAAAACACCCTGCTCCGCTGCGTGCTGTTTACGTTCTTCGCCAGCGGAGCGGCCTGCCAGCCGCTGGGATCGTTCATACCGTTTATCCGTGATGCGTACGGCTTTTCCTACGACCTTTCGGGAGTGCTTCTTTCGTGCCAGTCGCTGGGCAACCTGTTCGCGGTTCTTCTGACGGGATTTCTTCCGCTGTACATCGGAAGAAGAAAATCCATTCTGACGACCTCCGTGTGGCTGGTTGTCGGGTACGCGATTTTCGCCTCCGGGATAGGAAAACCGGCCATACTCATACTAGCCTTTCTCATGACGGGAATAGCGCGCGGCGGCAACAGCAATTTCGCGAACACCATGGTTTCCACCCTGCCGGGTGACAAGGCGACGAGAGGATTCAATCTTCTCCACGGCTGCTTCGCGGTCGGCGCGCTTATAAGCCCTCTGGTCCTGGTCGCGGTGAGCGACGCGGTGCCGAAATACGGCTGGAGAATAATGGCGGGAATACTTATGCTTCTTTGCATAAGCAAGATGGCCGTATACGCGAAAATGCCCATACCCGAAATCCCGGAAAGCAAAAAGGGAATCAAGGGCACGGACAAGTCGTTTCTTAAAAACAGGCAGTTCTATCTCGGCGCTGCCATGATGTTCTTCTACATCTCCACGGAGTACGCGATAGTCGGCTGGCTCGTGACGTATTTCCAGGACGCCGGACTGCTGTCGGACAACATGTCACAGTACATGAACAGCCTCCTGTGGCTTCTTATATTCGCGGGCAGAATGCTCGGCGCGGTGATAATAGGAAAGAAGATATCCAGGGAAAAGCTCCTCATCATTGACGGATTCGGATTTCTCGCCTTCTTCCTCATTATGTTCTTCGCAAGGAGCACCTTGCCTATTATAATAGGTATCATCGGAGTGGGCCTTTTCATGTCGACGATATACACCTGCGCGTTTTCGTTCGGCAGCGAATGCATCAAGGGAAACGACCTCGGCTGCTCGCTCATGATATTCGCCGGCTCCGTCGGTGGAGTCCTGACTCCCGCGATAGTCGGACTCGTGGCCGAGAAGAGCGGCATCAGCGCCGGAATGGGCGTTGTCGCCGCATATGTGGCGATGCTTCTAATATCTATAATTCTGAGCGTGACACTACAGAGAAAAAACAGACAAGGAGAAAGTATATGAACAGCAAACAGTGGGAAATAATGAAAAAAGCCGCCGGGTGCGAAAAGCTTGACGCCGTGCCGGTGGGCATGATAGTCGACAGCCCGTGGATGCCCGGATACTGCGGAGTCAATACGATGGATTTCTACACCGACTTCGGAGTCTGGACGCAGTGCTACAAAAAAATAAAGGAAGATTTTCCCGAAGCCATATTCATTCCCGACTGGTGGGTCGAATTCGGAATGGCCTCCGAGTCCGGCGCCTTCGGGTGCAAGCCCAAGTTCTACGCGAACCAGCCCGTCTGCATAGACCATCTGATCGACGATGTCGACGATATAGACAAGCTCGTGCTCGGCGACCCAGACCCGAACTACGACGGACTTATGCCCCTTGCCCTAAACTACTACAGACACGTGAACGAAATGCTTAAAGACTCCGACGACAAGCCGAGGATGGTCGCGGCGAGAGGACCGCTCAACGTGGCCAGCTTCATCATGTCGGTGCCTGAATTCTGCATAGCGGTGAAGATATATCCGGACGAGACGAAGGAAATACTCAAAAAGATAACGAAGCTTCTCATAAAGTGGCTCAGGGCCCAGATGGACTGCCTGGACGCGGTCGAGGGCATACTCGTGCTCGACGATATCTGCGGATTTCTCAACGAGGACGACTATATGGAATTCGCCCATCCGTATCTCAAGGAAATATACGACAGCTTTGACGTGCCTGTGAAGATGTTCCACAACGACAACTTCAACAACGGCTACACCACATTCCCGCACATAGCCGATCTCGGAATAAACATATTCAATTTCTCGTTCAGCGCCGACATCACGAAGGCGAGGGAGCTTCTCGGTGACAAGGTATGCATTCTCGGAAACATCGCACCGAGGGACATTCTCCTGGAAGGAAGCCCGGAGGATGTGAAGAAGGCGACGGAGGATATACTCAGCCGCTACGGAAGCAAACAGGGTCTCATCTTCTCCGCGGGCGGCGGAGCCTCGCCCGGAATGCCGAAGGAGAATTTCCGCGCGATGATAGACGCCGCGAACGAGTGGAACGCGAAGAACTGATTTTAAAACCGCATACATATAATAAAGCAGGGAGCCGCAGCAAACGGATTTGCATGAGCTCCCTGCTTTTTGCTTTTGTATCAGAAGGCTTTTTCGAAATGTATAGGACCTGGACCTATGCATTCGAGCATACCGCTGTCGGCACTGCCCGTGAGAGTCAGACTGTTCCCGGTCATAATGCAGTCGAATTTATACTTCGCGTCGAAACTGACGGTCGAGCCCGAACAGGAATAACTGCCGCTGGCGCCGTTTTTCAGCATCTGGTCCATGACGTCGACTACGTATCCGAGAGCGTCCTCGAGCGTCGAGTCGCTGACGGCGCGCGAAATGATTTTTCCCACGCCTCCGGAACTGTCGAGAAAGTCCTTGGTCGCCTTTACGGCCCCGCTTCTCATCGACTTGTCCGCCCTGTCTATCTCCGCTGACGGGAAGCGGATGAAGTAATAGCCGTCCTCGGTGAATGTAAGCTCCGCGGGTACGATTATCTCCCCTATGCTGTCGTGGAGCTTGAGCCCCTTTATGCTCTCGAAGCTCCTGCAGACAACGGGGCTTATATTGAGCTGCCCCTTCCACACGCCGACTATACCGTAATCCGATGAGGCCGAAGACCTAAGTTTTTCGCGGACGCTGTCCGCAGCCTGGGACGAGGCGTCGAGCTCGACGTGCATCCTGTCGCCCACGGCGGAGACAACGACCTCGGCCTCGTCTATGGAAACGTTGTATCCGCTGCCTTCGAAGCAGGCGTTGAGAAAACCGCTGATGTCCAGCTTCCTGTTTACGACGGGGTAATCGCTGCCGCATCCCGAAAGCAGGATCATGACGAACGCGGAAAATATGCAGATTGTTTTCTTGTATTTCAAGGTATGACCTCCGGGGGAATATCAAAGCATTATTTCGCTCTTTCGGGCGCTTTCGTTAATAAGGTTGTTGAGCCAGCGCATCGGGTAATACAGGGCCAGCCCCAGAACTAGAAAGACCAGTGTTATGACAAGAAGCATAATAAGATCCCTGCCCAGATTGCTGCCGTAGGTTCCAGCGATGCACTCGCGCATCGCGTTCATCGCGTAGTTGAACGGCATGAACGGATAGAGCACCTGAAACACTTTCGGGACCACATCCACCGGATACGATCCGCCCGAGCCGGCAACCTGAAGCACCATTATGATGACGGATGCGCCGAGACCTATTTTCTCAAGCGAAAACAGAAGGGCGTAGTTGATCATAGAAAAGCAAAGTCCGGTAACGCAGGCGCTGAGCACGAAATAGCCGGGGTGCAGACAGTATATCCCGATGTAGTACAGATCGCCGAGCGAAGTGACTATGGCCTGAATCATGCTGACGGTGAAGAACAGTCCGTATCTTCCGAAGAATTCCTCCGGCATATTGAGATTGTCGGGCTGGTGCTCCTTTCTGACCCTCGCCTTTAAAAGCGCGGCGGAAAACAGCGCGCCGACGTACTGGGCGAGAACCGTGTAGAACGGGCTCATGGCGCTGCCGTAGTTTTCTATGGGATACATTACGAAGGTGTCCATCTTTATGGGAGACGCGAAATACGGGGCAATCTCGTCGGAGTTTGTCAGCATAGACTCGGACAGGGATTTGAGATACTCGCTGTCCCTGAGCGTTTCGAGAGTCTCGCTGATCGTTTCAAGCTCGATTCTCGCATTCATGATGTCCTTGCGGGTATCGTAGAGATTCTGCTCGAGGGTGTTGAGAGGCCCCATGGTGTCGAAAAGAATCACGGACAGATTGGAGGCGGTGTCCCCGGCGCCGCTGAACGCGGTTCCGGCATTGGTCGCCGCGGACTGGAGACTTCCAAGATTTCCGCTCATGGACTCGGACAGGCCGAGCGTGGACGAATAAAGTCTGGTAAGCACGACGCGTCTGTACTCGATGAGCCCTATAAACAGCTGCTCGCGCGTCAGGTCCCTGTCTCCGTCAAGGTAGGCCTGCACCATTCTGCGGAAATCTTCAGTCATTTCACCGCTGTGCTGGTCCGTGTACTGCTTGAGCCGTTCTTTCGCGGCTGCTTTCTCCGCGTCAGATGCGTTCGGGCTTGAAAGAACGGCGTCGACCGATGCCAGAGTTTCGTCCTCGCTTATAAGCTGGCTTTTGAGCTGGGCGTATGTGGACTCTGCCTGGGAGTTCAGAAGCTGGGCGTCGCTTGCAAGAGTGTTTGACAGATGCGCGCTCCGGTAGGATACGTCGGCGACGTTTGCGCTAAGAGTGCCGGTGTTGTACATCAGGCCCTCCGTGGCGTCAAGAAGACGGCAGGAAGAACCCAGCAGACCTTCGACCTCCTCGAGCTTTACGCTCAGTGACTTGGTCTTGTCGCACAGATTGGCGACCGTGCCCTCGTAGTCCACGCCGTTGGCGTCGAGCACTTCGAGCACATTACCTATCACCGAGGCTATGGTCTCGACGAAGGTGGCGTTGACCTGCTCCTGCACGGCGGTTTTGGCCTTGCCGGTAATCTTCGGGGCAATGGCGTTTTTCTTCTCGTTTTCGTAGTAGACGATTTCGGGGTGTTCGAAATCCAGAACGATGAAGCTCAGCACGTCCTCGGTGAAGCTCTCGGGTACGACGAGACCTGCGTAGCAGTCGGCACTGTCGACGCGCCGGTAAACTTCATCCTCGCTGTCGACGAACACCCAGCCGATAGCGTCGTTTGCCGCAAGTCCGTCCATGACCTTCTGCCCCACGTTCAGCTGCAGACCGAGAATGTCCGCGCCCTTGTCCTCCGAAGCGACGGCGACGCGGATTCTTGACGTGGCGGACGGCCCGTAGGGGTCCCAGTTGGAGAATATGTTGAACCACGCGTAGAGACACGGAACGACACACAGTCCGAAAAGGATAACGACGGCGACAACGGACGAGAATATCCGCTTTGCGTCGTTGCGCCATATGTTGAATATGTTTCTGAAAGAGATATGCATTATTTCTTTTGATCGTCTTCCTGCTGTTCCATTTCCTCTTCGATGTAGTAGTCGGAGAGGATGTCGTCCACGCTGTAGCCGCTGTCCGGAGTTTCGTCCGCAGCGGTTTTGCCGTTACGGGCGCGCGAGCTCTTCTCGCGCATCTTTTCGCCGAGAGAATCCCTGGCGTCCTTCACGATTTCCTCGAATTCCTCGAGCTTCTCCTCCTGCCTCTCGGCCTGCCTGTCAAGATAGTCGGTGTTGACAAGCCTCAGCCTGCCCAGAGAGTATTCCTCTCCGCGCAGATTCTCGAGCGTATCCTGCATGCGCTTGTCAAAATAGCCCACAAGGATCAAAACCAGCGCAAGTATAAACATTGCCACAATCCAGATAAGAAGCGCGACCACCTTGTTGCCGCTGGTAATGGCAAGGAGAATATACAGCACGATCGGAAAGGCGCAAAACGAGATGAGCCCTATTTTTATTATTAGCCGGCACGTTTCGTGAGAATGGGTGATGTACTTTTCAAGCTCGGTATAGGCGCTGCCTTCAGGGCGCGCTTCGGTGCCGCTTCTGATTTCACCGCTGTCCATCACAGCACCCCCGTTTCGGACATCTCTTCTTCGACATACTCGTTTATCTTGATGAAGGGCTTTCTGACGAAAAGACCGATCAGAAGACCGCCTACGGCGAAGAGCATGAGCTTGAGAAGATTGACCGCGTAGTCGTGTCCGTAAAATCCGCATATGGCCTCACGCATGGCCTCTATGCCGTACGGGAAGGGGAACAGCAGATACAGGCTAGAAAAGATCTTTTCAAGGATTTCGATGGGATATGTTCCGCCGGAACCCGCAATCTGCAGAACCATGACGACGACCACGATAGCCTTGCCTATGTCCCTGAAGGCAATAACCAGCGAGTAAATAAGGCAGGTGAAGGCAAACGAGGTAACCGCGCCGGCAAAGAAGAACCAGCCGGCGTGCTTGCACGTGACGCCGAGAAGGAGAATGTCTCCGGCCAGAATAATCGCGGTCTGGATTTCGTTGAGAATGAGAAATAGCAGAAACCTTGCGAAGAATATCTCGGTTTCCGTTACGTTCCTGAGCCGCCTCGGTTCGGCCTCTATCTTGAGTATTGCCGCGAGAACGACGCAGCCGACCCAGATGGCGAGCGTCGAATAAAAAGGCGTCATCGCTGTGCCGTAGTCCGCCACGGGGTAGAGCACCTCTGTCCTGACGGTGACCGGGCATGCGAAGAACTCGGCGAAGTCCCCGCTGTCCCCGCCGAACATTGTGCTGACGGTTTCGGTAATGTCGCCGTCCCTTACGGACTCCGCCTTCTTTATAAGGTTGTCCATCGTCTTTACCAGCTCCGCGAGCGCGGTCCGAAGATATACGAGTGTACCGTCGAGAGCGTATATGGTGTCCGCGGCCGAGCGCATGGTCGGGTCGATGGAGTCAACCGTCAGGCTCAGGCTGTTTATTACGGGAGCGAGGTTCTCGGTAAGGTCCGAGAGCATATTGAAATAGGTATCGATGGTCTTGTCTATGGATACGTTCAGGCTCTTGAGATTCGTAAGGTCGTCCTTGAGCATATATAAGAGCTGCTCTTCCGGAGGAGCCGTGCCGCCGGACGCTGCCAGAGCCATGGTTTCGATAGAGCTTCCGGCGTCTATTATCTGCTGGCCGTAGGCGGGAGAGACGGCGTAAATGTCGTTGCCCAGCGACTGAAGGTTCTGGGAAGAGCGGATAATGCTGTCGTATGCGGCCGCCGCAGCGTCGGCGTCGGCGGTGCCCAGAGCGGGAAGACCGCCGAGGGCGGCAAGCAGTTCGTCTATCGTGCTGTTGACGGCCGGCACGATGTCGGTCTTGTACTTTGTCCTCAGGTATTCGATGCCGTTGTCGACATTCTGCACGTGCGTTCCGGCATCGCCGAGCCGGTCGGATACGTTTCCGGTGCTCACGTTTGCAAGCTTCGCTGCGAGCGAGGTGCTGTTGTCGCTGAACTTTTCAAGCGACGAGTCGACCGCCGCAAGGGAAGAGCGGATGCGGTAGAGAAAATCTATTGCCTTGTTGCCCGTGTCCTCGGCATCGACGTTCTCGAGAGCATCGCCTATTTTGGAAAAGACAGTGTCGAAAACGACTTCGAGATACTGCTCCTGAATGCTCTGGTTGACCGTCGATGCGGCGGTTTCGCTTATCTTGTCCGCGACGGCGTTGAGCTTGTAGTTTTCGTAGAAGGTGATGGTAGATTCGCTGTTCTGTATGGCGGAACCTATGTCATACATGTTCCGGGTGAAATTTTTGTGCAGAACAATAGCACCATAGCATTCGCCTGCTTCGGCGGCAGCTATGGCCCGGTCGGAATCTTCATATACGATAAAGTTTATGCTGTCCTTCTCGGCCAGACTCTGCAGCACGGTGTCGCCCATGTTGACATGCTTGCCTTCGAGATCCGTCCAGCCCACATCGTCGGAAGCACAGGCAATTTTTATATTGCCTGTGTTTCCGTAGGGGTCCCAGTTCGCGAAGATATTCAGCCATGCGTAAAGTGCCGGAATTATGGTTATGGCGATAATGATCGCCATTGCGAAGAACTGGCGGGACAGTGCTTTAATGTCTGCTTTGAATATGCTGAGGATGTTTCTCATTTAATGAGTGCGCGCTTTTGCCGGTATACGGCAGTTTCCTTTCATGCTCTATTGAGATACGGACAATTTCACTCAGAACCGGTTTCTCCGGGGCGGCAGCCGCACCGGAAAAATTAAGACTTGAAATTATTACTCATCTGTGTATTATTTTATATGTGTGTATTATTTTTTCAATGGACAAAACAGCCCGAAACTGTTGCATATATCACACGGAAACAGTAATATGGGAAACAACAGGGGCTGTTCCAATATATAATATGGTAACAAGAGGCATCGGAAGATGGAAAACACCGTTAAGAAAACCGACCACAGGATAATAAAGACCAAGCGCGCCATTTACAGGGCGATGACGCAGCTTATTGCCGAAAAGGACATAACGGAAATAAGCGTGAAGGAAATTTCCGAACTGGCGGATATAAACAGAAAGACCTTCTATAACTACTACTCGAGCATCTACCAGCTGGAGGAGGAACTAGAAAACGAAATAGTCGCCTATTTTGCCGATCTTATAAAATCCATAGACTTCTATCAGGCGCTGGCAAATCCGGCCATCGTTTTCGACAAGCTCCACGAGACGATACTGCAGCACGCGGAATTCGCGGACGTGCTGTTCAGCTCGAAGAGCAACTATTCGCTTGTAAACAAGGTGCTGAACAAACTCATCGAAATGACAAGCGACGCTGCGGTCGAGAATTTTTCCAGCAATCCCGTAAAGACGGAGTACATCACGAGATTCATTTTCGCCGGAGAAATCTCGGCGTATCAGGCATGGTACAATTCGGACCGCAAAGTTCCGCTCAGGGAGATATCCCAGACGATTGAAGCCCTTTGCACGAAAGGACTCGACGAGCTTATAGCCGAATCGAAAAAATAATCCGCAATTAAAAAATGCATAGAATTAAAAAATCAGGGCTGCATACGCAGCCCTGAAGTCGTTTTCCGGGTCTATCTGGTCGCAACTTCGTGCAGCACTTTTCTCAGCGCGCCGGGTCCTTCGAGAATTCTTGAATAGTAGTCCGCTATTTTGCCGTAAAGAGGAGTTGCTGTAAGGTCCGCTCCGAAGATCGAAACGTCGGAGAGTATGGAGTCGATTCCGCCCTCGAGCTTCTGCTGGAGCTCCTCTATTCTCGGGTCCTCGCTCAGTTCGAACGCTTCGCCGTTGTCGTCAGTGGCGCCGAGGTAGCGCAGCCATGCGGCGATGGCGAAGGGGATCGCGTCGAGGTCGTCAAGACTGAGAGTGTCGGAAGCGAGATATGACTTGATGGTTTCGCCGAAACGGACGGGAACCTTCTGGGATGTGTCGCAGGCGATTCTCTGCGGCATGTCCGGAATATACGGGTTGGGAAGACGCTGGGTGAGAACTTCGTTCAGAAATTCCTCCGGATCGATGATGCCGGGATTCGTAACGACCGGCATGCCCTCTTTGAGACCGATCTTTTCAACGAGAGCCTTGAGGTCGGCATCCTCCATCTCCTTGTATATGCGGTCGTAGCCGAGCTGGCAGCCGAGAACCGCAAGAGCGGTATGCAGAGGATTGAGGCAGGTCGTTACCTTCATGCGCTCGGTCATGTTGACCGTGTCGCGGTCGGCGAGATAGACGCCGGCCTTTTCAAGCGCGGGTCTTCCGTTCGGGAAACGGTCCTCGATAACGAGATACTGGGACGATTCGCAGTTTACGAAAGGTGCCACGGGCGCGCCCTTTTCCCTGGGAATGATTGCCATATCCTCGATGCCGAGTCCGGTGAGCTGTTTTGCTATGCCGTCGTTCGGGCGGGGTGTGATCTTGTCTATCATGCTCCAGGGGAAGCTTACGACGGACTCGTCGTTGAGATAGTCAACGAAGCCCTGATCGACGTCTCCCTTTTTGAGCCAGCTTTCGGCGAGGCCGACCACGGAGTTTTTGAGTTTTTCGCCGTTGTGGCTGCAGTTGTCCATGCTGACAACGGCAATCGGGAAGGCACCCGCTTTGTAGCGTTCGTAAAGCAGGGCGGCGACTTTGGCCATGACGGATTTCGGGGCTGAGATATCCTCGGCGTCGAAATCCTTCACGTTGTAGCCCTTTTCGGTGATGGTGAAAGTGCACATCTGAAGATCGGGGCAGGTGAAGATTTCCCTGAGACGCGCAAGGCTGCCGGCCTTTGCCCAGTCGGCATGAACGGCTTCGGCGATGGAGGCTACGACTTCCTTCTTCGAAGAGCCGTCGGCGTAGAGAGAAACCAGAAGAGTGAGGTTGTCAAAGGGGTTGTAGACTTTGACAATCTGGTCGCCGTCGGATGAATCCACGGCAACTATGCCCTTTTCGGCAAGGCCCTGGTTAAGAAGCTGGTTCTGCAGATTGGCTATGTAGCCGCGGAAGATGTTGCCGGCACCGAAATGAACCCAGATGGGATCCTTTACGGTTGCCTCCTTCATCTTTTCGATATCATAGGAGGGCAGAGCGACGCCGATGGATTCCCATGCGGCTTTTTCGTTTTTTATGGAGTCCAGTTTAAGTTTCATAGCTGAAAGTCTCCTGTCTTATTTATATTTCCGATAAATATGCTAACAACTTTCATACGGCATTTCAAGTTTATTTTGGAAATGCTGCTTTCTTAACGGGATATTGGCACAATACATATGAAACGAAGCGCTTATTTGTATTGTAAATGAATGCCGGCATAGTTTATAATTGACTATGTATGGAAAGAACGATTACAGCTCAAAACAGGGAACTTCTCTGGAAGGCAATGCGCCGCAACGGCATGGAAATCGCCATGCCCTGCGGAGGCACGGGCAAGTGCGGAAAATGCACGGTAATACTTGACGGCGAGAAGGTAAGGAGCTGCAGCACATACATCGAAGGCACGCACACCGTGGTATGTCAGGACGGTGACGCAGGCGTGATTCTGGCAGATGCCCCATGTGAGATTGAAGCGTCCGGAAACAAAAAAGGTCTCGGAGCCGCCGTGGATCTCGGTACGACGACGCTCGTTGTAAGCGTATACGACCTTGAAACGGGCGCCCTTATTAAAACCGAAAGCTGCTGGAACTGTCTGAAGACATACGGAGCGGATGTAATAAGCCGCATCGATTACATAAAGAACAACGGCGCGCTTAGTGAGCTTTCGCTTAAGATAAGGACACAGGTTGCGGACATTACCGCTCCGCTCGGCGTCAGAAGGATATGCGTTGCGGGCAACACCGTGATGCAGCATATCTTTGCCGGAATCGACCCGTCGTCAATCGCGGTTTCGCCGTTTGAGCCGAAGACACTTTTTGAAGGCTGTACGGACGAACTCGAAGGCGCGCAGGTGCTGTATTCCCCATGCGTCGCGGGATATGTCGGCGGAGACATAACGGCGGGAATACTTGCTTCGGGAATCGCCGGAAAAGAAGGCAGATATCTATACATCGACGTCGGCACGAACGGCGAGATGGCACTCGGGGGAAAAGACGGCTTTTTGTGCTGTTCGTGCGCCTGCGGACCGGCATTTGAAGGCGCGCAGATAAGCTGCGGCATGCCCGGACTTGAAGGCGCCGTAAGTCATGTAAAGCCAGACGGTGACAGACTTGCCGTCGAGACCATAGCGGACGCAAAGCCGGCGGGAATCTGCGGATCCGGGCTTGTGGATCTCGCAGCGGCTCTGCTGGCGAGGGGTGATATGGACGGGACGGGCCGGCTGTATCCGGGCGAGGTTGAAATCGCGGACGGAATCGGCATCACGCAGTCGGACATACGCCAGCTCCAGCTTGCCAAGGCCGCGGTCAGGGCGGGGATCGCCGTTCTGATGAAAGAGAGCGGAACGGAGTTTGAAGATATAGACAGCCTCGTGCTGTGCGGGGGATTCGGAACCTTTCTCGATACTGACAGCGCATGCGCCATAGACATGCTGCCGAAAGAGCTTTCGGGCAGGACCGTATCGTGCGGGAACACGTCGCTGAGAGGCGCGGCACTCGCCCTGCTCGATGACGGCGGATTTGAAAAGGCGCTGGAAATAAAAAACAAGTGCAAATATCTTGAGCTTTCCGGAAACGGGAATTTCGATGATGAATATATAGAACATATGACATTTGGGGAGGATATCTGACATGAGCAAACCGATACTGCTTGACGGCGCGTCAGGAACAGGTCTCTGGGAAATCGCAGAGAGAAACGGCGTAGCGAAAGACCCTGTCTGGAAGTACAACGTCGAACATCCGGACTTTGTGGCGGAGCTTGCAAAAGGCTATATCGACGCAGGCTCTGAGATTATTCTGGCAAATACCTTTTCGGCGAACGGACCTTCGGTAAAGAGAAGCTCAGCGTACAGCGTCGAGGAGATTGTCGTGCCCGCGGTGGAGATCGCAAAATCCCAGACGGCGGGAACGAACGTGAAAGTAAACCTGAACATAGGCCCCCTCACAATGCTGCTTGAACCCTACGGCGATCTTACCGAGGAGGAAGCGGAGGAAATCTTCACCGAGATAATCGCTCCCGGCATCCGCGCCGGAGCAGACGGCGTCACGATCGAAACCTTCATGGATATCGAGATGATGAAAATCGCGGCAAGAGTCGCATGCTCGTACGACGTGCCGGTTCTGTGCTCGATGTCGTTCGAACAGGTCGGAAAGACGATGTTCGGAAACAGCGTGGAAGACGTCATTGAAGGACTGAGCGAATTTCCCGTTGCGGGCATAGGCATGAACTGCTCGGTAGGCCCCGAATCCGCGATACCCATCATAAAGGAATTCGCGGAAAAGACGGATATTCCCGTAATAGCCAAGCCGAACGCTGGCCTGCCCATAATGTCCGACGACGGAAGCGTCTCCATCGCGTACACCGCGGAGCAGTTTGCCGCCGACATGAAGGAAGTCGTACCCTACGTCGGATACCTCGGCGCATGCTGCGGGTCCAACGCATCGTATATCCGCGAACTTAAAAAACTTTTGGGTTAAGGAGAATCACATGAGCGAAGTATTAAAGGAAATGAGCGAGTTCCTGCAGAAGGGAAAGGCAAAGGAAGTGCAGGCACTTGTCCAGCAGGCGCTTGACGAGGGAATGGATACCATGACGATACTCGAAGAGGGACTGCTCGCCGGCATGAACATAATAGGCGAAAAATTCAAGAACAACGAAATCTTCGTTCCCGAGGTTCTCGTAAGCGCAAGAGCCCTCAACAAGGGCACCGCGATTCTGAAAGCCAAGATGCTCGAAGACGGCATTGAGGAAAAGGGCACGGTCATACTCGGAACGGTAAAGGGCGACCTTCACGATATAGGCAAGAATCTCGTGAGCATGATGATGGAGAGCAAGGGACTTAAAGTCATAGACCTCGGAGTCGACGTACCGACCGAGAACTTCATCAATGCGGCCAAGGAGAACAACGCCGACGTCATCGCCATGAGCGCGCTTCTGACGACAACCATGAACGAAATGAAGGCGGTAGTCGAGATGGCGAGAAAGGAATGCCCGGACGTAAAGATAATGGTCGGCGGAGCGCCGGTAAGCAAGGCGTTCGCGGATTCCATAGGCGCGGACGCGTATAACGGCGATGCCACATCCGCTGCGGAAACGGCACTCGCGCTCTGTGTCGGCTGATATATAAAGCCGGTATCGCGGGAATCGCTGCAGCCGGTACAGAAAAGTTTTCTGCAATTTCAGCGAGCGGGAAGAAAACCGGGCGCAATTCATCTGCGGATTATTCATTTTAATGGAATCGAAAAGCATAATAAACAGTTATGCCCGCAGATATTTGTGCATATTTCCACCCGGCAATATTATTTACGGAAAGCGTTTTCTGCTGTAGCATTCTATCCGGTAAAGCATAAACAACAGGCAACAAAAAATAAACGCGGATACCGTTTTGCGAACGGATTTGTGAAAAAGGAGAATCATATATGTCTATTAAGGTAAAAGAAAACTGCAAATATGCTCTCGCGTGTGTAACATCGATGGGTGTACGCATCACGCCGGCCGACCGCATGGCGGTACATAACAGCAACCAGTTCTATCTGCAGGCCACATCCGCCGAGACGAACGTTCTCAACGTGGCGTCGTCGCTCGGCATGAAGTGTCTTGCAATGACAAAGTTCGTCGAAGGAAGCCCAATCGCCGAATTCATAAAGAGCCAGCTTCGCGCAAGGAACATCGACTACGTCGGCAGGGAAGTCGCCCAGGGCGGACCCTGGGGCTACCGCCACCAGTTCAACATAGCGGATTCCGGCTTCGGAATGAGAGCACCCCGCGTCTGGAACGACAGGGCTGGAGAAGTCGGAAGGACGATCTGCGCTGACGACTTCGACCTTGAAACAATCTTCGGGACCGAGGGAGTGGGCATTTTGCATCTTTCGGGTCTCATAGCCGCGATGAGCGAGCAGACGACGGAGACCTGCGTGAAGCTTGCCGAGACCGCAAAGAAATACGGCACGCTCGTGAGCTTCGACCTCAACTACCGCGCGACATTCTGGAAAGGCCGCGAGGAGGAACTGAGAAAGGCCTTCGAGCGCATAGCGTCTCTTGCCGACGTGCTTATAGGAAACGAAGAGGACTTCCAGCTCTGCCTCGGATTCAAGGGACCCGAAGCGGGCGGAAAGGATCTGGCGTCCAAGATAGAGAACTTCAAGGCCATGATCGACCAGGTCAGGGAGAAATACCCCAATGCCGCGGCATACGCGACCACGCTCCGCCAGGTCATTTCGGCCAACGAACACCTCTGGGGCGCAATCATGTGGGCGGACGGCGAGTGGTACGTCGAGGAGCCGAGAGAAATTCCCGTCATGGACCGCATAGGCGGCGGCGACGGATTCTCGGCAGGTCTTCTCTACGCCATACTCAAAGGCTGGGAGACACCCAAGTGGGTGCAGTACGGCTGGGCTTCGGGCGTTCTTGCCGTCACAAGCCTGAACGACTACGGCGAGCCCGCCGACGAAAAGCAGATCTGGGACATCTACGCCGGAAACGCGCGCGTACAGAGGTAACAAGAGTATGAAAAAAGCAGACATAGGTATAATCGGTCTCGCCGTTATGGGCGAGAACCTCGCGATGAACATGATGAGCAAGGGCTTTACCGTCGCCGTGTACAACAGAACGACCGAGAAGGTCGACGCGTTCGCATCCGGCCGCGCAAACGGTATGGAAGTCATTCCCTGCCACAGCCCCGAGGAACTTGTCGAAACCCTCGAAAAGCCCCGCAGGATATTCATGATGGTCAAGGCCGGCAAGGCCGTGGACGATCTTATAGACCAGCTCATTCCCCTGCTTGAAGAAGGCGACATTCTCATAGACGGCGGCAACAGCCACTTCCCCGACACGATGCGCAGATGCGAATATGTGGAATCGAAGGGACTGCTGTACGTCGGAACGGGCGTGTCCGGCGGCGAAGAGGGAGCGCTTAAAGGCCCATCCATGATGCCCGGCGGATCTCCCGCGGCCTGGGAGCACGTAAAGCCCATATTCCAGGGCATATGCGCCAAGGTCGAGGACGGCACTCCCTGCTGCGACTGGGTCGGCGAAAACGGCGCGGGCCACTTCGTCAAGATGGTCCACAACGGCATAGAGTACGGAGACATGCAGCTTATATGCGAGGCCTACCAGCTAATGCGCGACGGACTCGGCATGACATGCGACGAGATGCACGAGGTGTTCGCAGACTGGAACAAGACGGAGCTCGAGAGCTACCTTATAGAGATTACGGCCGACATACTCGGCTACAGGGACGAAAACGGCGAGATAACCGTGGAAAAGATCCTCGACCGCGCGGGACAGAAGGGTACCGGAAAATGGACATCGGTAACCGCGCTCGACGAGGGCATTCCCCTCACGCTCATCTCCGAGGCGGTGTTCGCCAGATGCCTCTCCGCCCAGAAGGACGAAAGAGTATCCGCCGCAAAGATATATGGCAGAACAATCCCCGAATTTAAGGGGGATAAAAAGGAATTCATAGAAAATATCCGCAAGGCGCTCTACGCCAGCAAGATAATCTCCTACGCCCAGGGCTATGCGCTCATGCGCGCCGCCGCCCAGACATACGGCTGGAACCTCAACTACGGCGGAATCGCTCTCATGTGGAGAGGCGGCTGCATAATAAGAAGCGTCTTTCTCGGCAAGATCAAGGACGCGTTCACGGCAAATCCCGGACTTGAGAATCTGCTCGTGGACGACTACTTCGCCTCGGTCATGAAGGAACTCATCCCCGCGTGGAGAAAGACCGTGGCCTACGCGGTCGAAGCCGGAATCCCGATGCCCGCGTTCTCGTCGGCCCTGGCGTATTTCGACGGCTACACCTCCGAGTGCCTGCCGGCAAACCTGCTGCAGGCGCAGAGGGACTATTTCGGAGCGCACACCTACGAAAGAACCGACTGTGCGCGCGGCGAGATGCATCACACCAACTGGACCGGACACGGCGGAAGCACGGCCTCGTCCAGCTACAACGCCTGAGGTGGAACCGATGGACATAAACGCGGTCGCATCGCGCGCCGAGGGACTCAGCCCGGAGGAAATTAAGCAGGCGCTCGTAAAGTCGCTCGAAGGCAGAAACATTAAAAAGGCGCTCATAATCCCGCCCGACTACACGAGGTATCACTCGAACGCGGGATTCATAAGCAATACATACTACCATCTTCTTACCGACGCGGGAGCCGAAGTCGACGTGCTCCCCGCACTCGGCACGCACGCGCCGATGACGGCAGAGCAGATCGATGACATGTACGGGGACATCCCGAAAGAGAAGTTCCTCGTCCACGACTGGAGAAACGACGTCGTGAAGCTCGGCGAGGTTCCGGGCGACTACATAGCGGAGATAACCGAAGGGCTCTGGACCGACCCCGTCAGCGTCGAGGTCAACAGGCTCGTGATGGACGAAAGCTACGACATCATAATCTCCCCGGGACAGGTTGTGCCCCACGAGGTCATAGGAATGTCCAACCACGCCAAGAACCTGTTCGTCGGCGTGGGCGGCTCCGACATGATAAACAAGTCGCATATGGTCGGCGCGGTCTACGGCATGGAGCGCATGATGGGCAAGGACTTCACTCCCGTAAGGAAGATCTTCGATTACGGCATGGAGCACTTCCTTAATGAAAGGCCCATACTCTTTGCCCTTACGGTCACCACCGCGCCGGGCGGAAAGATCCGCACCCACGGCCTGTTCATAGGCGAGGGCAGAAGCTGCCTTGAAAGCGCCGTGAAGCTCGCGCAGGAGAAGAACATAGACTTTGTCGAAACCGGCATAAAGAAATGCGTCGTGTATCTCGACCCGTCCGAGTTCAAGAGCACATGGCTCGGCAACAAGGCCGTGTACCGCACGAGAATGGCGATGGCCGACGGCGGCGAGCTGATAATCCTCGCGCCGGGCGTCGAAAAATTCGGTGAGGACGACCAGGTCGACGTGCTTATCCGCAAATACGGATACCGCGGAAGACTTCACACGCTTGAGGAATTCAACAGACCGGAAAACGAAGACCTACGCGCCAATATGGGCGCGGCCGCGCACCTTATCCACGGCTCGTCCGACGGAAGATTCTCCATAACCTACGCGGTGCAGAACATAAGCCGCGAGGAGATAGAGTCCGTGGGATTCATAAGCGCGGACTATGCCGAGACGGCGGCCAGATACGACCCGGAAAAACTCAGCTACGGCTACAACACGGTCGACGGCGAGGAGATATACTTTATTCCGAACCCCGCGCTGGGGCTCTGGATCAACAGGGAAAAATTCGAGGCTTGAGAGGAAATACAAATGAAAGAACAGCTTGTTAAGTTTATAGAAGGCGGATTTACCGATTTTGAAGGATGCGGGATTTATCCGAAATCCCTCCACGACTCAGACGGCTGCAAATGCTTCGCCGCGGACTTCGGCGACAGGGACGTCATAGTCGGCACCAAGTGCTACGGCTTTGAAGGCGAAGATTTCGAAGCCGCGGGCGCTCACTGGACCGCAGGCGAGCAGACTCACGCCAACGCGGTCATACTGAGGGAGAAATTCCCGTTCACCGCGCCGTGCTCTGTGCTCAAGCGCGACCGCAGCGTGGGCGTAGGCGACAGGCTGGGAATCGCGACACCCGGACACATCAGGGTGTTCGAGGACTACGACGCGTATCCCGTGCTCGCCCAGCAGTCGATAAGAGAGCTCAACCTTACCGGAAGAACCTTCGAGGACGTTCTCGACTGCGCCACCTTCGCGGTGTTCCGCGAGAACTTCACCAGGGGCTTCGGCGCTGACGGCGACCATCTCAAGACCAACGAGGAAGTCGAGTACGCGATAGGCTGCGGCTATACCATGATCACTCTCGACTGCTCGGAGCATATACGCAACGACGTCGGGGACCTGAGCTTCGACGAAGTTAAGGCGCAGTACAAAAAAGACCCCGCGCTTGAGGAAAAGTACCTCGGAAAGACCTTCGAGGTCGAGGGAAACGAGATAGCCTTCACCGAAGAGGAGTTCATGAGAATGTGCCTCATATACAACGAGGCGATAGACTTCGCGGCAGCCGTATACGCAAAATACTTTGCCGGCAGGGATGACGCTCTCGACTTTGAGGTTTCCATAGACGAGACCGCAACACCGACGGCGCCCGCGCAGCACTACTATGTGGCGAGCGAGCTCATAGCCCGCGGAGTCAGCATAGCGACCATAGCTCCGAGATTCTGCGGAGAGTTCCAGAAGGGCATAGACTACATAGGAGACATAGCCCAGTTCGAGCAGGAGTTCAAAGTCCATGCGGCGATAGCCAGAAAGTTCGGCTACAAGATAAGCGTGCACTCCGGCTCCGACAAGTTCTCGGTGTTCCCGTACGTCGGCAAGTACAGCGAGGGCAGATTCCACCTCAAGACCGCCGGAACGAACTGGCTCGAGGCGATGAAGATAGTCGCCGAGCACAACCCGGAGCTCTACAGGCAGATTCACCGGTATGCTCTCGACGAGGCCTTCGACGAGGCGAAGAAGTACTACCACGTAACGACTAATCTCGCCAACATCCCCGCGCTCGACACGCTGAGCGACGACGAGCTTCCGGGACTTTTCGAAAACAACGACTCGAGACAGCTCATACACATAACCTACGGACTCATACTCACGAACCCGAAGTTCCGCCAGCCTCTCTTCGATACCTGGAGAACCTACCGCGAAGAGTACGCCGAAGCCGTGCACAGACACATAGGAAGACACCTTCAGATGGTCTACAGCGGATTTGAGGGCTGAGAAAAATGTACACCGAGAACAGGGACATACAGGCGAAGGATCTAGGCGGCGGAGTCACGAGAAAGGTTCTTTCATACAGCGAGAACCTGATGGCCGTGGAGCTGCATTTCGATAAAGGCGCAGTGGGTGCGCCGCACTCCCATCCTCACGAGCAGATAGGGTATATCGTATCCGGAAGGCTCGTCTACAGGGAGGAAGGCCAGGATGACAAAGAACTATCAACCGGCGACACCTACTATGTCAGACCGGACGCCGTGCACGGAATAGAAGTGCTGGAAGACACCGTGCTTCTGGATATCTTCACACCGATGAGAAAAGATTTCGTTTGAAAAAAATACTGCCTCAGCCGTGTCAGAACGGTTGGGGCAGATTCGGTAATTTGCGGAACATCATTTGGATTCCGGAAAGGAAAGAGAGACGGATAATGAAGGGAATAATACTGTATACATCGAAGTACGGAGCGACGAAGCACTACGCCGAGTGGCTCAAAGAGGAAACAGGGTTTGACTGTATTGAAACAAAAAAGGCCGACATAGAGACGGTCAGGCAGTACGACACGGTTATACTCGGCGGCGGAATCTACGCCACGAAAATCGCCGGGCTGGGATTTCTCAAAAAGCATATGGACGCTCTTAAAGGAAAGAAGATAATCGTTTTCTGCGACGGGGCATCCCCGTATGACGAAAAGGCTTTTTCAAAGACGGTCGCGTATAACATGAAAGATTCGCTCAAGGGTATCCCCTGCTTCTACTTGCGCGGGGGATGGGACCTTAATACGATGACATTCACCGACAAAACCGCATGCAAAATGCTTATAAAATCCCTGTCCAGAAAGAAGATAGAGGACTGCGAAGTCTGGGAGAAGGCGCTTCTGGAGGCGGGCTACAACAAGTGCGACTGGACCGACAGAGCTTCGCTCGGACCCGTTCTCGACGAAATCGGTTCGTGACGACATAATATTCAACAAGAAAGCATATAATTCAAATCCCTCACATGATGTATCCGTTTATAAAAATTATTGACAAATGGGTTCATCAGCTTTGTTATTAAATTAGGCAAGCGTCATTAAATAATAAGGAAAAGAAAAATGCAGAAGAAAATATTAATCATTAATACCGGCGGAACAATCGGAATGACAAAAACAAGGGACGGATACAAACCGGATCCGGAGTCGTTCTCGGATGCGCTGCACGCTATGGGATCGTTAAAGGCCGAAGGAATGCCGGAGTGGGATTTCACGGCGCTTGACGTGCTGCTCGATTCGTCCAACATGACGGTTTCCGAGTGGAACAAGATAGGACAAGTCATTGCGGATTCATACGACAGATATGACGGATTCGTAGTGCTGCACGGAACCGACACTATGGCATACACGGCATCCGCGCTTTCGTTCATGCTCGAACACAACTCAAAACCCGTAATTCTGACGGGTTCGCAGATACCGCTGTGCGAAATCCGGAGCGACGGCAGAGACAACCTTATCACAAGCCTTCTCATTGCGGCATCTGATCTGGTGCACGAGGTTTGCGTGTATTTCGGAGGAAAGCTTCTTCGCGGAAACAGAACCATCAAGTTCTCGTCCGACGGTCTCAACGCTTTCGTTTCCCCGAACTACCCCGCTCTCGCCGAAGCGGGAATCAGCATAGTCTACAACAAGGCCTACCTGATGGAAGAGGACACCGAACAGTTTTCGTTCATGCCGTTCAGGGATGTTCCTATCGGGGTAATAAAGGTGTTCCCGGGAATACAGTTTGAACTGTTTGAGTCCATCATGACGGAAAAGCTCAAAGGTATAGTGATAGAGACTTTCGGGACCGGAAATATCCCGAGCTACAGCGGAGCGCTTCTTCCTATAATAAGGAAGGCTTTCGAGAACGGAACCATAGTCACGGTCTGCTCCCAGTGCCCGCAGGGGTCGGTAATGCTGGGCACCTACGAAACGAGCATGCCGCTCAAGACGGCCGGAGCCGTAAGCGGGGAGGACATAACCACGGAATCCGCCGTCGCAAAGCTTTATTATCTGTTCAGCAAGGGTTATAATACTGAAGAGGTCAAAGTTCTGATGGAAAAAAACATATGCGGCGAAATCCGAGGCATATAACGATAAAACACAGGCGGAAAGAAGGAAACAAGTTCTATGGATTTTCAGATTTTATACGCAATTCAGGGTATGAGGACACCGGCGTTCGACAGCTTCATTCTCTGGCTGACCAACTTTGTCGGAGGCTACGGACAGCTGTGGATTGTTGTAGGCATTGTCATGTGCACGTTCAAGAAAGCCAGGAAGGCCGGAATTGCGGTGCTGCTTTCGTGGGTTATGGTGTATCTCGTCAATCAGTGCGGGCTTAAGGAACTCATAGCGAGAGTCCGACCCTGCAACATTGACACAAGCATAGATATGCTGGTGAAAGCCCCGTCAAGCTATTCGTGCCCGTCAACGCATTCCGCGTGGGCGCTGGCAGGCGCCATGAGCATTTTCATGTTCCACAGAAAAAGAGGCATACCGGTGATTCTGTTCGCGCTTCTTATCTGCTTTTCGAGACTGTATCTGTTCGTCCATTTCCCGACCGACGTTCTTCTCGGTGCGGTCATCGGCGCGGCACTCGGCATTCTCTGCTGGCTGATAGTCAAGGGAGCATACAAAGCCGTCGAAAAGAAAAAAACCGGAGACACGGAAATTTAATCTACGATAAAAGTATATGCAGCGGGGGAAACCCGAAAAACTTGGGTCCGGAAGACATGAAAACAGTCGCCCGGGCCCGGTTTTTATGATATTATAAGAATATAAATGCCCGGTGCGCTTTCCCTTATACCGGGCAGGAAAAATGAAAGGATTACGTTATGGAACTGACAAAAGAGCAGCAGGCTTTGCTTGACGGCGAAAAAGGCGAAACCATGGCTAAAGTCATGAAGACGCTGGTCGCTTTCGGCGATGCCTTCGATGCAAAAAGAATGATTCCTATTACCAGCGAGTACGGTCATACGGTAATCAGCTTCGGCCTGGGACTGATGAAGCCCGTGTACGAGCTGTATGACAAGATTCTTGCGGAGGGGGCTGTGAGCAACCAGAAGTTCTCCGCCGACCCAAGACCCACCGACAACAAGAACGTGCCGCTTACATTCATTGAGAAAATAGTATGCGACGTCATGTATTCACAGCAGGGAAGACTCGAAGACCAGCTCAAGAAATTCGGCATCATGGACGATGATGCGTATACCTGCACCTGCTATCTCGACGAGGTCGGGAACACTCCGAAATTCGGCGACATTCTCGCCTGGGCGGAGTCGTCGGCAGTCGTTTATGCCAACAGCGTCATAGGTGCACGCTGCAACAGGAACTCGGGTATTATAGAACTGATGTGTTCCATAGCGGGTTTTGTGCCGGAGTTCGGATTCCTTACGGACGACGGAAGAAAAGCCGACTGGATTGTCGAGCTTAAGACAAGCTCTCTTCCCGACGCGCAGCTTTTCGGCTCCGCGGTCGGAATGAAGGTGCTTGAACAGGTGCCGTACGTAAAAGGTCTGGACAAGTATCTGGGAAAAGAGCTTAACGAAGCGGCATGCACATACCTTAAGGATTTCGGAGCGGCGACCGCGTCAAACGGCTCGGTCGGTCTCTACCATATAGAGAACCTGACGCCCGAGGCTGTCAAAGACGGCAAAAAACTTATCCGGAAAGACGCAAAGGTATATGTTGTGGACGACGAAGAAATCCAGAGAGTCAAGAACAGCTATCCCTGCATATGGAAGAATACCGAAGCCAAGCCGGAGCTTTGCTTTATAGGATGCCCCCATATGACGCTCCAGCAGCTGAAGGACTGGACCGTAAGGGTGGAAGATTCCCTCAGGACGTCCGGGAAAGCCAAAGTTGTTATTCCGACGGTCTTCACCGCGGCACCCGCCGTGCTCAAGAAGTTCAATGAAACGGAGTTTGCCGCAAGGCTTGAAGCCACGGGAGTAAGAACAAGCTCCCTGTGCCCGCTTATGACGATGAACAATCCGCTTCTTAAGGCAAGACCGGTCATCACGTCCTCAAACAAGCTCCGCACATATTCAAGCGCCAGATTCTATCCCGAAAAGGAAGTCCTGGCGATAATAACGGGTAACACCTGAGAGAGGAGAAGCTAAAATGAGCAAGACATTTAAAGGAAGAGTAATTGCGGAAGGAACATGCAAAGCCGAGGCACTTGTATCCCACGTCGGAATGAATACTCTCGCAAGTTATCAGACACCGATGCTTCTCGGCGACAAACAGGTTAAATGCTCCGACCAGAACAATCCGGATCTGTATAAGAAACCCATGAGAGGAAAAGCGCTTTGTCTTCCGGAGTCAATAGGCTCCACAACGGGAGGAATGGCTCTTTACACGGTGTGCGCCACCGGCAAGCAGCCTGCCTGCATGCTGTTTTCAAAATCGATTGACACGCTTGCGGCCTCCGGAGCGATTCTGGCGGCTTTCTGGACTGATGCGAACATGCCCGTTGTCGACAGACTCGGAGAGGAATTCCTCGATTACGTCAAAGACGGCATGACTATTGAAGTAAAGGAAAACGGGGAAATACTAGTAACCTGACACGCGGCCAAGCTGCCGGCGGCATTTATGATGCCGGCATCCGAACGAAATAAACAAACGAAAATCGCCGGCACACGCCGGCGATAGTTTTGAACGCGAACCGACGCCAATTGGCGTCGGTTTCTGATTTTTCGGGTATGTTGGGATAAAGGAATAGATTAAAACTATTAAAAAGTGTTTCTGCTTTTCACAAATTCAATAAATCTTTGAGCGGTGCTTGAAAGCGTGCTTTCCTTCAATGTAATTAGAGACCTCGTAGATGACAAAAGCCGTGTCACCTCAGGGTTGCTGGATACCAATGGTCTGCAGAATGCATTAGCATCTTCTATTTTTTCGTGTTCATCAATAAAGACAACGGCAACAGACCGGTTGTTCTTTGCAAATACCATGGGAAGACCCATTGATGCGGATGTACTCATAAGAGAGGATACTACGCCGGATCTGTCAAATGCTTCACGGACTGTGTCGAATGAGGACCTTAGGATGGAAACAGGAATCTTGTCCATTGATGCTATATCGATGGCGCTGTCATACGGAGAGAGCCATGGGTTGTTGTACCCGCAGTATACACAGAGCCTTTGGTTGATGACCATGTGTTCCTGAAATCCGACCGATGTAAGGCTTGAGTCAAGAATGCCTATCTCAATTACGCCGGAGCGTAACAAATCCAGTATTTCGTGAGAACCTTTTTCATAAATGTCATATGAAACATTTTCGTTTTCCGTCTGGAATTCCAGCAGGAGATTTGCAATTTTGTTGTCGGACATAAATGGAGGAATTCCCAGTTTGAGAGTCCCGACATATCCTTCTTTGCACGCATTTACTTCCTTGAATGAGGAATCCAGAATGGCCAGCATACTTCGAGCTTTCTTATATACTATTTTTCCTGCGTCTGTAAGCTCCATACGACGGGAGTTTCTTGTAAAAAGAGGTACTCCGTATTCGCTTTCAAACTGTTTAATCTGAGTACTTAAAGCGGACTGCGCGATATGCAGCCTTTTTGATGCTGCCGACAGTGTACCCGATTCAACAACTGTGACATAGTTTTTATAAAACTGGGTATTCATAAAACATTATGCGGACATCTGTTGCGGCGGCCGGCCGGAGGTGTACGCATACCTTCCTTCCTTGAATTATTTCGAATAATGTATTTTTGCTAATTTAACCAGCTGTTCGGTATCTCCGCAACCGCATGTCTCGTATGACGAATGCATTGCAAGCTGGGCAATTCCTATGTCTGCCGTGGGTACGGCCACCTGGCTGACGGAAATGTTGCCGAGCGTGGAACCGCCGGGAATATCCGACCTGTTCGTAAAAACCTGAAGATTTATACCTGCCTCTTGGGCCAGGGAACGGACAATCGCTGCGGACATTCCGTCCGTTGTGTATTTTTGGTTACCGGCGAGTTTGAGTACGACACCGTTGCCGAGAACGGGCCTGTTTGCCGTATCCGACATTTCCATATAATTCGGGTGACATGCGTGAGCGTTGTCGGCCGAAAGCATAAAAGAGGACGCTGTCATGCGCCTGTAATCCGCGGATGTCAGGCCAAGTCCGTCGCATATGTTTAAAAGAGTATCGTTCAAAAATGTTGATGCAGCTCCCTGAAATGTCGAGGAGCCGACTTCTTCGCTGTCAAATACAGCATGAACAGGTATGCTGTCACTTTCGTCGGCTTCGAAAAATCCCATCAAGGATGCATAGGCGCACAGCATATCGTCCAGCCTCGGACTGGACATAAACTCGTCGTTGCACCCCCAAAATGAAGGGGCCTGGCGGTTATAGAGAAATAAATCATAGCCGACAATACACTCTGGGTCTGTCCCAGCACACTCTGCAACAACAGACATAAACGACTTGCCGTCAGATACACCAGAAAACATAGGAGGGATATCCTTGCTGACATTAAAACAGTATCCTTTGTTTATTTCTCTGTTCATGTGTATGGAAAGCGAAGGAATCATGACAAAGTCACGGTCAATATTTACAAACGTACGCCTGATAACCCCGTTGATGTTGGTAAAGACTCTTCCAGCAACAGACAGAGGTCTGTCAAACCAGGTTGACAGTATGGCGCCGCCGTACAGCTCCACATTAAGCTTTATATAAACTGACTGAGCATCTGTTTCAGGGTTCTCCTTTATTTTAAATGAAGGAGAATCTGAATGCGAGGCCATGATTCGGAAACGACATGGCTTGCATTTTGGTATGCGGAAGGCTATCAGTGAAGAATCATTTCTTGCCACATAGTATTTTCCGCCGGGGGAAAGATTCCAAATGTCAGTTTCCTTTAGTTCCCGGTAACCTAACCTGCAAAGCTTGTCCGCTTGACCGGAGATTGCAAAGTACCTGCCGGGATAATCTTTGATAAATCTGACAAGGTCGATATCATAACTGTTCATGAACAAAACACCTTAATATATCTAAATCTGATATACAGTATACAGCATATATGCCTTGAATTCAAGGAACGACAGCGAACTGCAGGCT